>JGI20152J14361_10001053_pt1 | contig 18588 bp, 15 predicted proteins | sample COG_02_FD_14361 | JGI IMG/M metagenome (IMG submission 14361)
TCACCATCCCAGACACCGTCGTCCAATGACGCAGACATCTCTTTAAACAGGTTTTCGGTGGCGGCATTGGGATTAAATTGCTGTTCGTCTTCAAACAAAAATAGACCGGCGTCTTTCGACTTTACGGCATCTAGGCACTGTTCCATACGCAGGTTACAGGCGTAACGACCACGGCCTTTTACTAGGGCGCAGCTGTAATCCCAGCCACAGGACTCTAATAATTCGGGCAGGTCTTTATGGATGAGCTGTTCTTGCAGGGCTATGGTGCCGGTAGCAACCACCACGGTTTTCTTTAAGGCTCGAGCAATGGGCAGTGCAGCAATGAGGTAGCCAACGGTTTTACCTGTACCTGTGCCCGCTTCGATAACCGCGAGACGTTTATCGGGATCCTCGTTGCTAAGGGTATTGGCAATGGCGGCAACCATTTGTTTTTGACCCAGTCGTGGACTGAGTTCACGGGACTTTAAAAATTCGCGATAGCCTTGCTGAATAGTTTCTCGTACGTCTGCATCTAACAAAAATAAACGTCCTTATTTAGATTGATGAGCAAGCTGATTGTCCACCGGAGCGGCATAGGCATCAATCACTATCTGACGATGATCTGCAGGTATTTGGCTAAGATGTGACTCAAAAGAGGCTTGAGCATTGGACCAGTCTTCGTCTGGCCACTGTTGCTGCAGTTCTTCTAGTGTCTCTAATACATCAGTATTGCCCTGCATCTGCCAAGCAATAATATTGGTTGGGAATAGTTGGTAATGACTGAAGATTTGACGATCCACTTCGGCAGCCAAGGCATCGGCATTTTCAAAACTGCTACCTACCGGCTGACCAAAGTTCACATGGATGCGGCCCTTGTAACCGAGTATTCCTTTTTGAATGGTGTCGAGATCTTCGAATTCTTTTTTAACGTAGGCAGTACCCTGCTCGGCAGAATAAAGTTCCCGGGCCTTGTCGGCATCGCAGGGATCATATTCGTAGGAGATAGACACGGGGATTAAATTTAACTCACCAATGGCGGCTGCAAAATCTTGCCCTTCCCCTTTAGACAGGGCGAGCATTTTTAGCAGTGCGGTCTCTGTGCGATCGCGACCATTTTTGGCGCGCCCTTCAGCCTGCGCAATCCAAATAGATACCTGTTCTTGGCTGATGCTGTGACGAATATAGCGGGACAGTTTCTTTAAGGCGTCGAGCTTTCCACGTCGGCTTGCCTCCGAACGTTTTACAATAAAGCTGCGGTTAACCCGCATGAGATCGGCGGCAAAGGGTTTGCTTAAAAGGTTGTCGCCAATGGCAATGCGCACGCTCTCTTGCCCGGCCATTAGTAACCCTAAACAGACCATGGCGGGATCGAGGGCGATGTCTCGATGGTTACTCATAAATAGAGCCGCTTTGCTGGAATCTAGATTATCAAGACCACCAAAGCTGTAACCGTCGGTGGTGGTGTCGAGCACGTTTTTTAGCCCTTCGGTCATCTGTACCTGAAGGTCATTCACTGTGCTCATGTGTCTGGTTAATTTACGCAATCCAAAGCGAATAAAGGGCCGTGCTAACCAGGGGCACAGCTTGGCCAACAAGGGCGCTTTGCGACTTAGCAGAAGATCAATAAATTCGGAATCGGCAATTAGCCGCGCTATAACGGCGGGAACTTCAACATCGTCATAGGGACGAATATCATCAAATTCACTCATGGGCTAATTATCTTTTTTTATTATTAGTGGCATTAAACCTGCCTTGAGTTGTACCAGCGCACGTCGTAGGAAAACTCGTCGACTTTGTCGGCCACATCAAGGACCAGTGCAAACAGTGCCATACGCACTAACACCCCATTATCGGCCTGGCGGAAGATTGCCAGGTTGGGGTTATTGTCTAGGTCACTGTCTAGCTCGTTGGCATCGGCCCGAGAATCTCTCGGCAATGGATGCATTATTACGGTGTTGGGCTGGCAAAATTCGGTATAAATCGCCTGATTAAGACGGAACTTGCCACGGTACAGATCCGCTTCTTCTTTGGTGGAGAAACGCTCTTCTTGAATTCGGGTGGAGTACACAATATCCACGTCGACAATGCTATTGGTCAGCTCGTGGGAGATGGTAACTTGCACACCGGCACTGCGCATCTGCTCTACGATTGCTTCAGGTAGGGTCAGTTCTTCCGGTGAAATTAGGATCACCTGAACATTGTTGTACAGAGACAGTAACTTACTCAGGGAGTGCACGGTACGGCCGTGACGTAAATCACCGATCATGGCAATTTTAAGGCCGTCGATGGTCTGGCCTCGAGCGGCGATTTCCTGACGAATGGTGTAGAGGTCTAGCAGTGCCTGAGTGGGATGTTCATTGGCGCCATCACCACCGTTAAGTACGGGGACCCTGCTGGCTGAGGCGAAATCGGCGACCGATCCCTCTTGCGGGTGACGCATACAGATAACGTCGCTAAACCCGGACAGCACTCTGGCGGTATCTTGCAGTGATTCACCTTTAACCAGTGCCGAGTTTTCAAAGCCGGCGGTTTCGCGAACTTCGCCACCGAGAAGATTGAAGGCCGAACCAAAGCTAACACGCGTTCGGGTACTGGCCTCAAAAAACATATTGCCAAGAATGGCACCTTCTAACACCCGGGTAACCCTTTTGCGCAGAGCATAGGGTTCCATCTGGTCGGCGACGGCGAATACGCGGTCAACATCCTGACGTTGGAATTGGTTGATTGAAAGTATATGCGCGCCGGTAAAATTCAAGCTGGTGCCTCGGGGCAAATTGATTTGGCGGATTTTAGCCTTTTTAGCCCCCTGACTCTAGCGAAAATTCCTCTGTTACCTGTACTGCCCAAGCTTGCAGTGCTTCTAAAACCGCACACTTTTCAGCTGCGAGGTCAGCATCCCCTAGCAACTCATCGATCTCAGCCGCTTGCTGCTGCAACGTGAGGTAACCGGATGACTCATCGGTAAGGCGCCATTTACAACTTTCCTGCCAGGTTTTCTGCTCTTCCAGAGACAGGGATTCGGCAAAGTAACGGGCGCGATAGTTAAATAGCATCTGGTTGTAACGCTTATCGGCAAAATGATAATTATGGGCGGCGAAGTCATCGGCATTGGCGCGGCGGACCTCATCGAGCAGGGGCTTATCGCTGTTGGGTAAAAAGCCCTCATACAGCTGCTGCTCGGCCTCAGGTTTGGGTGGAAACTCGCGGTCGGCAAATACCTGACCCAATTTTGTTTGTAGATTGACCTTATTCAAGGTCTGCCAGTTTTCTTCGCAGCGCTGCATATTAATATTCAGGCGCGCGGCCGCATTTTCGTCGATTAACTTATGGGTAGTCACTACCGGTGCCTTGTTGATATGCACCACTTTTAGCGGAATGCGGTTGGTGCCCTCGGGCAGATCCGAGGCGGCGGTAAACACACGACGCTGGATTTCTTCGGCATCTAGGCTGAGCAAGTCCTCTGGATCCGCGGACAGGTCAAAGCAGATTATGCCGTTGCTGTTAGTTGGATGTTTGGCGAGGGGCATCATTACTGCGCCATACATATGGGCTTTGTCGAGCATGCCGGAGATATGAAAGAAGGGTTTTCTGTCCTGTAGATTAAGCATCTCTGCGATGGCTTTTTTACCGCGATTGTTCACTACATAATCAAACAGACGGGGCTGCTTTTGTTTAACGAGCTTGGCCATGGCGATGGTCGCAGTAACATCGGACAGTGCATCGTGGGCGGCGGCATGGTCTATGCCATTGGCGGCGGTAAGATGCTCTAACTTAAAGCTGGGGCGACCTGGCTCATGGTCTGGCCATTCGATGCCTTCGGGGCGCAGGGCTCGGGTAAGGCGCATCATGTCGATAATATCCCAACGGGAATTGCCGTTTTTCCATTCCCGCTGGTAGGGATCGTAAAAGTTGCGGTAGAGGGTGTAGCGGGTCACTTCGTCGTCAAAGCGAATGCTGTTGTAGCCCACCCCGCAGGTGCCTGGGAGTGACAGCTGCTGATGAATGGCTTCGATAAAGTCTGGTTCTGGCAGACCATGTTCCAGTGCATGCTGGGGCGTAATACCGGTGATAAGGCAGGCCTGGGGAGCGGGCACGCAGTCTTTTTGTGGCTGGCAGTAAATAACCAGTGGTTCGCCAATCACATTGAGGTTTTCGTCGGTACGCAGACCCGCAAACTGTGAGGGCCGGTCTTTGGAGGGATCAACACCAAAGGTCTCGTAGTCGTGCCAGTAGAATGTGATGCTCACAATGGTGCTCTCCCAGTCAATTTTATGGCTTTATTATAGGTGAAAAAAAACGGCGCCAATAGACGCCGTTTTTTAACTACTGTCAGTGCTTTTAATTCATCAACACTTCTGAAAAAGACATCTCGCCAACAACACGACGGTTGCGCGCGCGGCCTTCGTCGGTTTCATTGCTGTCTATAGGTCGGCTTTCACCATAACCAACCGCTGAGATACGATCGGCGGCAATACCATAGTCAGCAGATAGCTTTGCTTTAACGGCTTTGGCACGTCGATCAGACAGGGTGCGGTTGTATTCATCTCCGCCACGGCTATCGGTGTGGCCTTCTAAAACCAGCTCGATATCTTCGTGAACGCTCATGGCTGCAGCAATAGCTTCTAGCTGATCGCCATACACGGCCAGTACAGTGTCCTGGTTAAATTCGAATTCAACGTTGAGGCGAATGGTAATGGTGCGAACTTCTGGCTCTTCGTCAACCATGGGTGCCGGCGCTGTCTCTGGTGCGGAGATAGCTACAGGTGCCGGAGTTGGTGCAGACTTTTTACCAAACACATGGTTTAGAGACAACTGGAAACCGAGGTCTTCACCGTCTTCTTCCTGACCCAACATGCCACGCACATCTGCGCGGAACTGAACGTTGTCATTGAGCATAGTGCCCAGACCCAGACCCACAACAATCTGTACTGACTTGTCGTCGTGGCCAGCAATCAGGTTGCTAACTTCGCCGAAGTTATATTGGTTTACACCAGCCAGCGCATAAGGGCGCCAGTTTGATGCTTCGCTACCCATCCACAGTAGTCCGGTAAGGCTGGTAACATCAAAGTCGTCATGACCTGTGTTTACGCCGTGGCCCAACTCGATAGCAACGTTTTCGCTAATGTATTTGCCGACTTGCAGACCCGCTTGTGAGCCCTGGTAATCATCTGTAATAGCATGTTCGCTATCCAGATCGTAATATCCTAATGTTCCACCTAAGTACCAGCTATCCGTAGCGGCAGCAGCACCAGAGGCTAAAATCACCAGTGTGCCAATGATAGAATGAATAGATTTCATAACGTTTCCCTTTAATAAAAATTAAACCCCCTCGGGGCTCTTGTATAGCGCGTGTGTAGCGTGTGTAAAGTATACCGAGTGCATCGAGGATCCCATTTCAGTCCTCGCTTCACAAGTGTAGGCAACGGCGTAGGTTGTTTCAATAAATTATGAAAATATACAACCGATTGCCTAGGGCTTATTAGCTAAGTTTCAGCGCCTTCTCTTCAATTTTTGCCTGCCAGATTTCTGGCCCGATTCGATGCACCGATTCACCCTCAGTGTCGACGGCAACAGTGACTGGCATATCTTTTACTTCAAACTCGTAAATCGCTTCCATACCCAGTTCTGGGAAGGCAATAACCTCAGCATGAATAATCGCTTTGGAGACTAAATAAGCTGCGCCACCCACGGCAATAAGATAGACCGCTTTGTTATCTCTAATAGCATCGATACCCATCTGGCCGCGCTCGGCTTTACCGATCATGCCCATCAAGCCGGTTTCTTCGAGCATGGTGCGGGTAAATTTATCCATACGGGTGGCAGTGGTAGGACCCGCAGGCCCCACAGCTTCGTCACCAATAGGATCTACCGGGCCTACGTAATAGATAAAGCGTCCGGTTAGGTCGACTGGAAGTTTCTCACCGCTGGCCAAAATATCGGTCATTTTTTTATGGGCTGCATCGCGGCCGGTTAGCATCTTGCCGGACAGCAGCAAGGTGTCACCAGGCTTCCACTGTTCGATATCGGCCTGAGTTACTGTGTCTAGATTAACGCGACCGACAGACTCGTCCTGTTCCCAGGTAATGTCTGGCCAGTCTTCCAAATTCGGTGGGTCGAGCTGAACTGGGCCTGAACCGTCCAGTTCAAAATGTGCGTGACGCGTCGCCGCACAGTTGGGAATAATCGCCACGGCTTTGTTGGCGGCATGGGACGGATAGTCTTTAATTTTAATATCCAGCACGGTGGTTAAGCCGCCCAGACCCTGAGCACCAATGCCCAGTGCATTCACCTTATCGAACAGTTCCAAACGCAGCTCTTCGTTGCGGTTTTCTGCACCCTTAACCTGCAGTTCATGGATATCAATATGCTCGAGCAATGCTTCTTTGGCCATTAACATGGCTTTTTCTGAAGTACCACCGATGCCAATACCTAAAATGCCCGGAGGGCACCATCCAGCGCCCATGGTGGGCACCATTTTAAGCACCCAATCAACCACTGAGTCTGAGGGATTGAGCATGGCAAATTTTGATTTCGCTTCGGAGCCGCCGCCTTTGGCTGCCACATCAATAGAAACTTTGTTACCTGGCACTATCTCGTAATGGATTACGGCCGGAGTATTGTCGCCGGTATTTTTACGCGCGCCGTCTGGGTCAGACAGAATCGAGGCCCGTAAAATATTGTCTGGCAGCAGGTAGGCTTCGCGCACGCCCTGATTAATCATGTCGGTGAGACTCATGTCCCCTTCCCACTGCACCTGCATGCCCACTTTTACAAACAGGGTAACAATACCTGTGTCTTGGCAAATGGGCCGGTGGCCCATGGCACACATACGCGAGTTAATGAGAATCTGCGCCATGGCATCTTTGGCCGACTGAGATTCTTCGCGATCGTAGGCTTCCTTTACCGCTTTAATAAAGTCGGCTGGGTGGTAGTAGGAAATGTATTGCAGGGCGTCTGCAACACTTTGGATGACATCTTGTTGACGAATAATAGTCATGATTCTATTTTACCGAACTAGTTAGTTGAGGTTGCTGGCACCGGAGCATTTTGCTCTAGGGCATATATTTTTTGATTGATTTGTCGACGAAAGGCTTCCATAGACTCTACCGCTTCGGCATTGCTCTTTAACTCGCGATCAATACGCGACAGTGAGCTGTTCAAACGGTTAAGGCCATCGGCATAGTTGCGCATATTCTCGTTGGCAGCATCCAGGTCGGCACTGATGCCGAGATAGTTGCCACTGAGTGCCTTGAGGCTTTTGCTATCTTTTGCCACTGCAGTTTCCAGTGCCTGTCGCTTACTGGCCAAGAACGAGATGTCTTTTTGGTTCTTTTCGATTTTGCCTTTGTTGATGTCATTGGTGACACCCCAAAGCTTTTTGATTTCTTTCCAGTGCTTTTTAAGCTCGTCCCCCTGACGGCCCAGCTTTATTTGCAAGGCGGCCCCTGACTGAGTCACGGATTCGTCGGTATTGCTAAGGCGTGATTCCAAAGCTTCGAAGCGGGTTTGCAAGGCCTTATGCTTGCCACTTAGAGACGTATACTCCATCCAACCAAAGCCGCCAGCGCCGAGGACGCCCAAACAGGCGAAAACAACCAGAAATTTCCAGCCGCCAGACATGCCGCCTACTGTTGCGCCACCCCCGCCACCATTATTACCGCCACCGCCAGTCTTTTCTTTACGGGCACTGCCATTAGATGTGTCTGAGGCAGAGCGTCCAATTTGGTCGTCGCGCTGGGCAACAATGGGGTTAATGCGTTTCTTTTCCATAACGTTATGGGTGTCCATGTCTGGGAAGTATTATGCGAAATATTATACGCCCATAGAGGCGTTTGGGTATCCTTGAAGCAGCAATTTAACGGGTGTTTTTATCGGGGCAAATTTTGGGCGTAAAAAAACCGGTGCTGATTAATCGGCACCGGTTTTTTTTGACGCTATAAGAACCTTAGAGGAAGCTAAGCGCAGCAACCAATATAGCTGTCAGTGCCAAGCTTGAACCAATTACACCGTTGACGGTGGTCATTGGACCCTGCTTGCCTTTGATAGCATTGATTTGCAGTGCCAAAATAATCACTAATGCGACGGTTAAGCCTGTGCCGCCAATCGCTGTTCCATACTGACCGTAGTGCGGGCCAGCTAGCATGCCAAACAACATGGGCGCTGAGAACAATGTATTGGTACGTGAAGCCAGCAGTGCTTTTGCACCTGCTGCGGCTTTGTCGCCACCTTCTTCGATACCTAGGGCGATTCTCTGAGCAGGCCAGATTACCATCCATACGTTTGCAGCCATCAATGTACCCATGACGGATCCCATGATGATGAAGTTGTTGAGCACGCTTGAGATTGTGTGCAGCAAGTAGAGACCTGTAATGAAGGTGAACATGGCGCCCCAACGGAACCACCAAAGTGCGCTAGGCGCTAGTTTTGCCTTAGCGTCGGCCAAGCCTTCTGCAGATGCTGCTTTGAAGTAGCCGCCCTGAACGAAGTTAAAGTAATACAGCATGCCAATCCAGACAATACCGAACAGCACGTGGCCCCAGCGGGCTAGAAAATTAATAAATTCAATCATGACAATTCCTCTTAGATTTTTGCCCGTATGGGCCGTATTTTTTATCGCTGCAATTGTTCTGCAATCGGGACCAAATAGCAATAAGTTAGGGCTCTGCACAGGCTTTTTAGCGATAAAAAGTCTAAAAAATGCCCTCTGGAGGCTTTGTACTCTGCATATGGTTCGATTGGCTAGCCTCCCATGCTATTTAAAACTCCCTATTCACGGACATATTGCAACTCCCACCACCTTCATCACGACGCCTAACTTGGTATCATCTCGAAATCCCCTAGCTGTCATTTCGACACGCAGTGAGATATCTCCTACTTCGAAGCACTGATCCGGCTTACCTACCTCAACACCTAGGCGGAATTGCGGCTGCCACCACCTGCTTGTAACCTTTTTTAAATACACCGCAATAATTCAAATAGTGTCTGGGGAGCCCCTTGTGATCAGTCAGGGCCCGTTTATGGGTGTAAACATTTTCAGATTAAGAGAGCACCCTGTCTGAGTGAAACGAGTTGTGCGAACGCTGAAAATGATTGCATCCATGGGACCGATCGCAAGGGGCTCCCCAGACACTATTGAGCCTCGCACCAAAATCACGCTCCATGAAAAACCAGCTTGGTTAGTACACTAAAATAGGAGATCTCTCACTGCGTGTCGAGATGACACNAGGTTAGGTGTCGAGATGACAGCGATGGGATTTCGAGATGACACCAGGTTAGGTNTCGAGATGACAGCGATGGGATTTCGAGATGACACCAGGTTAGGTGTCGAGATGACAGCGATGGGATTTCGAGATGAGAGAGAGGAGATTTCGAGATGAGAGAGAGGAGATTTTGCAATGACGGCGGCGGGAGTTAAAGATAACGGTGGTTTGAAGAATTGGTAGTAGCTCAATAGAGTTTCAGTCAAAAAAAAGCCCCGGCTCGAAAGAGTCGGGGCTTTTTAGTATTACTTTTGGGAGCTGGAGGCTTACATCATGCCGCCCATGCCACCCATTCCGCCCATGCCGCCCATATCTGGCATACCTGGAGCAGCTCCGCCTTCAACTGCGGCGTCTGTCACCATAGCTTCGGTGGTAATCATCAAGCCAGCGATTGAAGCTGCTGCCTGTAATGCGGTGCGTGTTACTTTGGCGGGATCAAGAATACCCATATCGATCATGTCGCCGTATTCGCCAGTACCCGCGTTGTAACCGAAGTTACCTTTGCCGTTTTTGACTTTATCGACCACTACTGAGCCTTCTTCGCCAGCGTTTTCTACGATCTGACGCAGTGGCGCTTCCATTGCACGAAGAGCAATACCAATACCCACTGTCTGGTCATCGTTGTCGCCAGTCATGTCTTTAATCTTCTGAAGAACACGAATCAAGGCAACTCCGCCGCCAGGTACAACGCCTTCTTCAACCGCTGCGCGAGTTGCGTGTAACGCATCTTCAACGCGAGCTTTCTTCTCTTTCATTTCGATTTCTGTAGTAGCGCCAACCTTAATTACCGCAACACCGCCTGCCAATTTAGCAACGCGTTCCTGCAGCTTCTCACGGTCGTAATCAGAGCTAGTGTCTTCAATCTGTGCACGAATCTGCTTAACGCGAGCTTCGATTGCAGAGGCTTCGCCAGCGCCGTCTACCAGAGTAGTGGCTTCCTTAGTCATGCTGATACGCTTAGCTGTACCCAGGTGCTCAAGAGTGGCGCTTTCGAGATCAAGGCCTACTTCTTCAGAGATAACCGTGCCGCCAGTCAAGATAGCGATGTCTTCAAGCATTGCTTTACGACGATCACCAAAACCAGGTGCTTTACAGGCAGAGACTTTAACGATTCCGCGCAAGTTGTTTACAACCAGAGTTGCCAGGGCTTCGCCTTCAACATCTTCAGCAATAATCAACAGAGGCTTGCCCGCTTTAGCAACAGCTTCAAGCAGTGGCAGCAATTCGCGAATGTTAGAGATTTTCTTGTCAGCCAATAAGATTAATGGGCTTTCTTGCTCTGCGCTCATGCTCTCTTGGTTGTTGATGAAGTACGGAGACAGGTAACCGCGATCGAACTGCATACCTTCAACGATATCCAATTCATTTTCGAGGCCCTGGCCTTCTTCAACAGTAATAACGCCTTCTTTGCCAACTTTGCCCATTGCTTCGGCAATAATGTCACCAATGTGCAGGTCGCTGTTTGCTGAGATGGTGCCTACCTGAGCAATTTCTTTGTTCTCGGTGCAAGGCTTGGCGATCGCTGCAACTTCTGCAACAGCAGCAATAACTGCCTTATCGATGCCGCGCTTCAAATCCATTGGATTCATGCCAGCAGCGACTGATTTTAGACCTTCGTTAACGATGGTTTGAGCTAGAACGGTTGCTGTAGTAGTTCCGTCACCGGCATCGTCAGACGCTTTAGAGGCTACTTCTTTAACCATCTGTGCGCCCATGTTTTCGAACTTGTCTGCCAATTCAATTTCTTTAGCGACAGATACGCCGTCTTTAGTGACAGTGGGTGCACCAAACGACTTATCCAAAATTACGTTACGGCCTTTAGGGCCCAGTGTTACTTTTACCGCGTTGGCGAGAATGTTTACGCCATCGAGCATACCCTGACGGGCGCTGTTGCCAAATTTTACTTCTTTAGCTGCCATGATTCTTTTCCTTCCAAATTCATTTCAAAAATTAAGCTTCGAGTACCGCTTTAATATCACTCTCACTGAGGATAATCAGCTCTTCGCCGTCGATTTCGATTTTGTCGTTGCCGGCATACTGGCCGAATACAACTTTGTCGCCAATCTTAACGTCGACAGGACGAACTTCGCCGCTATCTAAGATACGGCCGCTGCCTACTGCAACTACTTCACCTTGATTTGGTTTTTCTTGTGCAGAACCTGGCAGTAAAATACCACCAGCAGTGGTCTGCTCTTCTTCTTCGCGACGAACGATAACTCGGTCGTGTAATGGGCGAACTTTCATATTGTGTATCTCCGATTATTTTCTCTTCAATAGTCTACAGTCACTTGCGAACTACATATTTCCGCAATTGCTCATCATATTGTGGCTGAAGGATTGTTTTTCAAGGGCCAGGCTAAAATATACTCGGTCTATTTTGGCTCCTGGTCGTTTTTCTGATCCAAGGCTTGGCTATTAATGCTCTTTTCATCAATGGCACTTTTGTTAATCGCTCTTTCGTTAAAGACACTTTCATCGACAGCCTCGCCTTCGATGATGTCATCGCCCTGCATTCCCTGCTGGTAATAAAAACCTCTAGCCTGCCCACCCATTGGCGCAACGACCATTTTGCTGATTAAGCGGCTGACAAAAAGCGCTCTAATGGGTGGAATTAACCCGGCAAAGCCAATGATGTCGGTAATAAAACCTGGTGTCAGTAGCAGCGCACCAGAGACTGCCAGGATAATGCCCTCGACAATTTCCTGGGCCGGCAGTTTGCCCTCTTCGAGTTTGCGCTGACCCCGCCACAGCGTCGCAAAACCCTGCTCGCGCAACAGCTTGGCGCCTACAACGGCAGTCAACAGTACCAGGCCAATAGTAGCCATGGCGCCTATTTCAGTACCCACGGTAATTAATAGCCACATCTCGACCACGGGCACCACAACAAACAGTAAAAATAGAAAACGCATAGTGATACCTTGGTTACCTAGTCTCTTTATATTGAGCAGTATCAGGGAGTATTGGGGTAGTTTCCACTATTTCAACATCTGACGGAATAGCGTAGTCTTCGCCAATGAATGAGATCGAACCAGAGCAGCGGATTTATGCGGTGTTAGCGGCCATCCCATCTGGCGCTGTTGTCACCTACGGACAGCTTGCCGAACTGGCCGGATTGCCAAGAGCGGCGCGGTTAGTAGGCAGAACCCTGAGTAAACTACCCGGCGATTCTACACTGCCATGGCACCGAGTCATTAATGCCAGCGGCGGAATTAGCCTACCTCAAGATAGCCCGGGGTTTGAGCGGCAGAAAAAGCGCCTGCAAGAAGAAGATGTGGTGGTCACTGGTAGCCGTATAAATTTAAAAAAGTTCAGATGGCAGCCCTAATAAAGAGCGTCGACTAACAAAGAGTGTCGCCTAACAAAGAGCCTCGCCCAACAAAGAACATCGCCCAAGGAAAATAAATGAGTTCTCCCAGTATTAAAGAGGCACTGCTAAACCGCCGCATGCTGATCTGTATCTTTACCGGCTTTGCCTCGGGCATGCCCCTGTATTTATTGATCTCCCTAGTGCCGGCTTGGCTGCGCACCGAAGGCGTGGGTCTTAAAGAGATTGGCTTCTTTGCCCTTATCGGCCTGCCCTACACCTGGAAATTTCTCTGGTCTCCCCTGCTCGATCGCTACCAGCTGGCACTGTTTACCTTTAAACCGGGGCTCCGCCGCAGCTGGATGCTGGGCACTCAGGTCGCCCTGCTTGCGGCCATTGCTGGACTGGGCTTTTTTGACCCTACAACACAGTTATGGCCTATCGCCTGGTTATGTCTGCTAATTGCTTTTCTCAGTGCTACTCAGGATATTGTGCTGGATGCCTACCGCCGCCAGATACTTCCCGACGAAGAGCTGGGGCTGGGCAACTCTATTCATGTTAATGCTTATCGCGTTGCTGGATTAGTCCCCGGGTCACTGGCCCTAATACTGGCCGACACCTTGCCCTGGCAGTCGGTATTTATGATTACTGCCGCCTTTATGGTCACGGGCATTGGCCTCACCCTCGCCATTAAAGAGCCAGACCGCGCTGAGCGTCACCCAACAACCCTTAAGTCTGCGGTGGTGGAACCCTTTAAGGAATTCTTCTCTCGGCAAGGGGTTAAGCAGGCTGCGTTGATACTGATCTTCATGTTGCTGTATAAGCTGGGCGACAGTATGGCCACTGCGCTGGCCACCCCCTTCTACTTGGATATGGGCTTTACTAAAACCGAAATTGGTCTGGTGGCTAAAAACGCCGCACTCTGGCCAATGATTATCGGGGGGATTTTGGGCGGCATACTGATGCTTAAAATCGGTATCAACCGCGCGCTCTGGTTATTTGGTTTGGTACAGATTATCTCTATTCTGGGCTTTGCTGTGCTGGCCCGAGTAGGTGAAGGCATCGCCTTGCTAGCACTGGTGATTGGCTTTGAATACCTGGGTGTTGGATTGGGTACAGCCGCCTTTGTAGCCTTTATTGCTCGCACGACTCACCCTGCTTTTGCCGCGACTCAGTTTGCGCTGTTTACTGCTTTAACGGCAGTGCCACGCACGGTGGCCAGTTCGGCAACCGGTATTATTGTTGAGGGCGTGGGCTGGGAGAATTTCTTTTATCTGTGCACGCTGCTGGCGATTCCCGGGATGCTTTTACTGCTTAAAGTGGCGCCTTGGAATGAGCCTGCTACTGAGCAACCGTAAGCGAGTAACGAGTAACTATTAATAGCCCTAGCTAAGAATAACCAATATCGCGATACCTACCAGCCAGGCGGTCATAGAGCGGCGAAATAGCGAGGTTACCTCGTTAATCTCCGCCTTGTTTAAAGATTCACTTTCGGCTTCGGCCTGATCAAACTTGCCTAGGGCACCCTGAACACAGCGTCGCAATAGTTCGGCTGTGGCGGTGTGACGGCAGAATAGCAGTTCCCGCAGATGGGTTGCTGTGTCAGAAAAGCTGCCCACTAGGCCAACGGTAAAGCCGAGTAATCGCACTGGGATCCATTCTAATAACCAGAGTAATTTGAGTGCTGGGCTATTGAGGTCTGAACTTGAGTGCGGGTTTGGGATTGTGATGGCTTCTGGGTTCTGGTCTGAGTTTTCCTCTACAACAGTCTCTACGGACTGATCTACAGAGCTTTTTTTGCTAGCGGCGCTTTTGTTGCTAGCGGCGCTTTCTTTGCTAGCGGCGCTTTCATCGACATCTTTTTCTAGAGATAAATCGCCATGGAGGGCCAGCAACCGATAACACAGGGCCGCGGGGGCGCCGAGGAAAAAGAACAGGAAGACTACGGCGAAGCTGCGCTCAAAAATTCGGTAGGGTAAGGCGGCAAAGATTTCGTTGCGCAGGTCAGCGCTATTCGAGGCATTGCCTTCCCGATGAGCGATGTTGAATACGGCGGCATCGTGAAAGGCGGCCTGTAAATCGTCGCGCTCTAGATCTGAGCTCAGCAGGCTCACCTGAGTATCTAAATTGCCGCGCCCCAGTGCATATAACAGCACCAACAGTTCTAACAAAAACACAAAGAATCCGAGATGGCTCTGGGCCATCGCGATCAGTACTAGGTGCAGAACCATGGCCGGAACCAGAACAAACACAGCGACTTTTAGTGTTGCAGAGTTCTGTAGAAAACTTAGCTTGGCAAGACCCTGATGCCATTTGCGCACCCATTCATCACGCTGAATAAACGCCAGTTCACCGTATGCTTCGACGGTAATAATGGCTAGGAGTACGATCAAAAAATTCATTGCAGGTCCTCTGTGTAACGGGGCCAATCAAATGCTGGGCCCGGGTCTGTCTTGCGGCCTGGCGCTATATCGCTGTGGCCGGTAATGCGCTCTTTGCATAGCAATGGGTAGTGCTCGAGTAGCAGATCTGTGACCTTGGCCAAGGCGGAATACTGGCTGTCGGTGTACGCCGTATTGTCGCTGCCTTCCATTTCAATGCCAATAGAAAAATCATTGCAGTTACTGCGCCCGTCAAACTCAGAAACACCTGCATGCCAGGCTCTTTGGCTAAAGGGTACAAACTGAATTATAACGCCGTCGCGGTCAATAAGCAGATGGGAAGACACTTTAAGATCGCATATCTCGGCAAAATACGGGTGATCTGCTGGGTTTAAACAGTTGGTAAATAGTTGACCAATATAGGGGCCGCCAAACTGTTCTGGGGGCAAACTGATGTTGTGAATAACCAGCAGGCTAATATCTGCGCTGTCGGGTCGTTCATCTGTATTGGGGGATTCGAGCCTAGTACCTGCACTCAACCAACCCTCGGTAATCTTCATTTGCTGTCCACTTTAACTGGCTACGGATAAGCCTTTGATATCGTCTATCGCCGCTTTGATGGCCTTATCAAAGAGATGGGAGTTGTCGAGTACAGTGACCTTCCCCTCTTTTATCTCCACTGCCAAGCGTGCGCGGTTAAGCTCTGCAACCAGCTTACCTTTATTATTTACAAACACGTATTTCCAGGACGGCCCAACAATGCCCGCGAGTTTGCCTCGTTTACGGGACTTTATATCATCGCATAATTCAATCCAACAACCCTTTTGTACGTCACTGAGGCTTTGTTGCGATTGATCATCTAAGGATTCGACTTTATTAATGGTCTCGGCAATATTTTCGCCGGGCATTTCTGTCTGTAATCTGGAGATCATAATGCGCTTAATCTGGTCGGCAAACTCGCCTTCCGTAGGGTCTTTCACATTCGTCTTCGAAGGTGCTTTGCCCTTAGTCTTGCTACCAATATCTGTAACATTAGCCGGTCGGGCTGGGGTCAATATAAATTGTAGACGGTCCATCTGATCCGCCAACTGCAGGGCGTCAATGGAGATATGCTCTAGTCGCAACTTAATGTCATTGAGTAGTCTGGCCACGGCAGTTTTACTTCGGGTTGAGGCCTCAAAGCCTACAATTTCCAACAGCCGGTCGAGTATTTCTAAGCCCTGCTGCCATTCGATGCTGCTTTCACCTGAGCGCAAATGCGCAATATGTAAAACCTTGCACCAATGCTGCTCGGCAAAATTTAGAATCGCCACGGGTAATTCATGGCCTACTACTCTATCGCTAATCTCACGATCAACACGGGTGTGGGCCCAGTTAACTTTTTCTTGGGCGGCTATTTCTTCGAGCTGTCGCTTCTCTTGCAGGCGGGTCACTCGACGATCGGCGTCAACTGCCGCCATAAATCCGGTCAACATCTGGGGAATCTGCTGTTCGCCAAACCCATCACTGAGCATTGTTTCCGAAAGCTTTAGCATCTGCTGATAAATTTTATTGCCCGAGCAATTGCCCTGCTCAAGACCAATGGCATAGTTGGCCATCTCGTTAAATAGGCGCCGAATAGGATGGTTTTCCTGCTCCAAAATACTGGGCTTATTGAGTGCCAGCTTTAATAGTGGTAACTCACAGCGACTAATGGCCTGCTGAGCGTCTGGAGCTATGCCATTGCCTTCACCAAACCTTGAAAAGGCATTGCCCACCACCTGAAATACGCTGGCGTCGTTGCGGTGTAACCCCTGTTTGCCCAAGGGATGGGCGGCATTAATAGTCTGTTCAAGCTGGCGGGTCATCTGACCACAGACCAGATGCTCTGACTGACCCTTTTTGTAACTCTGTTGAAGCTGACTGATATGTTTGTCGATCTCAGCAACCACCTGAGGTCTGCCCAGATACACCGCATCGGTGCCGGCTAGGCGCTGACCTGTACTCTCGAGGATCGTAGAAATTCTGGCCAGCAACTCGGTTTGGATTCTGCTGGTCGGTGGCTCCACTGGTGGGGCGGTAAATACTGGTGGGCTGTAGGCGCTATCGTTAGGGCTTATCTCGGCGCTAGCATCTGGGCTGGCTTCTGGGCTAATACCTGAGGTAATCGTGGGCATTACACCTAGGCTAAGGGTATTCACCAGCTCTTCCAGTCTCTGTTCAATATCCCCTTCTGAGGTGACGGGCTGGTCAGTAGCTTTTGCCTCTAGTACTATTTCAGGCTTTGCCATAGATTGCTCAGAGGCACTTTTAGCAGGATCAGACGCGGGAAACATCCCAGACTCTTCCAAAAACTCATTGGCCTGGATTAACAACTCACCGTAGTCACGGCCAAAGCAGGCTTTGTTAAATAGGTTAATCAGCACCACCTGCACTTCTACGGCAATCATGCCGTCGGAAACGCCATCGGCGAAGGCTTCCATCACTGAATCTGGAGACATGGGCATCAGCTTGATGGCAGCGCCATCAGACAATGTGTCGAAGCGTCGCTGGAGCATATACAGCGGTTTTTTGAAGGTTTCTAACGCCTGGGTGGTGCCATTATCCAGGGCTATCATCACTTCGAGGTCTTCATTACCGAGGAGCTCAAAGTGATTGTAGGGGGTGTTTCTGGTGCTGGTTTCGCGAACTTCGCTGGTATTGTTTGCGGCATTGGGATCTAGCGCTGTAAAGCTGGCCAGTACCGCTTCGGTGACGCCCGCTTCAATTTCCCCGCGCCTGCCTCTTATTAGACGCTGAGCATCCACATATAAGGTTTGTAAGCGATTGGTTTCGGCGGCCTCGGCCATCCCCAGTAAGGCTGTAGAAGCGTTCTCGAAGAAGATATTGAAGACAGACTCAAGATGCCGCTGGCAAAATTGCCGCAGCGAGCTGATTAGCTCATTTTTGTTATAACTAGTATCCGTTCTCATCTACCCTGCCAACTCTTTGGCTAACCAAACCACTACCGCTTAGCAAAGACAGTAAAAGGTTTAAAAACTCCTGATAGCATTGAAACAGATCGACCTGCAAAATCCAATCCTATTATTAGGCTATACTTTGCGCTGACAAGGTCACCGAGCATTAAAAACCCCATGCCCCTCAGTAATTTGCCCCACGAAACCGCTGCAGATATTCCTCAATGTGTCGCTCGCTCGCTACAAGAAGATATTGGCCATGGCGATATCACTGCCATGCTAATCCCCCCAGAAAAAGACGCTCAGGCGGTGGTTATATCCCGAGATAAGGCTGTTATCTGTGGTCGACCCTGGGTCGATGAGGTATTTAGGCAGCTAGACCCCAACACCAGCATTGAATGGCATATAGACGAAGGGGACGAAGTGAGTCCCAATCAACGGTTATTTACCCTCAGCGGNAATGCCNGAGTCCTACTCACCGGTGAACGCGCGGCACTTAACTTCTTACAGACGCTGTCTGCCACCGCTACCCTAGCCAGACAGTACGCCAGTCTCGCTATTAGTAGCGATGTGCGCATACTGGATACCCGCAAAACGATTCCCGGCCTGCGACTGGCCCAGAAATATGCCGTTACTATCGGTGGCTGCGACAATCATCGACTTGGCCTCTACGATGCCTTTTTAATTAAAGAAAACCATATCGCCGCCTGCGGTGGTATTGCCAAGGC
>JGI20152J14361_10001057_pt1 | contig 18521 bp, 10 predicted proteins | sample COG_02_FD_14361 | JGI IMG/M metagenome (IMG submission 14361)
GTAAACGCCCAAGCAGTTCCTTCACTATTGCCGCACGTGGAGTCTGGTACACCTGCGCGAATTGACGTGGGTGGACGATCACTTGCAGGAAGGGTAATTCAAATACACCACCGGCTTAATGAAGAAACCAGAACTCAGGCTATCCGCATTGAAGTGGACAACGCCGGTGATTTGATTCACGCAGGGCAGTTTGTTGAGGTAGAGATTTCTGTTGGGGATGGTGAGGCTGTTATGGCGGTGCCTAATACGGCGGTCACCATGATCGAAGGTCAGCCAAACGTGTTTCTTCGTGAAGAAGGGCACGAATTCCACCCGACCCCGATTGAAGTTAAAGCTACGATTGGTGATTGGACGGCCATCGAACATGGCTTGTCACTAAGAGACGAGGTCGCCGTAGAAGGCGTATTTTATTTGAAATCGTTGCTCCTAAAGTCTTCGCTCGGCGAAGGCCACGCACACTAAAGGGAGCTAATGATGTTTGAAAAACTTGTTGAATCATCTCTTAAATACAAATTCCTAGTGTTGATTGCCTTTGGAGTGATTGCGTTCTTAGGTTGGCGGGCTGTTGTGAGTGTCCCAATCGACGCTTTTCCTGATGTGACGCCTGCACAGGTGAATATTTACACCGAATCACCCGGACTCGCGGCTGAAGATGTTGAGCAACTGCTCACCTTTCCCATCGAATCCGGCATGGCTGGGTTACCCAAAGTAGAAGAAATTCGCTCTGTTAGCTTATTTGGACTCTCTTACGTCGCTGTCTATTTTGAAGATGACATGGATATCTATTTTGCGCGTCGCCTAGTGATGGAGCGGCTGCAAGAAGTAGGAGACAGAATACCTGAAGGGTACGGGACTCCTGAAATGGGTCCTAACTCATCTGGTCTGGGTCAGGTCTTTTGGTACACGCTTGAGCGTGAAGATGAAAAGCTGAATGCTGATATCAGTGATATGGACCTGCGTACCCTGCATGATTGGAGCGTAAGGCTGATTCTGCGAACAGCTTCTGGCGTTGACGACGTGATGTCTTGGGGTGGCCAAGAACGTCAGTTTCAGGTGGTTATCAACCCTTTAAACCTTATTAAGTACAACCTTTCCTTCACGGACGTCATAGAAGTCATACAGGCAAACAACCGACAGGTTGGTGGTCAATACATCAATCTGGGTGCCGAGCAGTATCTTGTTCGCGGATTGGGTCTTGTATCCAATGAAGACGATATCGGTGCGATGGTTGTCAAAGTTGAAGACGGAACACCGGTTTATCTACGTGATGTCGCGAGTATCGAGCAGGCAGGAGGAGTCCGCTTTGGCGCAGTGACGCGTGATGGCAAGGAAGTTGTGCTGGGCATGGCGCTTTCCCGCATGGGGGAAAATGCAGCAAACGTCGTTGAAGCCGTAAAAGAAAAAGTAGAGATCGTTAATCAATCACTTCCAGATGGTGTAACTCTTCGACCTGTGTACGAGCGTACCGATTTGGTAGATGAGGCAGTCGGCACTGCTGTACGTGCACTTGTAGAAGGTTCGATTCTTGTCGCTATCGTCCTATTTCTCTTTCTTGGAGAAATTCGCTCTGCGATTGTGGTCATTGCCGCGCTTCCCGTCGCTATGCTAATCGCGTTCATTTTTATGGGGGAAGCCGGTCTTTCTGCGAATTTGATGTCGTTAGCTGGACTGGCAGTCGGTATCGGGATGATGGTCGATGGCGCCGTGGTCATGGTGGAAAATGCATTCAGAATCATGGCAGAGCGTAAAGAACGTGGTGAGGATGTTGATAAGACAAGTGCTGTCTTGGAGGCTGCGAGAGAAGTTGCTAACCCGATAGCATTTGCCATTCTCATTATTATTGTCGTCTTTCTTCCACTCTTCGCGCTTGAAGGGCTTGAAGGCAAGTTGTTTAAACCCATGGCGTTCAACATCAGTTTTGCCATGGCAGGGTCACTTCTACTTACTTTAACGCTGATACCCGTTCTAGCCGCATTGATCCTCAAGCCAAAAGAGGAAAGGGATACGTGGCTCGTTAGGCACATTAAGCAAATCTACATGCCTCTCCTTAACTGGTCGTTACTGAACAAACGAATCGTTGTTACCTCAGCCGTAGCTGTTCTGACGGCTAGTATGCTGCTGTTCCCTTTCTTGGGAAAAGAGTTTATGCCCCAGCTACAAGAAGGCTCCATTATGTGGCGGGTCACTTCGATACCATCTGCATCTCTTGATCAATCAATTGAGATTTCCAAAGACATCGAGAATGCGCTTTCAAAATTTCCAGAGGTCAAAACTACTGTTGCAATGATTGGTCGTGCAGAAAAGGGAGAAACCGCTGATGTAAATTACATGGAGATTTACACGGAGTTAAACCCTGTTGATGAGTGGCCGGAAAAGAGAAGTGTCCCTGATCTAGCTGAATCAATGAGAGAAGAGTTGGAGGTGGTTGTCCCAACTGCGGTTGTAGCTTTTACACAACCTATTCAAATGAGAGTGGAAGAACTGATATCTGGTGTGAGGGCCACTCTCGCAGCAAAGATATACGGAGAAGACTTGTCTGAACTCGACCGCCTTAGTGAAAAAGTAAAAGATGTAATTGCTAGTGTGGACGGTGTTGCTGACTTATCTCTGGAAGCTAATGTTGGAAAACCTCAGATTCGAATTCAGGTTAAAAGGGACCAGCTTGCACGTTTTGGTTTAAATGCAGATGACGTTCTGTCTGTTGTCCGAACAGGGATAGGTAATGAGCCCGTATCTACTCTCATTGATGGTGTCAGACGATTCGATATCACCGCAAGACTAGATGATCGCTCAAAAGAATCTGTGCAATCAATCGAGAACATACCATTACAAGCTAGTAGTGGCGCTATCGTTCCTCTGCGTACAGTTGCGGATGTCAGCGTTGCTGAAGGTTACTCCTTCATCAGACGAGAACAACTTCAACGCTATGCTGTTATTCAAATGGATGTTCAAGGCAGAGACATTGATGGTTTCGTAGCGGATGCAAACGCTGCCATTACCGCTCAAGTTGAACTTCCACCGGGCTACTGGATCGAGTGGGGAGGTGCATTTGAGAACCAGCAACGTGCCCTTGCACGTTTATCCGTTATTGTGCCGCTAACGATTTTCTTCATCTTTGTTCTGCTCTACACCGCATTCAATTCCATTCGGTATGCAGCGTTGATTATTGCCAATGTACCGTTTGCAACGGTAGGTGGGTTAATCGCGCTTGCTATCAGCGGCCAATATGTCTCAGTTCCATCTGCGATTGGTTTTATTGCTGTGTTTGGTGTTGCGATGCTGAACGGCATTGTTCTTGTCAGCTTCATCAATGAACTCAGAGACAAAGGATTAAGTGCTGCTGAAGCTGTACGAAAAGGAGCTGAGATGAGATTACGGCCCGTCCTAATGACTGCCAGCGTTGCCATTCTTGGTCTAATGCCAATGCTCCTGTCTTCTGGTGTTGGTGCAGAGACACAGAGACCTTTAGCTTCAGTTGTGGTTGGGGGGTTAATCACATCAACGTTGCTGACTCTCGTGTTGCTACCAGTGATCTATGAGTGGATGGAAACGAAAAGAGAGCGCAACGATGAAGTGCTCAAGCAAACTTAGCTAGGGAAAAGGGTAAGAAGTGGAACCGATCACAGGACACAAAGGGCACAGCCACGACACAGAATCATTGAGCGATTTGAAACTGTTTGTTGCCATCGGCATCAATGTCGGTTTAACCGTCGTTCAAGTGATCGGCGGATTAGTCTCCGGCAGCCTGTCATTGATCGCGGATGCTCTCCATAACTTGAGCGATGCCGGTGCTCTTGGAATTGCACTTCTAGCAAGAGTAATCGGGCGCAAACCTCCCGATGTTCGTCGTTCGTTTGGTTACCGGAGAGCAGAGGTGATCGCGGCGCTGATTAATCTCACGACACTTATTCTGGTTGGCCTGTACCTAGTCTATGAAGCGTTGTGGAGGTTGTTTAACCCTGAAGCTATCGAAGGATGGATAGTTGTCGTAATCGCTGGGGTGGCTCTGTGCATCGACTTGATCACGGCATTTTTGACGTTTTCGTCCTCAAAAAATAGCGTCAACATCAAGGCGGCATTTCTTCACAACGTATCTGATGCAATGGCGTCTCTTGGTGTGATGTTGGCGGGGTCGCTCATTCTGCTATTTCAGTGGTATTGGGTTGATACTTTGGTGACATTGGTTATCGCAGGTGTCGTGCTCTGGCAAGGAACGTCAACCATGCCTGTTGTAATGCAGCTATTGATGGATGGGACACCGGAACATGTTTCGGTGCCGTCATTAGTCGAGTCGATGATTTCAATTGATGGAGTCGAGCATGTTTACCATGTCCACGTCTGGAAAATTGATGAACATCGGAGTGCTCTGGAAGCTCATGTCCAAATTCGTAAGGAACGGCTTGGCCATCAGGAAGACATAAAGCGTGAGTTACGAGAGTTGTTGAAGGAATTGCACTCGATTGAACATTCCACGCTTGAAATCGAAGTGCTTAGTTCAAGCTAAGGCATACAGCAGGGTTTCTGCCTATGTTCCCAATCCAATGAGTGGGAAATCTAACAACAATTTAGATTAATCTCATGTCTTGAGGAATGACCAGTCGAAATTGACTGTCTACTATCTTGTGAGTTTGGAACCATCTGGCTTGCCTCTTGACAGCATGGTTTATACTGTCTCCTATATCGTATAAATCCAATTAGTAGACAAAGCTGTCTACGTTACCACATAGGAGACCGCCTATGGCAATGTTGGGGTACGCGCGAGTTTCTACTAGCCAACAAAGTCTGAAAATCCAACGAGAACGTCTGATAGCCGAGGGCGTTAGGGAAGATAGAATCTTTGCTGACAAAGCATCCGGTAAAAATGATGATCGTATGGAACTTTCAAAGCTTAGAGCACGTGCTGAGAAAGATGATGAGGTTCTCTGTACCAAGCTCGACAGGCTTGGCAGGAACACCCGCGATATGATCGAGATAATAGAGGAGTTTGAAGAGAAAGGTGTTCATGTGCGTTTTTTGGATGACGGAATCAGCACTAGTGGGGCTATGGGAAAGATGGTGATCACCATACTTTCTGCTGTGGCTGAAGCTGAACGATCTAGGATTTTGGAAAGAACGAATGAGGGCCGTGAAGTCGCATTAGCATCGGGAATCAAATTTGGCAGAAAAAGGACTGTGGATAGGACTAGGCTAGTTAAAATGAAAGAAGCGGGTATCGGTGCGACTGAGATATCGAAGCAAATGGGAATTGGTAGGGCTACTGTTTACAAGATTCTGAATGAGGAAGTTGAGTCTCCGCAGGAGGATGTAGGCTAAGTCACATTTTATGACTTGCTCAAGAGATAAGATGCTAACCCTGACACTATCTCTTACGAAACTGCGTGGTAACGACCCTTTGGGTTTAGAAAATTGCAGCACTAGACCTCGGAAGAGTAGGATAGTTTGTAAGAAGAAATTTGGCGATGCCAAATAATGGAGTAGTGCAATGCGTTTCGACAGTTTCCAAGTTACGAACTACCGGAATGTCATTGATTCCGGCCCGATCAATGTCACTAACATAACTGGAATTGTTGGGCAAAACGAAGCGGGTAAAAGCAACCTGTTCGAAGCCCTCTACCGCGTCAACCCCTACGACGGGAATGCTGATTACAACATTGATGAAGATTGGCCGGTAGATAAATGGGGTGAACGCAGTGGCAACGAAACTGCACTGGTTTGTGTGGCCAACTTCGCAATAACATGCGCTGAAGAGATTTCTGATCTCTACGATGCTGCATTCCCAGAATCAACGACTGAAACCACCGATCAGGAGGGGGAAGTTACGGCAATTCGAGCTGAGTCACGCCCCACGCCACCTGATGAAGTATATCTAAGTGCATCGCGATTCTACGGCGGTGAACTCCTTGTGAACATTGAAAACGATGATCTTCAAGGAAACTTAGAGGCTCAAGAGTGGGTTGTAGAGCATTTACCTAAGTTTGTTTACATACACGACTTCGAAATGACGGGGTCGTCCGTGGAACTCGATCAACTAGCAGCAAAATTTAATAATCAGGGTGGTTGGGACGCACTCGATAGTTCAGAACAGACGATCAAAATCGTGCTCGACCTTGCGAATATCAACTTGGACGACTTTTTGCAGAAAGGCAATACGGCAGAAGGACGCACAACCCGAACATTCGACAAAAAGGCAGCTTCCTCGTACCTATCATCACAGTTTAAGAAGCTTTGGAGCCAGAAGGAGGTCCGCTTCGACATCGAAATTGACGGCACCACACTCAATATTTTTGCAGAGGACGAAGGCATCAACATGCCAGTTCGGCTAAACAATCGTTCCACAGGGTTTAGATGGCATGTCGCGTTCGCGTGGAAGTTTACTCATGCAAGTCAAGGAGAGTATAAGAATTGTGTATTGTTACTTGAAGAACCCGGGATACATTTACACTACTCAGGTCAAAAAGATTTACTTGATGTCTTCGAACAACTCTGTGAATCAAACACCATCCTATATAGCACACACCTTGCCTCAATGGTTGATCCCGGATTTCCTGAAAGAGTAAGGATCGTGGAATCCAATGACCATCATGCAACTGTTACCCATGGAATAGTTAGCAAGCAGCAAGCACCGATGGCCGTTATCGAAACATGCCTTGGGTTGACCAGCGGTATGGGTGGATTGTTAGGAAATAGATGGACGCTCATAGTTGAAGGGGGAACAGATGCCCTTATTCTACAAAAGCTTTCCACAATCCTATCTCGTGAAGGCCAAGAGGGACTATCTGACCGCGTACATCTATGGCCAGCCAAATCGGCTTCTAAGACTCCTATGTATGCAGGTTTGGCTATTGGTCAGGGATGGGATGCAGGAGTATTACTGGACTCTGATGAAGAAGGCATTACAGCAAGCAAGAAAATACACGAACTCTATGTGAAGAACATTGCTAAGGATTCTGATCTAGAATTCAGAGTGCTAATGTTGGCGGAAGCCGCAGGGCTTACCAAGAAAGAAGCAGCTATTGAGGATTTGTTTCCTGATGAGTTCTACATGGATTGTGTAAATGAGGCATACAAAGTGAATATGTCATTGAGCGATCTGGAGCAAGATAACAGTGAGATGATCACGCATAAAGTCGATCACTGGTTACAGAACAATTTCGGCGGTCAGAAGTTAGACAAAGACAAGGTGCTAAGGGTCTTGCTCACTAGATTTGATGGCTGGGAGTCTATTGCGAACTTGCCTGAAGGTACGGCAGAGAATGCTGAAAGGCTTTTCAGTAATATCAACAGTGTTTTTGCTAAATGATTGAAACCGTGAGAATCAAAGGTACGGCTCGAAAAAAATCCGCCTCCCTCATTCTGAAAATTAAGTCCCGGTTGTCAGAAAAAACTCTTATACAACTTTGGCCTTTGATACGGTCCCGAGGCTCAGCGGCAGGACGGTATACGCTATTTTGAAATTTTTTCTGGAGTGAATTGTGGCTACTGGGCCTCTCGTTATTCAGGTTCGTTGTCGCGAAGAACCTCAACAATTCTAGGATTGTCTATCTCTTCATTTACCCTCACAGTACAAACTTGATTCCGTTTCAGGACTTCTACTTCTTGACCGACACAAATGAAGGTATTTGCCCCTTGGTCGTTACCTGACAACACTTCTATACGATATTTGGATAGCCTTTGTGTTGCCATCCAACGCGTCTCAAGAACCCGAATTTCAAGCACTTGGCCGATTGTTAGGCTGAGTCGTAATTCGAATTGTTCACTTCTGTTTTATTCACTGACTCTTTCCCTCGACCTCCGTATCGAAATCAGGATCATGATTACCGGATCAACGACTGCACCGCATCGAGTTTGGTATCCGGTGCCAGATGGGCATACCGCTGCGTCATTTCTATTGAGCTATGGCCTAGCAAGGATTGCACAACGTACAAACTCACACCCTTCATGACGAGCTTAGAAGCGAAACTATGACGTAGATCGTGAAATCGGAAATTCTCGATTTCGGCCCTTTCAATCAGGGAGGACCAACTGGTTTTTATGTTATTGAATCGTTGCCCAGTCTTCGGATTTGGAAAGACAAGCTGAGTGCCAGAAGATTCTCTGGCATTCCAGCAAAGACAAACAGATAGTGCTTCATCGTTAAGCGGAACATGACGAGTCTGGCCGGTTTTTGAAGTAAGCCCTTCAACCGTTAATAACGGATTATCTGGAGATAGAGCCAGATCACACCATTTGAGATCGAATAGTTCACCTCTGCGGAGCCCTGTATTTAAAGCCAATAGAACCATTGGTTTTAAGTAGTCAGCATACTGCATTTCTTCAAGGTTACTTTTGGGTTCAAGACCCCGTTTCAGACGCCACTCGTTTGCGGTTCGCCTCTTTTCTCTAATCTCTGACTCGCGAATATCAAGTGCGTTCTTCAGTCTGGTTTCTTCTTCATCAGTCAAATATCTGACTCTGGCAGCATCGTCCAATTTCAGCGGTTTGAATCTAGACAGAGGGTTTTCGGAGATCACTTCCCATTCAACTGCTTTGGATAGAACTGACTTCAACGCTGTCACCCTCCTATTGAGAGTGGAAGGGGCTAAGCCTTGTTTCAGCTTTTCCTTGCGCCAATCCTGAATATCCCTCACCGAAATCTCTTGTAGCTTTTTGGTGTAGATCGCTTCAAAACTAAACTTGAGCAACTTCAGGGTCTCGTCCCCGCGTTTCTGTTCTACCAATGCCCAAGGGCCATACATTTCATCAATAAAGCCACGAAGGTTTTCGTATTTCTCACTAGCCGCCCTCTTTTGGGTCTCTTTTTTGCTTGCTTGGATATCCACGCCTCGCGATAGATCAGCCATCAACCTGACCGCCTCATCACGCGCTGTGGTCGCCGTATACCTCCCGAGCTTACCTATGGTGTAGTCTTTCCCTTTTCCATTAACGCGATAGAAGATGGCAAACGATACAAGCCCGGACGGCATAACCCTGACGTGATAGGAAGGAATCTGCGTGTCCCATACTTTGTACACTTTCTCCTTTGGTTTCAGAGAATTGACACACTGGGTCGTAAGTTTTTTCTTCATCAGGACATTTTCCTGCACAATTACTGCAATATCCAGCTCCATCTAGAAACTTTGGCATACCATGAGAACCTAAGAAAGTTACTCCTAGCCTTTAAAATTGCACATGACGAAGGGTTACAGGTGTACCTTTGGGTATCTAGCGGTATGCTGATAAAACGCCTTCGGGAGGCAGGGGTCGTGAGTTCAAATCTCGCCATCCCGACCAAAACACCAATCCTGCATTCTTGGCGGGCTTGCCGCAGCCGTGTAGACTTCAACCTCGTCATTTTCAAATTCTCCGGAGAGTCTCTATGTCCAGCACCACCGATCAAGCGCTTAGCCCAGCAGCAGCAGAAATTGCCGAGCTCATTCGACGCTCTCGAGCGGCTCAACACGCGATAGAACATTACACTCAAGAGCAGGTGGATGACCTGATCCGAGCCATGGTCTGGTCCGTTGCCCGTCCGGGCGTCGCCGAAGACATCGCTCAATTCACCGTCGATGAAACCCAACTTGGCAACTACGCCGGCAAGTTCCTTAAGATTCAGCGAAAAACTCGGGCAACGTTGATGGATATCATCCATGACCAATCCGTTGGCATCCTTGAAGAAGACGTCGAGCGAAATCTCATCAAAATCGCAAAACCGATGGGCGTTATTGGCGCACTCTCGCCATCGACCAATCCTGAGGCCACCCCGGTCATTAAAGCCATTCATGCGGTGAAGGGCAGGAACGCGATTATCGTGGCCCCTCACCCAAGAGCCAAACTGACCAATAAGAAAATTTGCGATCTCATGCGCGCCGCCCTCGAAAAACTCGGCGCGCCCGCGGATCTTGTTATTGGCATCGAGACCCCCAGCTTGGAACTGACAAACGAGCTGATGCGACAATGTGATCGAGTCCTCGCCACCGGCGGCGGTGCAATGGTGACCGCGGCTTATTCAAGCGGGACGCCAGCACTGGGCGTCGGCGTCGGAAATGCCGTCATAACGGTTGATGACACTGCTGACTTAGACGATGCTGCGACGAAAATTCATCTCTCTAAGACGCTGGACCTCGCGGCCTCCTGCTCTTCCGATAATTCCGTCATCCTGGTTGAGTCAATCTACGATGACATGATTGCCAAACTGCAAGCTAAGGGCGGCTACCTCTGCAACGCTGAAGAAAAGCATAAGCTTCAAAAGACACTTTGGGATGACGAAGGCCACTTCAATACGACGATTGTTGCGCAAACGGCTGCAAAAATAGCCGAGATGGCCGGCCTAACGGTACCGGAAGGCACAGAATTTTATATTGTTATTGAATCGGGCTGGGGTGCTGAATTTCCATTTTCAGGCGAAAAACTTTCAGTCATTATGGCCTTGTATCGAGCCTCAGACCTTGATCATGCCATCGAACTGACCAACAACATTCAAAGCTACCAAGGCCAAGGCCACTCCTGCGGTATTTATTCCAGCAGCGATGACAATATTATGAAACTCGCTAACGCCACCCGAACCTCACGCGTGATGGTCAACCAGCCTCAAGCAGCGTCCAATAGCGGCAATCTCTGGAACGGCATGCGCCAAACCTTTTCATTGGGTTGCGGCTCTTGGGGTGGCAACGGAACAAACAACAACATTTCTTGGCGCGATCTGATCAACGAGACCTGGATTTCCAAACCGCTGATCAAATCAAAAGAGCTGCCCTCTGATACAGAATTGTTTGGCCATATCATCGAAAAGCTCGGCTGAACACACAACGCGCCCTGGGATATTCTCACTTGAGCCTATCCCAGCGCCTGTCACACCTAGGCGCAATAAGGGGTCTTTCGGCACTCGCTGAGATCACGCCGCAACTTTCCGGGCGTCTTTGAGCAGCCGCCTAAGCGAGATAACAGACTGATATCCGAGACTGCGGCTAATTTGAGCAAGGTCGTCATCTTTTAATAATCTAAGCCCTGCCTCCTGAATCCGAAACTGCGCCAATAACCGGGAAAATGACTGGCCTTCGGCCTTTAATCGTCGCCGTAAGGTCGATTTTTCAGTGTGGAGCGCCACCGCAACCGAAACCATGTCCAGCGGCACGCCGGCAGCACAATGATCAATCAATATTTTAATCACTCGATAGGTTGCGGACTGCTGCTTAAGCCGCAGCCCCATGAGCGGCTCTATAACCGATCGGGTAATGACCTCCCAGCTTTCACTGGCGGCTGGATTTTTTAGCTCTAAAATGGCGCGATCAAATACCACTTCCGATGCGCCAATTAACTCACGACAAGCTGAGGGCTCGCAAGCAGCCAATTGCTTGATCGTTTGAGGGCGCCCCGATAACACTACAGACCGCACCAGATTTTGATTGCCAACCAGCCTTGGAAACCCCAATGCCAACTGCTGTACTAGCATCAAGTGCTGCCATTCTGCCAAGGCCACAATCGGGTAGATGGTGACACTGACCGTTTCTAACCTTTTTTGTAGCGAAAAAATAAACGCACTCGAGTCAAGTAAGCTCAACCGGGCACCGGAACTGAGTACCTCATCAAAGGTCGGCGCAGCGGCGCAAAGTGTCCAGACGGTCGGGGCATACTGAAACGAGTCTTTACCCCAGAAACGTCCCCATTGTCCTGGCAGCAGCTGACATTGAATTGCCTGATGCAGCGCACTGAGATCCCGTGAGCTGATCTTTTCAGGCAACGCATCAATCGATGCGGAGCTAGACACTCTGTCAAACCAAGCCATTGGGCGGCCTAATCTTTTCGATAAAGCGCCTAAAGCAATGACAGATGGACCAAAATACCAATCGTTATTACATGCCTTAGTGTTCGACATAGCTCAATTACATCCTGTATTCACAACCGTGCTTGGCTCAAACGCTTTATTGATCAAGCCATATTTTGGACCCATTCCGGGCCCCATCCTATTGAATCAAGCGGCTATAACCTAGCGATTGCGCAAAACGGATGCAAAAAGAACAATCTGCACCTCTTTTTGTCACATCAGGGCGGATATCGTGGAACTGGCTATATAATGCTTTTTTAACCCATGAAAAAGGATTTTCGTGAGCAAAATAACATTTATTATCGTTAGTTTTAGCACTCTTGGCACCCTGCGTACTGAAGGGTGCCTCGATTAAAACCATTAAAACATTGGCAACCAACCCCCACCAAAAGGGCGTTCAACTCTTAACCAAAAAGGGCTACCAATGCCAAACTTCCAGCGAGGTACAGACCTTAAACTGGCACTGCTTAAAGCAAGAAAAAGAAATCTCTTTTACCCAATCGGCTATCTATACCAACTGCGACGCCCTTAACCTTTGCCACTTAGGCACGCAGGCAGCCCTGCGCAGCTTGTTTAAAGGCGAGCCAAGAGCTATCAAGACCTTTAGTGTTCATGGTCACATAGAATCCATACGCTGGCACTGCCTAGAACCCGACAGTGGCACCCTCACCATCTGTCTGAGCAGCCAAAACAGCCCGTATCAGCAAGATCGACCGGGCGTCGGCTGGCCAAATCAATTAACCGCCAAACGTTAAACCTCATTCAACCAACGAACGTCAACGGTGACAACATTGACGCCGCGAAACGGGCCCGCCACTCCGGCGCCCCTCGCGGCGCTCAGAACGAGACTCATTCTTGTTTTATTTCGCCTACTGACCTTGAACGGCGCTCGTTGGACTGCTTCTCGAGATAACGCCACAACGCCTTAGCTCGGGTCGCCTCGCGGTTACCCAATCAACGGGTCACACCCATTTTGATCCGCTGAAGGATAGCAACTCTCTCAGCCGTGGATGCCTGCGCCCAAGCCTCTATCTCATCGACAGATCGACCACACCCGAGACAGGTAAGCCCATCTAGCGCACAAACGCCTATACAAGGCGACTCAATGCTTTCATTCGCTGGCCTATTCATGCGCGTGACGCCCGCTCTGCGCGCTTACCAAATCTTCGACCGAGCAGGCGCTCGGTCCATTGATAACCAACACGATTTAACCTTTTGCGGCTTTACGCTCTTTGGCATCTTTAATGACATCTTCAGCGACATTTCTAGGCGTTGGATCATAATGACTGAACTCCATTGAAAACTGACCACGACCAGAGGTCATCGTTCGAAGGTCACCAATATAACCAAACATTTCAGATAGGGGCGCTGACGCCTTCACCCGAACACCTGTCGGACCAGGCTCTTGTCCTTGGATCATGCCGCGACGACGGTTCAAGTCACCAATCACGTCACCCACATGGTCTTCTGGCGTGAACACATCGATTTTCATGATGGGCTCCATGATTTGAGGCGCCGCCTTGGGCATCGTTTGCCGATATGCCGCCCTGGAGGCAAGCTCATAAGCAATCGCGGACGAGTCAACAGCGTGGAAAGCACCATCAATCAGCGTCAACTTCACATCCAAACAGGGGTACCCTGCAAGTGGACCTTCCTCAAGGCAGACTCGAAAGCCCTTCTCGACCGCTGGCCAAAACTCTCGCGGCACGTTGCCCCCTGTGACAACCGATTCGAAGATATACCCTGTGCCTGCTTCTGCTGGCTCAACCGCGTAGTCGATTTTTGCAAACTGACCCGAGCCGCCGGATTGCTTTTTATGGGTGTAGCTGTCTTCGACGCGCTGGGTAATCGTCTCTCTATAGGCAACCAAGGGCTTGCCCACAACCACGTCAACGCCATGGGTTCGCCGAAGGATATCAACCTTAATATCCAGATGTAACTCGCCCATACCTTTAATGATTGTCTCACCAGACTCTTGATCGGTTTCCATATGGAAGGAGGGATCTTCTTGAATCATTTTCGATAACGCCAGTCCCATCTTTTCAGCACCACCCTTATCTTTGGGCGAAATCGCGATGTAAATAACAGGCTCCGGAAAGACCATCGGCTCGAGGGTTGCAGGGTTCTTTTGATCGGCAAGTGTATGTCCCGTTTGGGTATTCTTAAGACCAATCAGTGCAACGATATCACCCGCTTCCGCTGAGTCTCGCTCGATCCGCTCATCGGCATGCATCTCAACAATCCGACTGATCCGCTCCGTTTTACCCGTAAAAGTATTCAGGACCGTATCGCCCTTCTTCAATTTTCCTGAATAAACCCGCGTAAAGGTCAGCGCGCCGAACCGATCGTCCATAATTTTAAAGGCGAGCGCGCGCAACGGCTTACTGGCATCAACCAAAGCCAGACCACCCGTTGGGTTGCCTTCAATGTCGACTTCTTCTTGGGGCTCAACTTCCGTTGGATTCGGTAAATAATCAACGACCGCGTCTAAGATATTCTGAACGCCCTTGTTCTTGAATGCGGAACCGCAATAGGTTGGGAAGAAGTTCAGCCCAATTGTGCCCAACCGGATGCATCGCTTAAGCTCATCAATGGACGGCTCAACGCCATCTTCCAGATAAGACATCATAAGGTCTTCGTCCATCTCGATGGCTGCTTCGATCAACTTTTCGCGATACTCTGCAACCAGTTCCACCATGTCCTCAGGGACATCAGACACTTCGTACTTCAAGGGATCGCCCGAATCATCCCAGATGTACGCCTTCTGAATAAGGACATCAACCACACCCTTGAAATGTTCTTCAGTTCCAATGGGGAGCGTCATCACCAAAGGATTCGCAGCAAGCACAGTGCGGACCTGATCGACCACGCGGTAGAAGTCGGCACCCATGCGGTCGAGCTTATTCACAAAAATAATCCGCGCAACTTCCGATTCATTGGCATACCGCCAATTGGTTTCAGACTGCGGTTCAACGCCACCCGAGCCGCAAAAGACACCAACCCCGCCATCTAGAACCTTTAAAGACCGGTAAACCTCGATCGTAAAGTCAACGTGGCCCGGCGTATCAATGATATTCAGCCGATGATCCTTCCAAAAAGTCGTCGTTGCAGCAGACTGAATGGTAATGCCCCGCTCCTGCTCCTGATCCATAAAGTCAGTGGTTGCCGCACCATCGTGCACTTCACCAATCTTGTGGATCTTCCCAGTAATGTTCAGGATTCTTTCTGTGGTGGTGGTTTTGCCCGCATCAACATGGGCAAAGATTCCAATATTTCTATATAGGCTTAAGTCTGTCATGGTACTTTCTCTTACATTAGAGGGGCGTGGGGGCGTAAAAACCGCGAGATCTTATCCTTTGCTGGCCTTAGAATCCAGCTTTAGCGCTGGTTTTTCATTGTACCGGATAAAAGGTGTTTTCTCTTATACGGTTCATACCACGCATCACGCCTTATCCTTGCGCCTGACAGGTCTCGGCAAGACCATGATCGATCGCTGGCTAATGGCGTTAGAACACTATTGGACGCCGCTCAACGCTTAACCTTAAGCGGCGCTAGCGCCTTGCCGAACCCTTCACTTTAAGCATGACCACTTTAGCAAAGGCTAGCTTGAGAAAGCCGGGGGACCACTGCATCCCGGCGCAAGGCTTGCCGCTGCATTGCGTGCAGGGGCAAGCCTTGCACTCGGCAAGCAAAATCCGCTTCATTTTCAACCGGAATGTTCAACGCCGATCGAGCACTTGATTTGATCAGCACGACACGCGTCAACACAACACAACATAAACAGAGCCGCCAATCGCCTCTTGAAATGACTAGATCAGAATTTTTACGCCCGGTAATCGCCATTTATTGGGTAATTACCCCTATTTAATAACATAATAAATTAATATATTGGGGATATATTTTAAATTATGATTTATAAGAGAATTTATTAAAAATAAATTTTAAAATAGATTAATAGTCATTAAATTATCAATTTAATGACTATTAAAAAAGTTGAAACCCTTAATTAATGCAAAATTATTCATATTAGCTGTTAATTATCCCTAAATTAATACAATCGACTCGGATTCCCAACTGCAACCAAGCGATTATCAAATCAGTTAGTCCGCCTAACACCGCCGCCAGACACTTTCGAAGATAACCGCGCGTTGAACGGTTGCTTTCAACGAACGCACCCTTTAGCTTTCAACCTCTCGCACCTCTTAAGGACGATATGAATCATGGCGCAAACCTTTCCAGGCATCTTATCCTTTGCGTTTTTGGCGGCATTGCTCGTCTTTGGAACCCTGATCCGGGCCAATGTTCGGTTCTTCCAAACAACCTGGTCCCAGCGAGCCTAATTGGCGGCACCCTCGGCTTCGGCCTGATCGCCCTTGATTGGGCTATGGGGTTCAAAGCAGCCGACTTTACCGCTTTTGCGTTTCATTTTTTTACCCTCAGCTTTATGTCTCTTGTGCTGACCAGCCGTGCTCAGCCCATTGCAGGGCAACAGCCTGTCGCGCTCGGCGGTTTGTGGCTATCGCTTATCTGGGTGATTTGCCTCGTGTTACAGGCCCTTGTCGGGCTCGCAGCCATCGGCGCCTACAACACCATTGCGTCAGAGCCCCTTTCCGGCTTTCTCGGTTTAATTGCCACACACGGCTTCACACAAGGCCCCGGCCAAGCTTTAGCCCTGGGGGATTTATGGACTACCGCCTATAACATTCAGCATGCGGTGGACTTCGGACTCATCTACGCAAGCCTTGGCTTTGTTGCGGCTTTTGCGGTGGGCGTCCCAATGGCGCGTTGGATTCTCAAAAAAAACTTGCACAGCGGAAGGGGCGGGTCGCTTGATCAGGATTTCGAACGCGGACTCTACAGCGGGGACGCGGCCCCAGCTTCAGGCAAGCTCATCACCCATTCCGCGAATGTTGATTCATTCGCATTTCACATCGGTTTGCTCGGGTGCGCCTACCTCATCACCGATCAATACTTAAAGCTCGTTCACCCTTTCGTGGCCGGAACCCATTTTGAGAATATCTTTAGCTATAATCTTTTCTTTTTTCACGGACTGATGATCTGCGTGGGGTTACGTGCGCTCTTGGACCGCTTCAATCTCGGCCAATTTGTAGATGACGAAACCCAAAAACGGATTACCGGGTCCTCGGTGGACCTCATGGTTACCGCAAGCCTTTTGAGCATCAACTTCGCGCTGTTGACCCAGTTTTGGCAACCCATCTTACTGGTCGCGAGCCTCGTAACCTTGGTGACCGCTGCACTGTGCTTTACCGCAGGACTGCGCCTCAAAACATTGGGCGCCGAGCGCGGCCTCACGATTTTCGGCTGCTGTTGCGGCTCAACCGGCAGCGGCATTTTATTACTTCGTATTCTGGATCCCAACCTTGCGAGCTCTGTCGCGAAAGAATTGGCCTTCTTCAATATTGCGATTTTGTTCCTGAGCTTTCATATCCTGGCCATTATGGCGCCGATCCTACCCAGCATTCCCGTTATCTGGATCATCCTGATCTACCTCGCAACCGCAGGATTCGGTTTAATCCTGGTTCAGCTGCTCGGCTCGAAGATGAGCGGAGATTATTCTCAAAAACCTGAATCCGGATAATGACCGCGCAACCCAATTAAAGATCAAACCGGTCACCGATTCGGGCGATCTTAAACCCCAAGGCAAGTACCGATTGCGTTGCTTTCGAACCCGGGTCGAGCAACGGGTTTGTATGGTTCATATGCGTGAACACAACCCTTGAGCGCACAGGCCTGGGCAGTTGCTTTAACAGCGCTATCGATTCCAGAACCGTTGGGTGAGGGATCAAGGCAATATCGCGACCAGGTAACTCATCCCCGCTGAAAAACGTGGCATCGAGCAATGCGACATCAACCGTTTTAAGAACCGTGGCCAAGTCTTGATCCCACTTTTGCCACTTATCAATATCTGGCAAGTACACTGCCCGCTTATTGGGCCCTTCAATCAAATAACCGACGGTTTCACTAAACTCATCTCGATGAGGCACTAACCAAGGCGTTATCTTCGCGGCCCCAATCACAACAGGCGTATTGGCGGTTAACGGACGCACCACAATATTTTGCGTCGATACCAATTGGCGCCAAGGTCCGTTTCGCGCAAGGAACGCCATCATCCTCGGCATGGCATGCACTGGCACCGCGCGGGTGTTGGCAGCCTCTTTACCAAAATGCAGCAGTCCTGCGTAGTGACCCATATGGGCATGGGTTAACCAGACGCCGTCCAGGTCGCCCAAGGTTAAACCGGTCTCTGTCCAGAACTGATACAACTGGCGCGGCAAGGTCGGCGCCGCATCAAAAAGGTGAAATCGCCGGCCATCAATTACCAGCGCCAGCATACTTGCGCCGGAGCCTAACTCGGGCTGTGCCCAGACCGGCAAGCACCGCGGCTCATAACAATTCACCTGCGGATAACCGGCATCTTGCGCGACCCCCAAAACATGCAGCACCACCTTCGAAGTGGCCGGTGGCGATAGCGCCGCATCTTCGCTGAACGCGGCCGAATTGACGGCAAACAAAACAAGCACCAGTAAAACCTTCATAGACAGATCCTGGTTGACGCGATGACGCGCATTTTTACGATGCTTCCACGCCGAGTAAAGCAAACGAAGAATTTCAAGGACGCAGACCTTCACCAAACCGGCGCTAGCGCTTACACCCCAGAGCGCGATTCGCGCCCGGACACCTGCTTTGATTGTGCAAAAGA
>JGI20152J14361_10001070_pt1 | contig 18398 bp, 20 predicted proteins | sample COG_02_FD_14361 | JGI IMG/M metagenome (IMG submission 14361)
GGATCCCTGTGAAATAGCTGCCTCTAGATCTCCAGACATGCCCATGGAGAGGGTATCCAGTTTCTCTGAATTGTCCAGTGACTGATTGATCTGCTGGCGCAGCTCAGCGAGCCTTTGGAAGGCCGCCTGCTGTTCTTGGAAGCTGTTATCTGCACGGGGTATGGCCATCAGGCCACGCAGTCGCAAATTTGGTAGCTGAGCTATCTGCAGTGCAATAGGCACCAGGTCATCTGCGTGAAAGCCAGACTTGCTCGGCTCATTATCTATGTTCACCTGCAGGCAGATGTTCAGTGGCCCCAGTGATTCAGGGCGCTGGTCACTGAGGCGGGTGGCGATCTTTAGGCGATCGACACTGTGAACCCAGCTGAAATTCTCAGCCGCGTTGCGAGTTTTATTGGATTGCAGAGGGCCAATAAAATGCCAACACAGATCTTCGGCTTTGAGTTCTGTGATTTTATCTAAGGCTTCCTGAAGATAATTCTCGGCAAAGTGGGTCAGGCCAGCGTCCATAGCCTGGCGAATATGTTCGACACTGCGGGTCTTGCTCACCGCTAATAGAAGTATCTCGCCAGGGTCGCGTCCGTATTCAGCTGCGCTCTGATCTATACGTTTGCTTACATCGTCAATGTTATTTTCAATCTTTGGCATATACTTATCAGGCTATTGAGAGTTTAGGGGCATTTTAACCAGCAGTTTAACGGACCATTTATTGCCGCAAGGATTAAGCGAGAAAAGCATGGATATAACGGAGTTATTGGCCTTCAGTGCCAAAGAAGGGGCCTCAGATTTACATATTTCCGCAGGGCTGCCACCAATTATTAGAATAGATGGCGATGTTCGACGGATTAATCTTCCGCCTATGGAACACCGCCAAGTCCACAGTTTGATCTACGAAATAATGAATGACAAGCAGAGAAGGGATTATGAAGAGTTTCTGGAAACAGATTTCTCTTTTGACGTACCGGGAATTGCTCGCTTTCGTGTCAATGTGTTCTATCAAAACCGCGGCGCCGCAGCGGTATTTCGAACCATTCCCTCCAATGTATTAACCCTTGAACAGCTGGGGATGGGGGATATCTTTAAAAAACTCGCCTTGATGCCAAGGGGATTAGTGCTGGTTACGGGTCCCACGGGCTCGGGCAAGTCGACCACCCTGGCGGCCATGGTGGATTACGTTAACGACAATCGCTACGACCATATCCTGACCATCGAAGATCCCATAGAATTTGTTCACCAAAGTAAAAAATGTCTGGTTAATCAGCGCGAAGTGCATCGTGATACCCATGGGTTTACCGAAGCCCTGCGCTCAGCCCTGCGTGAAGATCCGGATGTTATCTTAGTGGGTGAGCTGCGTGATCTTGAAACCATTAGGCTGGCACTGACCGCCGCGGAAACCGGACATCTGGTGTTTGGCACCCTGCATACCACCTCGGCGGCCAAGACCATCGATCGGGTGGTGGACGCCTTCCCCGGGGGTGAAAAGCCGATGATCCGGTCCATGCTCTCGGAATCCCTGCAGGCGGTTATCTCTCAGACCTTATTGAAAAAGATCGGCGGTGGCCGTGTGGCTGCTCATGAAATCATGATTGGCACACCGGCAATCCGCAATTTAATTCGTGAAGACAAAGTGGCGCAGATGTATTCCTCGATCCAAACCGGCGGTGCCCTGGGCATGCAAACTCTTGACCAGTGCCTACAAAACCTTGTCGGGCAGCGCTTGATCAGTGCCGAAGTGGCTCGTGAGAAAGCCAAAATGCCGGAAAGTTTCTAAGGAGAAAAACATGTCAGCCCAGACTTTTGAAAATCTGGTTAACTATATGGCCAAGAAAAAAGCCTCGGATCTGTTTATTACCGTCGGCCTGCCACCTTGCCTCAAGCTCAATGGCTCAGTGATGCCGGTGAGCAAAAGCAAACTCTCTCAAAGGGATTGTGAAGAGTTTGTCCTCTGCACTATGAATGCCGAGCAGCAAATAGAATTCAAAAAAAATAAAGAGCTTAACTTTGCCGTAGTTAGCGAAAGTGCCGGACGCTTTAGGGCCAGTGCCCTCTATCAGCGCGGTGAGATTGGCATGGTGTTGCGACGCATCGAAACCGAAATTCCCTCCCCCGACTCACTCTTGCTGCCGCCGATTTTAAAAGAATTGATAATGAACAAGCGCGGCATTGTGATTTTTGTTGGCGCCACAGGCACAGGTAAATCCACATCTCTGGCTGCCCTGATTGGGCACCGCAATAAAAACAGTCGCGGACATATAGTGTCTATTGAAGATCCGATTGAATTTGTGCATGAGCATCAGGGCTGTATCATTACTCAGCGAGAAGTGGGGGTGGACACAGAGTCCTTTGATGTGGCGTTGAAAAATACATTGCGACAGGCGCCGGATGTCATTCTGATTGGCGAAATTCGCACGCCAGAAACCATGCAGCATGCGATTACCTTTGCCGAGACTGGCCATTTGGTGTTGGCTACTCTCCATGCTAATAACGCCAACCAGGCCCTGGACCGCATCAGCCACTTCTTTCCCGCAGATCGTCACGATCAGATGTGGATGGATTTGTCGCTCAATATGCGTGGGATTGTCGCTCAGCAACTGGTGCCCACTATGGAGGGAAAGGGCCGTCGCGCGGCGATTGAGATTTTGCTCAATACACCATTGGTAGCCGATGTAATTCGCAAGGGAGAGGTGCATAAACTCAAAGAGATTATGGGCAATTCCACTGAGCACGGTATGCAGACTTTTGATCAGGCTCTTTACGAGTTATATATTGAAGAGCAAATTAGCTATGAGAATGCCATTGCCCATGCAGACTCAAAAAATGACCTGCGACTGATGATTAAGATGCAGTCAGAAAACTATGTGGAGCAGCTTGGTGCCAGTGCAGATGATCTGTCTGTTGAGGAAGATAATTCGAACAAGTTACGCTGGTAGGCGGTCTTTGCCAAAGTGTTTTTTATCGACGCTAAAGGCTGTTTATGCGTTTAGGAATTTTTAAACGCTCTTTATGGCGCAGTACCGATCGACGGTGCGTCGAGCCAGCTCTGTAGAATTAGTGATGCAGCGATATGGTCAATTTTGGTTAAATCCTGAGTGCCTTGATCTCGGCCAATAGACTTGGCTTCCCGGCTGGTGAGGCGTTCATCAACCATTTCTACTTCAAGCGCAAAACGACCCTGAAGACGCCGAGCAAATTTACGTGCTCGATTGCTGAGGTCACTTTCACTGTCGTCCATATTCAACGGCAGGCCAACTACCACGAGATCCGGGCTCCACTCCTGTAAAAGTTTTTCTACCTGATCCCATTTAGGCATGCCGTCGACGGCTTTGAGTATGGTTAGGCCAGTGGCTGATGAGGTCAGAGTTTGCCCGCTGGCGACGCCGATCTGCTTGAGGCCAAAGTCAAAGCCCAGCAGTCTCTTGTGTTTGGTGATCTCAGGCATGACCGGCCTGATGAGAAAGCATACGCAGGTCTAAGCCAATGCTCAAAGCGGCAGCCGAAGCCCGTTTTGCGCAGTCTGTTTTAAAGATAATCTCGGCCTCCGCAGGGATTGTCAGCCAGTTATTTTCACCCAGCTCTCTTTCGAGTTGCCCGGCTTCCCAGCTTGAGTAGCCAAGCGTAACCAGAGCGTCTTTGGGGCCGTTGCCCAGGGCCATATCTGTGAGAATGTCCTTTGACGCGGTAAGGCAAATCTGGTCGGAGATCATCAGCGTCGACTCCCATTGCTGTTCGCAGTTGTCATGCAAGATAAAGCCACGATCACGCTGCACTGGCCCGCCATCAAATAGCAGTGGCCGCCCGCACTCGTCTTGGTAGTCGAGCTTTAGTTGATCAAATATAGCCTTCACTGGGATATCCATCTGCTGATTGATAATCAGCCCCATAGCGCCATCTGAGTTGTGCTCGCAGATATAGACCACGGAATCGGAAAAAGTCGAATCCTGGAGGCCTGGCATAGCCAGCAAGAAATGATTTTTCAGGCTATTTATTTTTTTAGGTTTTAATGTAGTCATGCACAGCAATATGGAGTCTTATTATCTCAAACTCAAGTGCCGAGGAAGATTAGTTTGTTTTTAGTACATTATTAGACTGATAGAGCCAAGTGCGAATAATATGAATTTCATCGCGGTTGCGCAGCTCTTTGGGGAAGGGTTTGAAGGGCGAAGCCAGTTGAACTGATCGTACAGCGGCTTGATCAAGAAGTCGCGATCCCGAGCCTTTTGAGACTTCAATACGCTTGATGCGACCGTCAGAAAGTAATACCACAACCAATTGCACCTGGCCAAAAATGCCCTGAGAACGAGCTTTTCTGGGATAATTCAGATTGCCGATCTGCTCTACTTTTTCTTCAAAGTAATGCATGTAAGCTGCTGCATTTGCAGACTTGGCCGATACCGAGGTCATGCGCAACACCCGGGGTATTTTGTTGTATTCCCGTTTTAACCGGTCAAATTCCGCTTGCATGGATCCTCTATCAGCAGCGCCCCTATCGGACTGCTGTTGATCGGTATCAATGGGTTCTTTGGATTTGTCGGTTTCGCTATCACTATCACTATCACTGTCACTGTCACGACTTAAAATTGGCTGCTTCGGAGAGCCTGAACGCTGCTGCGTAACTGCCCGCTGCTGTCCTTGGTTTTGAGGTTGTAACACTTGCTGCTGATTATCAGTTCCCTGCTGATCGGCCTGGGCAATAAAGTCTGCTTGATCTGGCGCCTCGTCGCTGGGCTGCTGGGCCAGGATGATATCCAACGACGGGCTTGGGGGAGAGCCGGCTGGCATGGAAAAGCTCAAGCCGATTAGTAGTAGCACATGAGCAATCAGGGCTAATGAGAATGTCTTACGCAGGCGTTGCTGGCTGGTATTCCAGAGTCCATCAGTTAGGCTATCCATAGCTTGGTCTCTTCAAAGCTTAGGCTCTTCATAGCTAAGGCTCTCCATAGCCCGAGTTGTCCACAATCTGTTCGAAGTATAAGTAATCTCTATTAATCCCGCTGGTCCAGTCTTGCACTTATTGCCTTCATAAGACGCTCGCCAATCTGAGTGTCTTCAGCATTATCAATTTCGCGAATGCAGGTCGGACTGGTGACATTAATCTCGGTGAGATAGTCGCCAATCACATCGAGGCCGACAAAAATAAGCCCAAGTTCTTTTAATCTCGGTGCAACCTGCTGGGCAATCCATAGATCCCGGTCACTGAGTGGCTGCACAATTCCTCGACCACCGGCTGCAAGGTTGCCGCGGAAATCATTGCCTGTGGGTAAGCGTGCCAGACAGAAGGGAATGATTTCGCCATCGACAACTAGGATACGTTTATCGCCCTGAGTGATTTGTGGCATAAATTTCTGCGCCATAATCGTCTCAGAACCGCACTTGGTCACCGTCTCTAGAATCACATTAAGATTTTGATCGCCCTCTTTAACACGAAAAATAGAAGTGCCCCCCATGCCATCAAGTGGTTTGTAGACCACATCCTGATGCACGGCTAAGAAGCCCTTCAGTCGCTCTTGATCGCGGCTGACTAATAGTGGTGGAGTGCACTGGGGGAATTCTGTGGCAAACACCTTCTCATTGCAGTCGCGCAGACTCTGGGGCTTGTTAACCACTAGTGAACCGCGGCGTTCCGCAGCTTCAAGGATATAGGTGGAATAGATAAACTCGCTATCGAATGGCGGGTCTTTACGCATTACCAAGACATCCATCTCTTCGAGAGCAGCGTCTTTGCTGTCACCCAATTCGAACCACTTATCTGCGTCATTAAAAACGTTTAGCGGGCGCAGATGAGCTCTGGGCCCGCTATTGTCTATATAGAGATCAGACTGCTCCATATAAAAAAGATCGAACCCCTGTGTCTGAGCCGCTAGCAGGATCGCCAGAGTTGAATCTTTGTAAAAAGAGATGGATTGAATGGGGTCCATAATGACGCCGAGCGATGTACCCATAAAATGACAGCCTTAGGTTGATATTTGCGCTATAACTAATTGTGGCAACTGATATGGCCGATGCCCTGAAAAATTCTGTGACCTATAAATCAATTATTTTACAAAGATTAGAGGCTTGTGGATTATACATTACAAGTGTGTTTAAAATTCCATAACTTAAGTGATGTTGGCAATGCTTAAGGCGTTAAGTGGTTTTAAAATGGTGAAAATATGGATGTTAAGGGCCTTAAAGTCCTCGTCATAGATGACAGCAACACAATAAGACGTACCGCAGAAGCCTTGTTGGCAAAAGCTGGCTGTGATGTCGCGACAGCGTCAGATGGTTTCGATTCCCTGTCGAAAATTGTCGATATCAAACCAGATGTCATTTTTATCGACATCATGATGCCGCGTCTCGACGGCTATCAGACCTGCGCACTAATCAAAAACAATCCCGAATACAAATCTACTCCTGTGATCATGCTGTCGAGCAAAGATGGCCTTTTTGATAAGGCCAAAGGCCGCATAGTCGGCGCTGACGACTATCTGACCAAGCCCTTCGGTCGTGCAGAATTACTCGATGTATTAGAAAAACATACCCAAAACTAACTAAAGGATTTAGAGGTTTTATCAAATGGCAAAAGTACTGATTGTGGATGACTCTCCTACAGAAACCTATAAGTTGGCCAATATTCTTGAGCGCAATGGCTTTTCTGTACTCTCTGCAGATTCTGGGGAGCAGGGACTTAATCTGGCCCGAGAAGAGCAGCCGGATGTGGTGTTGATGGATATAGTGATGCCTGGACTAAACGGCTTTCAGGCAACTCGGCAGCTTAGTCGCGGCAAGGAAACTCATCATATCCCGGTCATTATAGTGACAGCCAAAAATCAGCAGGCAGATCAGGTCTGGGGTGAGCGCCAAGGTGCCAAGGCCTACCTGGTCAAGCCGATCGATGAGAAGCAACTAGTATCGGCCATTACCAATGTCCTAAATGTTGAAGAAGACAGTGCTCTATCCGCTCAGGACGAAGTGGAAATCGCCGCCTGCATCAGTCTAAGCTTTGACCTTGATGGCCAGCATTTGGACCTGCCGGATTTTGCAGAAATTGAAGCCCATCTACGCACCATTCCTCAAAACCCGTAATTAATTTGCCGAGCAAAATTCCCCGCTATATGTCCTCTCAGGGTGGGTGACCTGCCGTCCACAGATTGGTAGTATTAAGCAGCCTGCCCCAATGTTAGGCTTAGAACTACACCTGATAATAACAATTAAAAAACCATAATAGGAAAGACACCTTGAGGAACAGAGCATGAATGGCTTAATGATGGACTCCCAGCTGACTATAACGTCAATAATGAAACACGCTGACCTAATTAACGGTAAGAGCGAGATTGTTTCAGTAACCGGCGACAATCCACTGCATAAATATACCTATAAAGACGCCTTCCGCCGTGTACGCCAAATGGCTAATGCTTTGCAAAAGGTGGGTTTTCAGTCGGGAGACAGGATTGCCACTCTGGCTTGGAACGACTACCGTCACTTTGAGCTCTATTACGCAATTTCTTGTTCAGGGCAGGTTTGTCATACGGTTAACCCGCGTCTTTTCCCAGAGCAGATCGACTTTATTATCAATCATGCCGAAGATCAGTTTATTTTCACTGACCCCATGTTTGTTCCTCTATTGGAGCAGCTTCAAGGTAGCCTTTCCACGGTTAGAGGCTATGTAATCATGACTGATGCGGCCAATATGCCGGAGACCAGTCTTGCAAATGCTCACTGCTACGAGACCTTTATTGAAGGAGAGTCAGATAACTTTGACTGGCCAGAACTAGAGGAGAACAGTGCCAGCTCCATGTGTTACACCTCTGGCACCACTGGCAACCCTAAGGGCGTCCTCTACAGCCATCGCAGTACGGTTTTACACTCCATTGTTGGCTCAACGCCAGACGTGATGAACCTCGCCTCGAAAGATGTGGTGATGCCCATAGTGCCAATGTTCCATGTTAACGCGTGGGGAACAGCCTACAACGGTCCAATGGTTGGCGCCAAGCTGGTGTTCCCGGGCCCAAAAATGGCCGATGGCGAAACATTGACCAATCTAATTAACTCAGAAAAAGTTAACTATTCCCTCGGCGTGCCCACTGTTTGGCTGGCCCTCGTGGGATACCTCAATGCCACAGGAAAAACTATAGAGACGCTTAAATCTGTAGTCTCTGGTGGCTCTGCCTGCCCGCTGTCGCTGATGCAGGAAATGGAAAAGCACGGCGTTATGGTACATATGGGCTGGGGTATGACTGAAATGAGTCCTCTGGGATCTTATAATCGACCCCAGGAGTGGATGAAGGATGGCACCCAGGATGAACAGGACACCTGGCGTGTTCGCGCCGGTCGTGTGGTCTTTGGTGTCGAAATGAAAATTGTCGATGGCGACAACAACGAGCTACCCTGGGATGGTGTTGCCTCCGGTGTCTTGCTTGTGAAAGGCCCCTGGGTCTGCAGTGGCTACTATCGTCTTGATGATAAGCCCGCAGTAGATGCAGACGGTTGGTTCAATACTGGTGATATGGCGGCCATAGACGAACAGGGTTATGTGACCATTACTGACCGCATCAAAGACGTTATTAAATCTGGCGGTGAGTGGATCAGCTCTATTGATGTGGAGAATGCCGCTATGGCTCACCCAGATGTTCAAGAGGCGGCAGTCATTGGCGTCTCGCATCCCAAGTGGACTGAGCGGCCCCTGTTGATCGTTATTCCTGTTGAAGGATCTAGTCCTGATAAAGACGCCATACTGGCTTCTCTCGAGGGCAAGATCGCCAAATGGTGGACACCTGAAGACTGTGTTTTTGTCGAAGAGATTCCTCATACAGCAACCGGAAAGATCAGCAAGAAAGATTTGCGCGATCAGTTTAAGGATTATGTCTACTCTTGATTGTCAACCGATTGGTAGGGTCTGGCGTTACTTAATGAGCTCCACTAAATAGGCTCTACCAATTTAAACAAGAGGAAAGTGTATGCGTAATCTACTGGTTTTTACTCTGCTGGCTGTGGTTTCACTGGGCGCCCTGGCCGATCACCACGGCGGTGATAATGATGGCAAGGCTCGCCACCATAAAGGCATTTTCAAACAGGCTGATCAAGATGGTGATGGCGCCGTCTCTACTGAGGAGCATGAGCAAGCTCTAGAGAAAATGGCGGATAAGCGTCGTGAACGCTTCTCTAAAATGGACAGCGATGGCAATGGGTCTCTCACTCAAGAAGAAGCTCGTGCGGCCAAGCAGGAGCGCCGCGAGAAAATAAAAGAAAAACATCAGCAAAAACACAACTAAATCGCCATAAGTTGTCAGTTGAGAAAAGACCATCTGGGAACAGTTGGTCTTTTTTCTTTTGGGCTTTTCTTGAAGCTCAGACCTCTTTGATAGGCAAAGTATTTGCACCCCATACCGAAGTCCCGCATGATTACGCCTGAATTGACTTCTGGTGTTATATGACTGAATTTTTGATTGCTCCATCCATCCTATCTGCCAACTTTGCCCGCCTCGGCGAAGAGGTTGATGCGGTTCTTGAAGCCGGTGCAGATGTTGTCCATTTTGATGTTATGGACAACCATTATGTACCCAATCTGACGATCGGACCTATGGTCTGTAAAGCACTGCGTGACCATGGTGTCACCGCCCCCATCGATGTGCATCTGATGGTGCAGCCTGTGGATGATTTGATCCGCATGTTTGCCGATGCTGGCGCAACCTACATTACCTTCCATCCCGAAGCTTCCAATCACGTCGATCGCTCGCTGCAGCTGATTCGCGATCTCGGCTGCAAGGCCGGCTTAGTCTTAAATCCAGCAACCAGTCTAGAGACCGCGCGCTGGGTGATGGATCGAATGGATATGCTGTTACTGATGTCAGTCAACCCAGGTTTTGGCGGTCAGAAATTTATTCCGGCTACACTGAATAAACTAGTGGCAGCGCGTCAGATGATCGATAGTAGTGGCCATGATATTCGTCTAGAAATCGATGGTGGTGTAACCGTAAAAAATATCCGTGAGATCGCTGCGGCCGGAGCAGATACCTTTGTCGCCGGTTCGGCAATCTATGGCGCCGATGACTATGCTGAGGTTATCGCTAAGATGCGCAGCGAATTGGCACAGGCATAAAGAGCCTTCAGCGAGTAAAGCGCCTACAGCGAGTAAAGCGCCCACAGCGAGTGAAGAGCAAGGGTAATTGATAATCTTTCGCACGGACGGTTGTCGCATCGGTGCAAATGGCTACAATAGTAACCTCAGTTTCGGAGATAGTACGTGAAAGATTCGAGTTCTAAACAGTTTGACAGCAATTGTCACAGGTGGCGTTGGCGCAACTAGAGCCATTGAGGCGTGCTGACGTCTGTGCCACCACATTCTGTTAAAGAACAAGGATCCTATTATGACACCCGAAAAATTTGCCGAATTAGCCTGCCAAGAATACAGCCGTATTCCCGTTACCCGCGAAGTGCTGGCTGATCTAGAAACCCCCCTTAGTGTTTATTTGAAGTTGGCTTTTGGGCCAAACTCCTACCTATTTGAATCAGTGCAGGGCGGCGAGAAGTGGGGCCGTTATTCTCTGATTGGCCTGCACACCTCTACAGTTCTCAAAGTCTTCGGTAGCCGACTGGAAATTATTCGCGACAGCAAGCCTATGGTCAATCGTCAGACTAGTGATCCCCTAGCTGAGGTGGAGCGATTCCGTCAGTTATTTAGTATGCCCGACCTGCCAAACTTGCCGCGATTTACTGGTGGCTTAGTGGGCTACTTTGGCTATGACACGGTGCGTTTCGTGGAGCCTAAGTTAGCCCATAGCGCGCCCCCAGACGCACTGGGGACTCCAGATATCTTGCTGATGGCTTCGGATGAGGTGGCGATCTTCGACAACCTCTCTGGCACCATCATGTTAGTAGTTCATGTGGATGCTAAAGACCAAGATGCTCTAGCTAAAGCGCAAGCCCGCCTAGATGAGCTTGAGGCCAAGCTTGAACAGCCAGCACCGCAACTGCCACCGATGAATATGTCTGGTGACGGGATCTCTGAAAAAGATTTTGTCTCGAGTTTTGGTGAGCAGGATTTCAAAGCCGCAGTCAATAAAGTCAAAGACTATGTCATGGCCGGTGATGTAATGCAGGTGGTGCCATCCCAGCGTCTCTCAGCCCCTTTTCGCGCCGAGCCGATCAATCTCTACCGCGCGCTGCGTCGGCTTAATCCCTCTCCCTACATGTACTTCCTCGACCTCGACGGTTTTCATATTGTCGGTTCGTCCCCAGAGGTTCTCGCTCGTCTCGAAGATGGCGAAGTTACGGTTCGACCTATAGCTGGCACCCGTAAACGCGGCGCAACGATTGAAGAAGATCAGGCTATGGAAGATGAGATGCTCGCCGACCCTAAGGAAATTGCAGAGCACCTAATGCTGATTGATTTAGGTCGCAACGATGTCGGCCGCATCAGTAAAACAGGTACTGTCGAAGTCACTGAAAAGATGGTCGTTGAGCGCTACTCCCATGTTATGCATATTACCTCTAATGTAGTTGGCCGAGTAAACGATGGTATGGGTGCTCTGGAAGTGCTTAAAGCGACATTGCCCGCCGGCACCTTGAGCGGTGCGCCAAAAATTCGCGCCATGGAAATTATTGATGAGCTCGAGCCAGTGAAGCGTAATATCTACGGCGGAGCGGTGGGTTATATAGGTTGGAACGGCAATATGGATACCGCTATCGCCATCCGCACTGCGGTTATCAAAGACAACATGCTCCATGTTCAGGCTGGAGCCGGTGTAGTAGCCGATTCGGTGCCCGAGCTTGAGTGGAAAGAGACCAACAATAAAGCCCGAGCGCTCATGCGCGCAGCAGCAATGGTTTGCGAGAAAGCCTCTGGAGAGTCGAAATGATTTTAATGATCGATAACTATGACTCGTTTACCTACAACATTGTCCAGTACCTCGCCGAGCTAAAGGCCGATGTCCAGGTCTATCGCAATGACGAGATTAGCATTGCTGATATCGAGCGTTTGGCGCCGGAGAAAATTGTTATCTCACCAGGCCCCTGTACCCCTAATCAAGCGGGTATTTCTGTCGAGACCATTACGCACTTTGCCGGTCGTCTGCCGATTCTCGGTGTTTGCCTTGGTCACCAGAGTATTGCTCAGGCTTTTGGTGGCAAGATTGTCCGAGCAAAGCAAGTGATGCACGGCAAAACCTCACCAATGCACCACAGTAATAGTGGCGTATTTGCCGGATTGACTAATCCGTTTGAGGCAACCCGATATCATTCCTTGGTCATCGAGCAGAGCAGCCTGCCAAGCTGTCTTGAAATCACAGCTTGGACCGAACATGAAGATGGCAGTCTCGATGAGATTATGGGGGTGCGCCACAAAACACTGCCAATCGAAGGTGTGCAATTTCATCCCGAATCAATACTGACCCAGCATGGCCATGACCTGCTAAATAATTTCCTCAAAGGTTAAATATGGATATCAAACAGGCATTAGAAATCGTTGTACTGGGCACACATCTCAGCGCTCCGGAAATGCGCGATGTGATGCGCCAGATTATGACCGGCAATGCCAGTGATGCTCAGATCGGTGCTTTTCTAATTGCTCTGCGCATGAAAGGCGAGAGTATCGATGAGATAGCTGGCGCCGTTGAAGTTATGCGCGAGCTGGCGACTGGCGTGAAAGTATCCGGCGAAGGTCTAGTGGATATAGTCGGCACTGGTGGCGATGAATCCAATCTGTTTAATGTCTCTACTGCCGCCACCCTCGTGGTTGCCGCGGCCGGTGGTTCAGTTGCTAAACACGGCAATCGATCTGTTAGCAGCAACAGTGGTGCCGCCGATGTACTCGAAGCCGCTGGGGTTAATTTAAATCTCAGTCCCGAGCAAGTGGCGCTCTGCGTAAAGGAGTTGGGTGTTGGCTTTATGTTTGCGCCAGCTCATCACAGTGCCATGAAACATGCAATTGGTCCGCGTCGTGAACTGGGCCTGCGAACCATTTTTAATATCCTTGGCCCCATGACCAATCCCGCTGGAGTTACCCGCCAGCTCATTGGTGTTTATGACCAAGCTCTGTGCAAGCCTATGGCCGAGGTGCTCGGACGTTTGGGTGCCGAGCATATTATGGTAGTGCACTCCGCTGACGGCTTAGATGAAATTAGTATTGCCACGGAGACTGCAGTAGCTGAATACAAAGAGGGTATTATTAGGGAATACAATATTGCCCCTGAAGACTTTATGATAGAGCGTCAGAGCCTCGATGGTTTGAGCGTGGATAACGCGCAGCAGTCCCTAGAGCTGATTAAAGATGCCCTGGGCAAACAGGCAGCTGCCAATGGTGCAAAGGCCGCTGATCTGATCGCTCTTAATGCCGGTGCGGCACTTTATGTAGCTGGCTGTGCCGGTAGTATTAAAGAGGGTGTGGCCATGGCGCAGGACGCCATAGGCGCAGGATTGGCGCGGGCTAAATTAACTGATCTAGCGACCTTTACTCAGGTTCAGCAAGACGCTTAAAAATAAAGAGAAATTGAAATGAGCTCAGATACACCTACCATTCTAAAAAAAATCCTCGCCCGCAAGCATAAAGAAATTGCCGAGCGCAGTGCCTTGGTTTCTATTGCTCAGCTAATTGAAAAAGCGCAGTCCGCGGACTCTCCTAGAGGATTTGCCGCAGCACTTGAAGCCAAGCTTGCCGCTGGCCAATCTGCAGTGATTGCTGAAATTAAAAAGGCCTCTCCGAGTAAAGGGGTTATTCGTGAAGACTTTGATCCAGCCGCCATCGCCGAAAGCTATGAACAGGGTGGTGCAGCCTGCCTGTCCGTGCTGACCGACGTAGATTTCTTTCAGGGTGCAGATCAGTATCTGCAGATGGCGCGTGAGGCCACGCAACTGCCGGTTATCCGCAAAGATTTTATTATCGATGATTACCAGGTCTACGAAGCTCGCGCCATGAGCGCCGATTGTATTCTATTAATTGTCTCAGCATTGACCGAAGAACAGCTAACCCACCTCCATGAGTTGGCGATATCATTGAGTATGGACGTTCTGATCGAAGTTCACGATGGCGCTGAGCTGGAAATAGCGCTTAAGTTGCATAACCCAATGGTCGGTATCAATAATCGTAACTTACACAGTTTTGAGGTTTCCCTCGACAACACCTATCAGCTGCTCGATAAAATCCCTGCTGGGAAAATTGTTATCACCGAGAGTGGCATACACAGTGCCGACGATGTGGCTGCTATGCGCGGCCACAATGTGAATAGCTTTTTGGTGGGTGAGGCCTTTATGAGAAGTGAAGAGCCTGGTCAGCGGTTGGCAGAAATGTTCGCTTAGCGAGTCCCAAACACCACCATGGTTTTGCCCGACACGGAAACCAGTCCCTGAGTCTCAAGCTCTTTCAATACCCGGCCAACCATCTCTCTTGAGCAGCCAACTATGCGTCCGATCTCCTGGCGCGTAATTTTAATTTGCATGCCGTCTGGATGGGTCATGGCGTCTGGTTCTTTGCAAAGATCAAGCAAGGTTCTCGCCACTCGACCTGTGACATCAAGAAAAGCTAAATCCCGGACTTTGCGTGTGGTATCTCTAAGGCGTTGAGCAACCTGCTTGCTGATGGCGAAGAGAAATGCAGGGTGTTTATTGCTCAGCTCTATGAACTTCGCGTAGCTGATTTCCCCCACTTCGCATTCGGTTTTGGTGCGGATCCAAGCGCTGCGATGCTCCTGGTCGAAGAGGCCCATTTCACCGAAAAAATCACCCGGGTTAAGGTAGGCGAGAATGATCTCTTTGCCGTCACTATCATCTTCAATCATCACGGTGACCGAACCTTTGATAATGTAATAGAGGGTATCTCCCTGGTCACCGGCGTAGATTATGGTGCTTTTCGCCGGATACCGACGTCTGTGGCAGTGGGATAAAAACTCTTCCACATTCTCAATATGTGGTGTCAGAGGTGCAGGCGCCAATTTGTTTCTCCATTTACAAGTTTAGCAACATGCCGCTTTGGATACTGTTTATCTGCGACTCCTGAATTTAATAGTAGTCAAAAAAAAGGTGGCACGAGTAAAATTTGCATCGACCCTATGGTAATCTTTGCGCTACTGAAAGTGAGGTTGTATATGAAGGCAACAATTAAGTGGGTAGACGGCGTTATGTTTCTCGGCGAATCCGGCAGTGGTCACAGTGTCGTGATGGATGGTGCTGAAGCTCAGGGTGGTCGCAACATGGGTGTTCGCCCCATGGAGATGCTTTTATTGGGCTTGGGTGGCTGTGCGTCCTTTGATGTGATGAGTATGCTCACCAAGAGCCGTCAGCAGGTAACTGATTGCCGCACTGAGGTCGAGGCTGAGCGAGTTGATGCCGTGCCCGCGGTGTTTAGTAAAATCCACTTGCACTTTCTAGTTAGCGGAACCAGCCTTAAAGAGAGCCAGGTTAAGCGCGCCGTTGAGCTCTCAGCTGAAAAGTATTGTTCGGCCTCGATTATGCTCAATGCCGCGGGAGTTGAGATAAGTCATAGCTACGAGGTGATAGAGATCTGACTTAGCCGGTTAACCAAAGGCCTCTTTAACCAAGGCCTCTCTATTGAAAATCGCTAAATTTCAGGCAAAAAAAAGGAGCCTAAAGGTAGGCTCCTAAAAATCCTGAGAAGGTCTCAAAGGAAGGGGTAGGGGTAACACTGGGTAAGAGCTGCGTTTCACTCGCTCTAAAAATCTGTACGTCTTCAATGGACTTATAGTAGAAAACTGATCTCCATACTGCAAATGCATTGTTTGCATCTTAGCTATACCATTTTGTAATGACCTGACTCTATAGCCTACAGGACTGGTTTCGCCTCACTTCTGTTGCAATTGGCGAAGAGGTCGGAAGGTTTTGTGGAATAAAAAAAAGGGGCCCAAGAAGGGCCCCTATAAAAGAATCCTATAGCAAGGATTAAGAGGGGTTTGGTGCGAAGCCGCTGACTTAGTGCGTCAGCGTCTTATCGGAAGCTTTGAGTTTTGGTGCTTTAACGTTCGCGAAGTCATCTTTCGCAATTGCAGCACCCGCTAATCCAGTGAATCCGATTAGTATGTATACGAGTGTCATGGTCTATCTCCGTGGGTGTTTATGAGCAAATCGCTCTATGGGTGTAAAGATACGCGTAGCTATGTCATAATCCAAATGCATTGTTTGCATTATTTGTATACCAAATTGTAATGACCTTGAGAATACTCCATGAATTTACAAAAACTCTCCCGTCTCGACCTCAATTTACTGGTGGCTCTTCAAGCTCTGCTGGAAGAGAAAAGCGTTACCCGCGCGGCACAGCGGCTGTTTATTACTCAGCCGGCCATGAGCCGAGTGTTGCAGCGCCTGCGTCAGCAGCTGGATGATCCGCTATTTACCCGCACTGGCAATATATTAATTCCCACCCCCAAGGCACAGGAATTACAGTTGCGGTTGCCAATGTTACTCGATGGTATCCTCGACATGGTTACCGATGGGGAGTTTGACCCGGCCGGTTATGTCGGTGAGATCACCATTGCGGTGCCTGAATTTATTGCTATCTCTCTGGCGTCTCAGTTGACTGCTCTGCTAAATAAATATGCGCCTGGTGTGATTCTGTCGGTTTCCAGTGAGACAGATTCTGTGGCGGGGGAGTTATCCGCAGGTGTGCTAGATTTTGCAATTGATATAAAGAGGGAGATCACCACTGAGGTGACCGCTCGTCACCTGGCTATATTTAGTCCCTCTATATGGATGCGTGAGGGACATCCCTTGGCCAAAAAAAGCCGCGTGACCCTAGATGAGATTCTTCAATATCCCTATGTGCAGTATTATCTGTTAATCGCGAAACGTGTAAGTGCGCGGACCGATGCCCGTTTTGATAGAGCTTTGCGAGAGCAGGGGCGCAGCCGTTCTAAGGCGATGGTAACCAATCAGTTGATGACGGCGATTGAAACTATCTGCGCATCTGATTGTTTGATGGTATCGGCCAAGTTTGGTTCTGGTATGGAGCGCGAGCTCTATCGGATTGTTACTAAAACCTATCCTGATGACCTTCCCCACGAGGGCACTGTGCCTCTAGTACTACTGCAGCACAAGCGCACCTTGGGCTCTCCTATTCATCAGTGGTTATCGGAGAAGATTGTCGATCTGGCTCGTGATATGGAAAATCCCCACGAGCCGCAGTCAATGCTGTTTGATTGAGAGCTATTTTTATCGGGGCTAGTTGAGTGACCAGAGTTAGATTCTGTAACTACTCGCTGTCATGGCAGCAGAAACCATGGTCATCAGTTTCTTGACCGGCGTGGGGAAAGGATAGCCACCGGCATCAAGGGCGCTTTCGGCATGATGTTTCTCGTCCACTAGCATTTGCTCAATCACCGCACGGCTTTTGTGATCATCCTCTGGCAGTTTATCTAAATGCTCTTGTAGATGATTGCATACCTGCTCTTCAGTGGCGGCAACAAATCCAAGACTGAGCTTGTCACTGATTAGTCCTGCAGCTGCGCCAATGCCGAATGAGGCGGCATACCAAACCGGATTTAATAGGCTGGTGCTGCCATCAAGCTGGTTAATCCGCTCCTCACACCAGGCCAGGTGATCAATCTCTTCAGCTGCCGCTGCTTCCATTTGCTCACCCACTTCGGGCAATTTAGCAGTCAGAGCCTGACCCTGATATAGCGCCTGAGCACAGACCTCACCGGCATGGTTTACCCGCATCAAACCGGCAGCATGCTTGCGCTCATGCTCCGATAGCTCGCCCTCTGCTCTGCCCCTGGCTGGTGAACTACGCTGTGGCGTTGGAGCACTACCAGCAATAGTCCGCAGGGCCTGATCGGCGTGCACTATAAATTGATCAAATACAGAGAGTTTGAGTTTTGACTGGGACATAAGAGGTCTTCTATCGGTCTTCTAAAAGAGTGTGTTGGTTAGCCAGATTCCTACAGGGACTGTAGTGGCTTTGGCCGCGCTTGTCTATTTTTACGTCTTGGCGGACTGATCCGTCTTGTTGACGTGGATAAACGGCAAATAAAACAAGGCAAAGAAAACCATCGCCAACAATTCGCCCACCAATATATACAGCGGCCATGGTCCAAGCAGATCCAGAATAGATGCGTTGCCCGGCTTATTCATCAAATACAAGTAGTTGGCACCTATCAGCAGATTCAGTCCGTAGAGTGCCAGTGCATAGAGGGTCAACCAGCCAAAGGTAATCAGGATTCCCTTGAGTCGCGGGTACATTTGAAAGGCAAAGATACTGTGTATTACCAGCACTACCAGACCGCCATGGACGATCCAATATTTAAAAAACTCGTTGCTGGGAAAACCCACATAGAGATCGGGGGTTAGCATGGCCTGCACTGTGCCGGCCATTACCAGAAAGTAGATCACCTCTAGGCGCCGTTGATTAGGGTGCCAAAATAGCAGCGGTGCCAATATAGCAAATAGATTGCAAAGGGATAAAGGCAGGTCGATGAGTA
>JGI20152J14361_10001071_pt1 | contig 18391 bp, 18 predicted proteins | sample COG_02_FD_14361 | JGI IMG/M metagenome (IMG submission 14361)
CGCGCCGGGCGTTCGGTTTGGCGTGGAGGGGAGTGGTTACGGTTTTGAGGTCGTGCAGATTACGACCGCCGCCGATGCCGCCATGGCAAGCCGCTGTGACATGAAGCGNCCCATTAAATAAATAGCTATAAAGCATTCATATGAGTTGCTNATTGGCGTCCCGACACCCAGGGTCGTTGGCCGCTGCTCTTTGTTCGGGTAGAATGCTGGGTTACGCCGCGACAGGCGCGGGGTAACTTTGCAAGCTTTTGCTGGTCTTTGCTAGCGTTTGCAAAGTCAAGTTCAAATCTAAGTTCAAATGAACGTGCACGTTACTAGTGGCTGGTAGACCCTAAGAGGGGCTGGCGACCGGTAACGCAAGTAACAGGAAAAATCATGACAACTATTGTCAAAGCAGACATCGTTAAAGACAACGCCCGCAGTGCTGGCGACACGGGTAGCCCGGAAGTGCAAGTGGCTTTGTTGACCGCTCGCATCAACTATCTGACGCCTCACTTTAAAGAAAACAAAAAAGATCACCACGGTCGTCGTGGTTTGTTGCGTATGGTTAGCCGTCGCCGCAAGCTGCTTGACTACCTTAAGTCCAAGGACGCTGAGCGTTACTTGGCCTTGATTGCCAAGTTGGGTCTGCGCAAGTAATGCGTAGCCGCAAGGCAAGTTAAAAATTAACGCCTGGTTCAGCCCCGCGCTGACCCAGGCGTTTTGCACATCTGCAATCCCGATTTTGTGGTTGCAATGAGGGGCCAATTGGCCTCAATCGTGGCTCAGATACGACGCGTCAGGTCGAAGCTGTGTCATTCCAAAACAAGTCTTTCAGCGTCTCTTGCGATGCGCCTTTGGTAGCCGACTTGTTCTGGGATGGCATCGTGTCCTGAAGTGGTAACTGAGCAAAATCGCGTCAAAGCGCTGTGTCGTTTTGTACGCATCTACTTACAGGAGTTCAGTACATGAGCATGTTTAATAAAGTAACAAAGTCGTTCCAATGGGGCGAGCACACCGTCCGTATGGAGACCGGCGAAATTGCACGCCAGTCTTCTGGCGCGGTTTTGGTTGATATCGACGGCACGGTGATTTTGGCAACGGTTGTCGCCAAGACAACGGCCAAAGCCGGGCAAGACTTCTTCCCGCTGACGGTGGACTACCTTGAAAAGACCTATGCCGCGGGCAAAATCCCGGGCAGCTTCTTCAAGCGCGAAGGTCGCCCAAGCGAGTTCGAGACCCTGACCTCGCGTCTGATCGACCGTCCTATTCGTCCTTTGTTCCCCGAAGGTTTCTTCAACGAAGTGCAAGTGGTTATTCACACCGTGTCCTTGAATCCAGAAGTCGACGCGGACATGGCAGCCATGATCGGCACCAGCGCGGCTTTGAGTATCAGTGGCATTCCGTTTAACGGCCCCATCGGTGCAGCCCGCGTGGGTTATGTGAATGGCGAGTATGTTCTGAACCCAGGACAAACAGCGCGTAAAGATTCGCAGATGGATTTGATTGTTGCAGGCACCGAGACCGCCGTGTTGATGGTTGAGTCAGAAGCGCAGCAATTGAGCGAAGAGATTATGTTGGGCGGTGTCATGTTCGGTCACGAGCAAGGCCTGATTGCGATCAATGCGATTCACGAACTGGTTCGTGAAGCTGGCAAGCCCGCATGGGATTGGAAAGCACCTGCGCAAGATACCGCATTGGTTGAAAAGGTTGAGGCGTTGGGCCGCGCTAAGCTGGAAGCGGCTTACCAAGAGCGCAACAAGCAAGTACGCACACAGGCTTTGCGTGCCACATACGCTGACGTGATGGCCGGTTTGAACGCCGATGGCATCGCGTTCGATAGCGTGAACGTTGAAGGCCTGTTGCACGACATCGAGGCGAAGATTGTTCGCGGCCAAATTTTGGCGGTGAGCCCCGCATCGACGGCCGTGATACGCGCACGGTGCGCCCGATCGAAATTCGCAACGGCGTCCTGCCACGCACGCACGGTTCAGCCTTGTTTACACGTGGCGAGACACAGGCTTTGGTGGTGACGACGTTGGGTACCGAACGTGACGCGCAGCGCATTGATGCGTTGGCGGGTGAGTTTGAAGACCGCTTTATGTTGCACTACAACATGCCTCCCTTCGCGACGGGTGAAACCGGTCGTGTTGGTAGCCCTAAGCGTCGCGAGATCGGTCACGGCCGTTTGGCCAAGCGTGCCTTGGCGGCGGTGCTGCCTGCGAAAGAAGACTTCCCGTACACGATGCGTGTTGTGAGCGAGATCACCGAATCCAATGGTTCATCGTCTATGGCCTCCGTTTGCGGTGGCTGTTTGAGCATGATGGATGCGGGTGTCCCATTGAAGGCACATGTGGCAGGTATCGCCATGGGCTTGATCAAAGAAGACAACCGCTTTGCGGTGTTGACGGACATTTTGGGTGACGAAGATCACTTGGGTGATATGGACTTCAAGGTCGCTGGTACGACCGACGGTGTGACTGCGTTGCAGATGGACATCAAGATCCAGGGCATTACCAAAGAGATCATGCAAGTCGCGTTGGCGCAAGCCAAAGAGGCGCGTATGCACATCTTGGGAAAAATGCAAGAAGCAATGGGCGAGGCGAACGCCGAAGTGTCTAGCTTTGCGCCACGTCTGTACAGCATGAAGATCAATCCAGAGAAAATTCGTGACGTGATTGGTAAGGGTGGTGCGACCATCCGTGCCTTGACCGAAGAGACGGGTACGCAGATCAACATCGAAGAAGACGGCACCATCACCATCGCATCGGTGGACGGCGCGATGGCTGACGAAGCCAAGCGACGCATTGAAGAGATCACGGCAGAGGTCGAAGTCGGCGCGATCTACGAAGGNCCCATCACCAAGATTCTCGATTTNGGTGCGTTGGTTAATTTGTTGCCTGGCAAAGATGGCCTGCTTCACATCAGCCAGATCGCCCATGAGCGTGTGGAAAAGGTAACCGACTACTTGAGCGAAGGCCAAGTGGTTCGCGTCAAGGTGCTTGAGACGGACGAAAAGGGCCGTATCAAGTTGTCCATGAAGGTCTTGTTGGACCGTGAGTCAGCACCACAGGCGGCACCCGCACCGGCTGCTGAAGCACCTGCAGAGCCAACGCCAGAGTAATTGCATGGTCTAAGGCATCAGCCTACGTGGCTGATGCCCGACATGCCCAACAACCTGTACAACATGCAAGTTATCGCCATTACCAACCCCGGGGCGCCTGACGTTTTGCGTCTTGCGGATGCGGACACCCCAACGGCTGGTGCGGGTGAGGTCCTGATTCGCGTGCACGCCAGCGGCGTTAACCGCCCTGACGTGTTGCAGAGAAAAGGCGCTTATCCGCCGCCAGCTGGCGCCTCCCCGATTCCCGGCCTTGAGGTGGCGGGTGTGGTGGCGTCCGGTGATACTGAGGCGATGGCTGCAGCGGGCTTGAAGGTCGGCGATGCCGTGTGTGCCTTGGTTGCGGGTGGCGGTTACGCAAGTTGGTGCGTGGCACCGGTTGTTCAGTGCCTACCCGTGCCCAAAGGCTTGTCCATGGTCGAGGCCGCGGCCTTGCCTGAGACCTTTTTTACGGTTTGGAGCAACGTGTTTGACCGGGCAGGGCTACTGGCCGGTGAAACGGTGTTGATTCAAGGCGGATCAAGCGGTATCGGTGTGACGGCTATCCAGCTCGCCAAGGCGATGGGTGCGCACGTGTTGGTAACAGCGGGTAGCGATGAGAAGTGCCAAGCCTGTCTGGACTTGGGTGCGGACCATGCCATTAACTACAAAACAAGCGATTTTGCCGAACGCGTGTTGGCGCTCACGCAAGGTCGTGGCGTGGATGTGATCTTGGATATGGTTGCTGGCAGCTACGTTGCGCGCGAGGTTGGCTGCTTGGCTGAAGACGGTCGTTTGGTCATCATTGCAGTCCAAGGCGGCATCGATGCATCGTTTGATGCGAGTTTGGTGTTGCGCAAGCGTCTGAAGATTACGGGCTCTACCCTGCGTCCACGGCCTGTTGCGTTCAAGGCCGCGATTGCGGCGCAGCTAAAAGCCACGGTTTGGCCCCTGCTGGAAGCCGGGTCTGTACGCGTGCAGATTTTTAAGACCTTTGCAGCGGCGGATGCCGCGCAGGCGCATGCGCTGATGGAGTCCAACGCGCATATTGGCAAAATTATGTTGACCTGGCCTGTCGATGCGGAGGGGTCTGCGGCCTGATAGGTCGCGGGCTAGGAGTTACACACTATGAAAAAATTAATCGCAGGCAACTGGAAGATGAATGGCGATTCAGCGAGCAACGCCGAATTGTTGGCCGGTATCGTTGCGGGCCTGCCTGGCCTTGATGCCTGTGATGTCTTGGTCTGCCCACCCAGCGTGTATGTTGCGAGCGCGGTGACGGCCTTGGCGGGACAGTCCGTTGCCGTTGGCGGGCAAGACGTCTCGGTTCAGGTTAAAGGTGCTTATACCGGCGAGGTGAGTGCCGATATGTTGCGCGATGTGGGTGCCACCTACGCCATCGTTGGACATTCTGAGCGTCGCCAGTACCACGGTGAAACGGATGCCTTGGTCGGCGAAAAAGCGCAAGCTGCCCTCGCGCACGGCATCACACCAGTGGTGTGTATTGGCGAAACCTTGGCGCAGCGCGAGGCGGGTGAAACCAATGCGGTTGTAAAACGTCAGTTGGCTGCAGTCATTCACGCTGTCGGCCATTGCGTCAGTGAGTTGGTGTTGGCGTACGAGCCCGTTTGGGCGATTGGTACCGGTCAAACCGCGACGCCTGAGCAAGCCCAAGCGGTGCACGCCGTGATTCGCGCTCAAATTGCCGCCGCGACAGAGCATCCTGAGCGCGTGCGAATTTTGTACGGCGGCAGCATGAACGCTGCCAATGCGACCCAATTGCTGGCTCAGCCCGATATCGACGGCGGCTTGATTGGAGGCGCATCGCTCAAGGTGGCCGACTTCTTAACCATTATTCGGGCTGCTCAGGGATAAGTTGTCTGGCAAGGCACTACACTTACCCCCTTTGAAAACCCAATAATTAAACACATACATTCTGTCCTGGAGTTATTTTCATGTCTGCTTTTACCAATATTGTGATGGCTGTTCAGTTGCTATCGGCGCTCGCCATGATTGGATTGATCCTCATGCAACACGGCAAGGGTGCTGATGCGGGCGCTGCTTTCGGCGGCGGAGCCAGCTCCGGTAGTCTGTTTGGTGCTTCCGGTAGCGCCAACTTTATGTCACGCAGTACCGCTGTGTTGGCAACGGTGTTCTTGGGTAGTACGTTGTTTCTGTCGTATATGGGCTACCGCCCGCCAGCGCCGAACACAGAGGGCAGTATTTTGGAGTCGGTTGCGCCGGGCGCATCCATTCCTTCAGAGTTACCCGCTAACAATCAATTGCCAGCGGCGCTGCCCGACGGTGTGCCAGCGAACGACGCCAAGGGCGCGGCGGCCATCCCCGGCAATTGATCGGGTGCACGGACTGAAAGCCTCCCACGGGAGGCTTTTTTTTGTCTAATTACGCCGTTTTTGAGCCGTTGGGCGTTTGCGTTTTCTCTCGTAGCCGCCCGGCGTAGCGTGTGCGACATAAATGTGTGGTGTCGGGCTGCGCCGACTTAAATGACTTCGTTTTCGGAGTAAAATCTAAGGCTTAACTGGTCACATTGCACAACAAGGTGAGCCAGGAATAGGCCGTCGTGGTGAAATTGGTAGACACGCTATCTTGAGGGGGTAGTGGCGAAAGCTGTGCGAGTTCGAGTCTCGCCGACGGCACCATTCAATAAATTCGGTTGACAGTCATGGACCTAGAACAATATCTACCCGTCATTTTGTTTCTCTTGGTTGGCGTTGCTGTTGGCATCATCCCCCAGGCATTGGGCTACTTGTTAGGTCCCAACCGCCCCGACGCGGCAAAAAACTCCCCGTACGAGTGTGGCTTCGAGGCCTTTGAAGACGCCCGTATGAAGTTTGACGTGCGTTACTACCTCGTCGCCATCTTGTTTATTTTGTTCGACTTGGAAATCGCATTTCTCTTTCCTTGGGCTGTGGCTTTAAAGGACTTGGGGGCAACGGGTTTCTGGGCTGTCGTGGTTTTTCTCGGCATTCTGGTCGTTGGCTTTATTTACGAATGGAAAAAGGGCGCACTCGACTGGGAGTGAATGCCCGCGCTGTCGCTCGACGCCATGTTGTGGTCGGGTTGACTGGCAATGACCTTAGGACGGTTTAGGTATGGCAATCGAAGGTGTTTTCGAAAAGGGCTTTGTCACCACGAGTTACGACTCCATGGTGAATTGGGCAAAAACGGGTTCTCTCTGGCCGATGACATTCGGTTTGGCTTGCTGCGCTGTTGAGATGATGCACGCCGGTGCGGCTCGTTACGACTTGGCTCGCTTCGGCGCGGAGGTCTTTCGCGCGAGTCCCCGCCAGGCTGACCTGATGATCGTGGCCGGCACCTTGTGTAACAAGATGGCGCCCGCGCTGCGTAAGGTCTATGACCAGATGAGCGAGCCCCGTTGGGTGATCTCTATGGGGTCATGTGCCAACGGCGGTGGCTATTACCACTACAGCTATTCAGTGGTGCGTGGTTGCGACCGTATCGTGCCCGTTGATATCTATGTGCCCGGTTGCCCGCCAACAGCGGAAGCACTGCTGTACGGGATTATCCAGCTCCAAGAAAAAATCCGCCGCACCCAAACGATTGCGCGCGTTTAACGCCCGCTGCTAACCCGTACGTATACGCGCAGATACAGGTCCTACTATGTCCATGCCCGCCACTCCTGACCAATTGAAACAAGCCGTCGAGGCGGCACTAGGCGATCGCATTGTTCGCGTTTCACACGACTTAGGTGAGACCACCGTGGTGGTTGATGCCACGAACTACGAAGCCGCTGCCGCCTTATTGCGCGATGCCCCAGGTTGCCAATTTGAGCAATTATTGGATCTGTGTGGCCTTGACTACAGCGACTTCGGTGACGGGGTGTACGAAGGCCCACGTTTCTGCGTGGTGTTGCACCTGTTGTCTGTGTCACTCAACCAGCGTCTGCGAGTGAAGGTCTTCTGTACCGATGATGACTTTCCTGTGGTGGCCTCGGTCAACAGCGTATGGAACGCTGCGAACTGGTATGAGCGGGAGGCTTTTGACCTCTTCGGGATCATGTTCGAGGGCCATGAAGATTTGCGACGCATCCTCACTGACTACGGTTTCATCGGTCACCCCTTCCGTAAGGATTTTCCGGTTACGGGACACGTTGAGATGCGTTACGACGCCGAGCAGAAACGCGTTGTTTATCAGCCCGTCACGATTGAGCCGCGCGAGATTACCCCGCGCATCATTCGCGAAGATAACTATGCAGGCTTGAACTGAGCCGCGTGAACGTTAGAAGCAGTAAGACACATGGCTGAAATAAAAAATTACACCCTGAACTTTGGTCCTCAGCACCCGGCGGCGCACGGCGTGTTGCGGTTGGTGCTCGAGCTAGACGGCGAGGTGGTGCAACGCGCTGACCCGCACATTGGTCTGCTGCATCGCGCGACTGAAAAGCTGGCTGAGACCAAGACCTATATGCAGTCTCTGCCGTACATGGACCGCCTGGACTACGTGTCCATGATGTGTAACGAGCACGCTTACTGCTTGACCATTGAAAAAATGTTGGGCCTAGAGGTGCCAAAGCGCGCCCAGTACATCCGCGTGATGTTTGCGGAAATTACCCGCCTGCTCAATCACCTGATGTGGTTGGGCGCCCACGCCCACGACTGTGGCGCATCGACCATCCTGATCTACACCTTCCGTGAGCGCGAGGCCTTGTTTGATATGTACGAGGCGGTGTCCGGTGCCCGTATGCATGCGGCGTACTTCCGCCCAGGCGGCGTCTACCGTGATCTGCCTGACACCATGCCGCAGTTCAAAGCCAGCAAGGTGCGCAACGCCCGTGGGGTAGCCGCCTTGAATGAGAACCGCCAAGGCTCGTTGTTGGACTTCATTGATGACTTCTGCACGAAGTTCCCCAACTACGTGGACGAGTACGAAACCCTGCTAACCAACAACCGTATCTGGAAACAGCGCACGGTTGGCGTGGGCACCATCACCGCTGAGCGTGCATTGAATATGGGCTTTACGGGGCCCATGCTGCGTGGTTCTGGCGTTGCATGGGATTTGCGCAAGACGCAACCCTACGACGTGTACCCGGAGATGGACTTTGATGTGGCCATTGGTACCAACGGTGATAGCTACGACCGCTATGTTGTGCGTGTCGAAGAGATGCGACAGAGCAACCGCATCATCAAGCAATGCGTGGACTGGTTGCGTGTCAATCCAGGCCCCGTTATTACGGATAACCACAAGGTGGCGTCGCCATCGCGTGAGGCGATGAAGTCGAACATGGAGGAGTTAATCCACCACTTCAAATTGTTCACCGAGGGCTTCCGTATTCCCGAAGGCGAGGCCTACGCCGCCGTCGAGCACCCCAAAGGGGAGTTTGGTATCTACATGGTGAGTGATGGCGCTAACAAGCCATACCGCCTAAAAATTCGCGCCCCAGGTTTCGCCCATTTGGCAGGCTTGGATGAGCTCACCCGTGGCCACATGCTGGCAGACGCGGTGGCCATTATTGGCACCATGGACATTGTGTTTGGAGAGATTGACCGATGATCTCTGAGTCAACCCGCACGCGCTTCGATCGCGAAGTTGCGAAATACCCCGCCGACCAAAAGCGTTCCGCTGTNATGGCCTGCCTGTCCATCGTTCAAGATGAACAAGGCTGGGTGAGCTCGGACGCAGAAGCCGACATTGCTGACTACCTCGGTATGGCCAAGATGGCCGTCCACGAAGTCACCACCTTCTACAACATGTACAACCAACAGCCTGTTGGTGTGTTCAAGTTGAACGTGTGTACCAACCTGCCGTGCCAATTGCGTAACGGCCAAACCGCCTTGCATTACCTAGAAGAAAAACTGGGTGTCAAGATGGGACACACCACGCCGGACGGTTTGTTTACCTTGCAGCAATCTGAATGCTTGGGCGCCTGCGCGGATGCACCNGTCATGTTGGTTAACGATCGCAATATGTGTAGCAATATGTCGACCGAGCGCATGGATCAAATGGTTCAAGCCTTGCGCGACAAAGCGGCCGCCGCCAGGGGTGCAGCCAAAAAAGGAACACAGTCATGAACGCNATTGTGGACAACGGTTTGGTCGGCGCGATCGATATCGGCGATACGCTGGACGCGTTTCGTGCCAACGGTAACAGCACGTGTTTCCATGATCGCCATATCAACCCGCAAATCTACGCGGGTTTGAATGGGGATAACTGGGACTTAGCGGCCTACGAGGCGCGCGGCGGTTACGCGGCGCTACGCCAAATTTTGGGACAAGACGGCGGCGCCGGCATGACCCAAGACGAGGTGATTGCCACGGTCAAAGCNTCGGCCCTNCGTGGGCGCGGCGGTGCAGGGTTTCCGTCGGGGCTGAAGTGGAGCTTTATGCCCCGCCAGTTCCCAGGGCAAAAGTACCTCGTGTGCAACTCAGACGAGGGCGAGCCGGGTACCTGCAAAGACCGCGATATCCTGCAATACAACCCCCACATCGTCATTGAGGGTATGGCGATTGCGGCGTATGCCATGGGCATTAGTGTTGGTTACAACTATATTCACGGCGAAATCTTCACCACCTACGACCGCTTTGAGGAGGCGCTAGAGCAAGCCCGCGCAGCCGGTTACTTGGGTGACAAAGTCATGGGCTCTGGGTTTAACTTCCAGCTGCATGCCTTTCACGGTTTCGGTGCCTACATTTGCGGCGAGGAGACGGCGCTACTTGAGTCTTTGGAAGGCAAGAAGGGGCAGCCGCGCTTCAAGCCACCGTTTCCAGCCAGCTACGGTTTATACGGTAAGCCCACGACCATCAACAACACCGAGACATTCGCTGCGGTGCCTTGGATTATTCGCAACGGTGGCGAGGCCTACCTGGCCTGCGGCAAGCCGAACAACGGCGGTACCAAAATTTTCTCTGTCAGTGGTGACGTGCAACGCCCGGGTAACTACGAGGTGCCCATGGGGACCCCGTTCTCCAAGTTGCTTGAACTCGCTGGCGGCGTGCGTCCAGGCCGCCAGTTAAAGGCGGTTATTCCTGGCGGCTCGTCCATGCCTGTGTTGCCCGCCGACATCATGATGGCAACTGACATGGACTACGACTCCATCGCGAAAGCCGGTTCTATGCTGGGTTCTGGTGCCGTGATTGTGATGGATGACACGCGTTGCATGGTGAAGAGCCTGCTGCGTTTGTCCTACTTTTACATGCATGAAAGCTGTGGCCAATGCACCCCGTGTCGTGAAGGTACGGGTTGGTTGTGGCGCATGGTCGAGCGGATTGAAAACGGTCAAGGTCGCGAGAGCGATTTGGAACAACTGAACCGCGTCGCAGATGGTATTCAAGGACGCACTATTTGTGCGTTGGGTGATGCGGCAGCGATGCCCGTGCGCGCAATGATCAAACATTTCCGCCACGAGTTTGAGCACCACATTACGCACAAAGCGTGCATGCCGGGCACGGGCGAGTAAAGAGAACAGTCAACGCCGCAGCGATCTGATACATCGCGTTAGGCAACAGGTCACATTAGGCATACCCATGGTTGAAATTGAACTAGACGGCAAGAAGGTAGAAGTCCCAGAGGGCAGTATGGTGATGCATGCTGCCGAAAAGGCGGGCACTTACATCCCACACTTTTGCTATCACAAGAAATTGTCGATTGCAGCGAACTGCCGCATGTGTTTGGTCGACGTCGAAAAAGCGCCCAAAGCCATGCCTGCGTGTGCGACCCCCGTTGCGCAGGGCATGATCGTTAGAACCAAGAGCGACAAGGCCATCAAGGCGCAGCAGTCGGTCATGGAATTCTTGTTGATTAACCACCCCTTGGATTGCCCTATTTGTGACCAAGGTGGCGAGTGCCAACTACAAGATCTTGCGGTGGGCTACGGTACGGGCAGCTCGAACTATGAAGAAGAAAAGCGCGTGGTTTTCCACAAAGATGTGGGCCCGCTGATCTCTATGGAAGAGATGAGTCGCTGCATCCACTGCACACGTTGCGTGCGCTTTGGTGAAGAAATTTCGGGTGACATGGAGTTGGGTATGTCCCACCGTGGTGAGCACGCTGAGATTGAGACCTTCTTGGGTGAGTCCGTCGATTCAGAGTTATCCGGCAACATGATTGACATTTGCCCCGTGGGCGCCTTAACCAGCAAGCCCTTCAGATACAACGCGCGGACTTGGGAGTTGTCGCGTCGCAAATCGATTAGCCCCCATGACAGCACGGGCGCTAACCTGATTGTTCAGGTTAAAAACCACCGCGTCATGCGCGTCGTGCCCTTAGAGAATGATGCAGTAAACGAGTGCTGGATTGCAGACCGTGACCGTTTCTCCTATGAGGCATTGAACAGTGGCGAACGTTTGACTGAGCCCATGCTCAAGCAAGACGGCGAATGGATTACGGTGGACTGGACGACGGCGCTTGAGTACGTGGCCAACGGTTTGAGGCAAATCAGTAGCAATCACGGCGCCAACCAGCTGGGTCTGCTCGCAAGCCCACACAGCACCTTAGAGGAGTTGTACTTGGCGGGCACGCTGATGCGCGGTCTGGGCAGTGACAACATTGACCATCGCTTGCGTCACGCAGATTTCTCGACGACGCCCGCATCGGGCGCACGTTACTTGGGTATGCCCATTGCCGCCTTAAGCCAACTCAAGCATGCGTTGGTGGTCGGTAGCCGTTTGCGTAAAGACCATCCCTTATTTGCCCAACGCATTCGCCAAGCGACCCGCTCGGGCGCGCAGGTTGACGTGATCAGTTCGCCCCGCGAGTTCCGCGGCGGCCATGACTGGGCGATGCCCGTACGCCACCATATGAGTGGTTCTGCTGATCAGTGGGGCGACGCGCTATCCAACATTGCCGCAGCGGTGGCTTTGGCGAAGGGCGTTGATGCGCCTGTACGCGGTCAGGCCGATGAGGTAGCAACTGCCGTAGCGGCTAGCTTGATGACGGGCGCCGGCGCTGCCATCTTGTTGGGGAACGCGGCGGCACACCATGTGAATGCCAGTGCCTTGTTGGCACTCGCGCACTGGATCGCTGGTCAAACGGGTTGCGCGGTGGGCTATCTCACAGAGGCGGCGAATACGGTTGGCGCCCAGTTGGTCAAAGCCCAACCACAAACAGGCGGACAAACAGCGGCCGATATGTTGGCGGGTCAGTGCAAGGCGGTTGTGTTGTTGGGTTGCGAGCCTATGCACGACAGCGCGCATGGCCAAGCCGCGGTCGCGGCATTGCAGCAAGCCGACATGGTTGTTTCAATGAACGCGTTTAAGACAAACATGGATGTGGCCGATGTGCTGCTGCCCATTGCCCCTTTCACCGAAACCTCCGGTACCTTTGTCAACGCAGAGGGCTTGGCGCAAAGCTTCCATGCGGTGGTCAAGCCTTTGGGCGAGACGCGTCCCGCTTGGAAGGTGTTGCGTGTGTTGTGTAACTTGCTGGAAATCCCAGGGGTGACGTTTGAGACCTCGCAAGAGGTACTCGCAGCCACGGGTGTGCAAGCGGGCTTGGTGGCGCCTGAGTGGCTGAGCAACGCAAGTGCATCGCCGATGGCGTTCAATGCCTTGGCCTTGGACGCCCCCCCTAGCGTCGCCGGCATTTATCAATTAGACGGTATCGTGCGCCGCGCACCCGCTTTACAGCACACGGCGGATGCTACGCAGGAGGTCTTCCTATGATTGAAGCCATGTATCAAGCAGGCTTGACCCTGTTGCCACAGGCTTGGTGGGCCGCGATGGTCTGGCCAGTCATTTGGACGATGGTCAAAATTGTTGCCATTTTGGCTCCGCTGATGGGTGCCGTTGCGTACCTGACGCTGTGGGAGCGCAAGTTGCTTGGTTGGATGCAGGTGCGCTTGGGTCCCAACCGTGTTGGCCCCTTGGGGTTGTTGCAGCCGATTGCCGATGCCATCAAGTTGCTGACCAAAGAGTTGATCAACCCATCTGCAGCGAGCCAAGGCCTGTTCCGCTTAGGCCCCGTGATGGCCATCATGCCCGCCTTGGCCGCTTGGGCCGCCGTACCGTTTGGTCCTGATTTGGTGTTGGCAGATGTCAATGCAGCGCTGTTGCTCATCATGGCCATCATGTCTATCGAGGTCTATGGCGTGATCATTGCAGGCTGGGCCTCCAACTCGAAGTATGCGTTTTTGGGCGCCTTGCGTGCGTCTGCGCAAATGGTGAGTTATGAAATTGCCATGGGGTTCTGCCTGGTCGTTGTGATCATGGTCTCCGGCAGTATGAACCTGGGCGTGATTGTGGCCGAGCAGGGCAAGGGCGTGATGACGGATATGGGGCTGAGTTTCCTGTCGTGGAACTGGTTGCCGCTGCTGCCGATCTTTGTTGTCTACGTGATCTCTGGTGTTGCCGAGACCAACCGCCACCCCTTTGACGTGGTTGAGGGTGAGGCCGAGATTGTGGCTGGCCACATGGTCGAGTACTCCGGTATGGGGTTTGCCGTGTTCTTCTTGGCTGAGTACGCCAGCATGTGGCTGGTGTCGATCTTGGCCGTCCTGATGTTCTTGGGCGGTTGGTTGCCACCGCTGGATATTGCGATTTTCAACTGGGTACCTGGTTGGATTTGGTTGGGTGTCAAAACCTTCTTGGTGGTGTCCCTGTTCATTTGGTTCCGTGCCAGTTTCCCGCGCTTCCGTTACGACCAGATTATGCGGTTGGGTTGGAAGATTTTTATTCCAGTGACCTTGGTGTGGTTGTTGGTCGTTGGTGGCTGGCTGATCTCGCCATGGAATATTTGGAAGTAAGAGCGTAAGACATGTCTGTTTCTGTTTCTCCTAATCCTTCCGCAGTGGACCGTTCCGGTTTCTCGTTGCGTGACTTTCTTTCCAGCTTCATGCTGCTGGAGCTTTTCAAGGGTATGGCCTTGACGGGTAAATACTTGTTTCGTCGGAAAGTGACGGTGCAATTTCCTGAAGAGAAGACGCCGCAGAGTCCGCGTTTCAGAGGCCTGCACGCCTTACGTCGCTACGAGAACGGCGAAGAGCGTTGCATCGCATGCAAGTTATGTGAGGCGGTGTGTCCGGCCATGGCCATCACCATTGAGGCCGGTGTTCGCGATGACGGTAGCCGACGCACCACGCGCTACGACATTGATTTAACCAAGTGTATTTTTTGCGGATTTTGCGAAGAGAGTTGCCCTGTCGACTCCATCGTTGAAACGCACATCTTTGAATACCACGGTGAAAAGCGCGGCGACCTGTACTACACCAAAGAGATGTTGTTGGCAGTGGGTGACCACTACGAACCCGAAATTGCGGCGGCCAGAGCCGCTGACGCAAAGTACCGCTAATTGATAGCGGCGATTGCTGGCTAAGTTGACTGATCCGGTTTTAAACGGACGACCTGAAAGATACCCATCATGGATGTGACCTCGGTTTTGTTTTATGTGTTCAGCGCGGTGCTGCTGTTCTCTGCCTTTATGGTGGTGACAGCGCGTAACACCGTGCATGCGACGCTGTACCTGATGCTCGCATTTTTTCAGGCCTCAATGGTCTGGATGCTGTTACGCGCAGAGTTCTTAGCGATCACCTTGGTGCTGGTCTATCTGGGTGCGGTGATGGTGCTGTTCCTGTTCGTCGTGATGATGCTGGACATTGACACCGAGAGCATGCGCACGGGATTTTGGCGCCATCTGCCACTTGCCGCCTTGGTGGCCGCATTGATGGCAGGTCAAATTTCCGTGGTGGTGATGGACGGATTTGGCAAGTTGCCTGCGCCGCCGATTGAGCCCGGTTTGTCCAACACCATGGCATTGGGTATGTTGCTGTACACCGAGTACCTCTATCCCTTAGAAGTTGCTGCGGTGCTGCTGCTGGTGGCGATCATCGCGGCCATCGCGCTGACCTTGCGTGANCGCAAGGACACCAAGCACACCGTTGCGTCTGAGCAGGTGAAGGTGCGTAAGTCNGACCGCTTGCGCGTGGTGAAGATGGATGCCGTTGTGGCGCCCTCGGCAGTGGATTCCGCGGGCGGTGCGGACGGAGCCGAAGGTTCGGAAGGGCAGGCAAAGAAATGAACACGGTAACAACCATGAGTGCGATCGGTCTTGGACACTTCTTAACGTTGGGCGCGGCCTTGTTTGCGCTGTCCATCATTGGCATCTTTTTAAATCGTAAAAACCTCATCGTTTTGTTGATGGCGATCGAGTTGATGTTGTTGGCCGTGAACACCAACTTCGTGGCCTTCTCGTATTACTTAAACGACATGAACGGCCAAGTCTTCGTGTTCTTTATTTTGACCGTGGCTGCCGCCGAGTCGGCTATTGGATTGGCCATCTTGGTGCTGTTGTTCCGCAACAAATCAACCATTGATGTGCAAGAGCTTGATGCCCTCAAAGGCTGAGCCAGAAAAGAAATTGACGTATGAGTAACACTTTGTCTGCAGCCACCTTATTGGCTGTCCCTCTGGCCCCTTTGGCGGGTTCGATGCTGGTCGGTATTTTTGGCACCAAATTAGGTGGCAACTTGCTGGGGCGTTCGGCAGGCCATACGCTCACCATCTTGGGTGTGCTGGTTGCCTTGGCGCTTTCCGTGATGACCCTGTTCAGCGTGATGGATGGTGCCTACTTCAATGAGACTATCTACGAGTGGATGGTGGTGGGTGGTTTGCGAATGGAAATCGGCTTTATGGTCGACGGCCTGACGGCCATGATGATGGTGGTCGTGACCTTTGTCTCACTCATGGTTCACATCTACACCGTGGGCTACATGGCAGAGGACCCTGGGTATAACCGTTTCTTTTCTTATATCTCCTTGTTCACGTTTGCCATGTTGATGCTCGTCATGAGTAACAACTTGTTGCAACTGTTCTTTGGGTGGGAAGCGGTGGGTTTGGTTTCCTACTTGCTGATTGGGTTCTGGTTTAAAAAGTCGACTGCCGTCTTCGCAAACATGAAGGCCTTCTTGGTGAACCGCGTGGGTGACTTTGGATTTATCTTGGGCATTGGCCTCATCGCAGCCTACACCGGCACCTTGAACTACACCGAGATCTTTGGCAAAGCGAGCGGGCTGCTAGGGCAAACCTTGCCCAGCACCGAGTGGCTGTTATTGAGCGTTATCGGCATTTGTTTGTTCATCGGCGCGATGGGCAAATCGGCGCAATTCCCGTTGCATGTTTGGTTGCCCGATTCGATGGAAGGCCCAACCCCTATTTCCGCCCTGATTCACGCGGCGACGATGGTCACGGCGGGTATCTTCATGGTCGCGCGTATGTCGCCCATCTATGAATTAAGTGACACGGCTTTGAACTTCATCTTGGTGATCGGTGCGATCACGGCGCTGTTCATGGGCTTCTTGGGTATTATTCAAAACGACATCAAGCGCGTGGTGGCCTACTCCACGTTGTCGCAACTGGGTTACATGACGGTGGCGCTGGGTGCATCGGCCTACTCGGTCGCGGTATTTCACCTCATGACGCATGCCTTTTTCAAGGCCTTGTTGTTCTTGGCGGCGGGTTCCGTGATTATGGGCTTGCACCATAACCAAGACATTCGCTGGATGGGTGGGGTTCGCAAGTACATGCCCATTACGTGGATTACCTTCTTGGTGGGCTCGCTCGCCCTGATTGGTACCCCCCTGTTTTCCGGCTTCTACTCCAAAGACAGCATCATTGAAGCGGTCGCGGCCAGCGGATTACCCGCGGCCGGTTTCGCAAGCTTCGCTGTCTTAATGGGTGTCTTCGTTACCGCGTTCTATTCGTTTCGGGTGTACTTCTTGGTGTTTCACGGCAAGGAGCGCTATGACCAAAATCCTGATGCGCACCATGACGATCACGCAGACGCGCACGCCCACGACCACGGCCATGGACACAGCGCGACACCGCACGAGTCCCCATGGGTCGTCACCGTGCCGTTGATTTTGTTGGCTATCCCCTCCGTGGTTGTCGGCTTCATCACCATGGACGACCTCTTGTTTGGTGATTTTTTCGGCAGCGCTATTTACGTAGATAACGCCGCGCACGGTGCGATGACCGAATTGCGGGCGTTGTGGCACGGTCCGCTGGCAATGGCGCTACACGGCTTGCAAACTGCACCATTCTGGTTAGCCCTTGCAGGCGTGGTGTCGGCGTATTACATGTACATGGTCAACCCCGCGTTGCCCGCCATGTTTGCGAGGACACTGAAGCCCGTGATGACCCTGCTTGAGAACAAGTACTACTTGGACTGGTTTAACGAGAATATTTTGGCGCGTGGTGCTCGGATGCTCGGAACGGGTCTATGGAAGGGGGGCGATCAAGGTGTGATCGAGTCTGGTGTGGTTAACGCCAGCTGGAAGCTGGTGGCGCTGATCTCTCGCGTGGTCCGCAAATTACAGAGTGGTTACATCTATCACTATGCGTTGGTCATGATTCTGGGCATCTTTGGCCTGGTGACCGTGTTCGTTTGGCTAGCCGAATAAGGAGAACAAGAAATGGGTTTGCTTAGCCTTGCGATTTGGACACCGATTGTCTTTGGTGTCTTGCTGTTACTGGTTGGTAGTGATGAAAAAGTGGCGCGTACGCGCTGGCTCTCTCTGGTGGGTGCGGTGGCGAGTTTGGGGGCCACTATCCCCATGATTGCAAATTTTGTATCTGGTGTTGGCACCTTGCAGTTGGTCGAGCGCGCGCCGTGGATCGAGCGCTTTAGCATGAGCTATCACCTCGGTGTGGACGGCATTTCTTTTTGGCTGATCGTCTTGACGGCCTTCATCACCGTCATCGTCGTGATCGCGGGGTGGGAGGTGATTACCGAGCGTGTGGGCCAGTACATGGCTGCCTTCCTGATCTTGAGCGGTCTGATGATTGGCGTTTTCAGCGCGCAAGATGCGATGCTGTTTTACGTCTTCTTTGAAGCCACGCTGATTCCGATGTACATCATCATCGGCGGTTGGGGCGGTCCAAACAAAATTTACGCGGCCTTCAAGTTCTTCCTGTACACCTTGTTGGGCTCACTGCTGATGTTGGTGGCGCTGATTTATTTGTACAACGAAGCGGGCGGTAGCTTCGCCTTGGCGGACTGGTATGACCTGCCGTTGACAGCCTCTGCACAAACCTTCTTGTTCTTTGCCTTCTTTGCGGCATTCGCGGTGAAGGTGCCTATGTGGCCGGTTCACACGTGGCTGCCTGATGTGCACGTTGAGGCCCCCACCGGCGGGTCCGCCGTGTTGGCCGCGATCATGTTGAAGTTGGGTGCCTATGGCTTCCTGCGTTTCTCCATGCCTATCGCTCCAGACGCTGCCCGTGAGTGGGCTTGGCTAATGATCGCGCTGTCACTGATTGCGGTGGTGTATGTCGGCCTGGTGGCGATGGTGCAAAAGGACATGAAGAAACTGGTGGCCTATTCATCCGTTGCACACATGGGTTT
>JGI20152J14361_10001081_pt1 | contig 18287 bp, 9 predicted proteins | sample COG_02_FD_14361 | JGI IMG/M metagenome (IMG submission 14361)
ACCAGCAGGAGAAAAAAGAGAAAAAAGAAAAGAAGGAAAAAGAAGCGAAGCATTCAGCTGATGATGACGGCGTTGAAGAGACAACAGGCAAGAGCAATAATAGCGATAAGTCGGACGCCATCCGTAAAGAAGCAGGCAAAGGCTCCGAGACCGGCCAACAACACCGCGAAGCGCACAGTCGCAAATGGTGGAAGTTCTGGGGCGAAGAAGAATAATCCAACCTTCACTTCACCCACGCTGATTTCTTTTAAACGAAAGTTCAGCCATACCGCAGTAAAGCACTGGAACCACAAAGATCGTCAGTAGTGCCAGGCACATGCCGCCGAATGATGGGATTGCCATTGGCACTATAATGTCAGCACCGCGACCGGTCGAAGTGAGCACTGGCAGCAGCCATGTGCGGGAGCTGCATCCTCCACATCGTTCAAACTCAACAGCCCTGCTGTGCAACAGCAGAACGGGTTGAAGATAGCGCAGGCTACCATGAGTTGGACGATTTTGAACATCATATTGAGAAGTTATCTGGAAATGGGAGGAAATCAACTTCAGATCTTCAACGGTATCCTCTTCAAGGTCGCAGCGGTTACAATCGAACCTGAAGAGCCCGGCGGTGGGGCAATCGCCAGAGCCGCAAGCGGCGGGATTATGGGCCAATGCTCGGCAGTGATCGAGGCAGCCCGCGGGGCATTGGCAGACGCACTTGCAGGTGGTGCAGTGAGCTCCAAAGCTAAATAGCGGTACCCACAGTCGCCGGGCATGGAATCGATGAGGACGATGCCTTACTTAATCTGCTTCCAATAAGCGTCAAACGCAGACCAACTCCCAGGATAGTCCTCCAGTTGATACAGTATTTCAGCACGCCAATAATACACATAGGCCGGAGGCTCCGACAGCTGAAGTAAGGCATCAATCACACGTAATGCTTCTCGATATTCAGCGCGCTCAAGATAATACCTGATCAGTGCAATGCCCTTTGAAAAGTCATTCGTAGACAGGAAAAACACGCGCTTTAGACTATCAATCTGACCTTGCCCCATTGCCACCTCTGGAATTCCAGGAACCGCCATTCCTTCACGAATCATATCAACTGCCTCCTCGAGCCGGGTCTGTTTAAAGCGAAGCTGCGCAAACATAAACCAAGGTGAATCCAAGGTATCTCCAAACGCCTGCAAATATGCTTCGACATCATCAATTTCTCCGAACCCGATCCAATGTTTCACAATCGCCGTTCGCTGCTGGATTGTAAATTTCCCCAATGAAGGATCTGAAAGCAGTTCTTGCTCGAGTTCGCGACTCAATGCTTCGCCACGTAAATACAAAATTAATCGAGCGCGAAAATCAGGATAAGCCTGCGACAGCTCAATCAATCCCGCCATTAAAGCATCATTTCGATATGCCTTTCGCAATATTGCTTCAATCAATCGACTCCTAGACCCAACAGTACGATTCAAGGCGTCCCGCCATGCAGAAACTGTGCGCTTCACATCGTAAGGCAACCAGACTAGGCCCTCCTCATAAGCAATCATTTCGAGATTAGGCTCAACAAACCGCGCGCGTCGAAAATCTTGCTCCACTTCAAAACGATCGCCACCGCGCGACAGCGCGATTTGTGCACGTTGAAAATACCCGCGCCACTGCATCGGTTGCAACGCGATCACCGCATCCACCGCCTGGCTAGCTCGATCCAAATCGTGAAGAGAACGGCTTTCAACCGCTCGTGATTCCTCAATATCCAGCGCCATGGTCGAATGTGTCGGTAAATAAAATAGCCCGCCAATTATCCAAANAACTCCAATAAACAACAATCCCGCACCCAAGCACCGCCAGATCACAGGTTTAAATGTGGGGCGATTTTTCAACGGATTAGGCAGCGCCAACGCGGCAAAAATAATCGCGAAATAAGCAGTCCCAGGTCGGTGTCCCGACACATCAAATAAGCCATGCACCAGAAACATAATCACACCGATCAACGCGATCGTTCGATACGCGCCACTGCGTCCGTTCATAGATGCACGACATTTCCTGAAATATGAAACAATCAAAATCGCCAAAAATAAAATTACAACCAAGCCGCCTTCAGTCGCCAACCAAGTCAAGTCACTCTCTGGGTGCACCACATTGTGTTCAGTTCGTGAAAGATTTCGATACTGAGGGAATATTGTCGAAAAATTCCCAAGTCCCACTCCAGTCAACGGGGCATCTTGAATCATCTTCAAAGTATCCCTAAACATTAATACTCGGAAATCGCTCCCCCAATTCGCAGATGAAGAGATTAATTCAGTTGTACGAGTCACTGCCGTATCATGGCTAGTGATGAAGAAGCTAAAAAACAGCAGTACTATCGGGAGCCCTATTTTTAAAAAATGCGATGCAGCAGTACGCCGCAGAATAAAGATAAGCCACAGAAAGATACCACCAAAATACAACATTACTCCCGCCCGAGAGAGCCCAGATATTAATGCGAGCAAGGATAGTAATGAGGCGACTAAGCCGACAACATGAGACAACTTTTTCCCCCTCAACCCTTCCATAGAATAGCCAAATGCAAGCACTCCGCCAATCGCAATAAAATCCACAGTCTGGTTACGATTCGGGAAAAAGCTAAACGCAGTTGAATCCTTCGCTCCAGGGTAACGCCAACCATACAAATTTCCCAAAATAACAATAGTGGCAAACAGCGAAATCGCACAAGAGACCGCGAAATAAATCTTTCTGCGCCCTTCAACATTCACCTTCCAATTCCCCGCAGCATATAACCAACTAAAGCCGGCAATCGCCAACAAGAATGCCTCAAAACTCATCCATGGCTGCACCGTTAAAACCGAAGGTAATTCAATCCCAAAGACATCAATCGCTGTCGTTCGCCATGCGGGCCCCTGCCAATAAGTCAACGGCACAAAAGCAACCAGCATTACACCCAGCATTCCAGCAATACCAACATCGATCCACTTACCGAGACTTCGCTGCGGGGGTTGAAGCAACAAGGCCACTCCTGGAAGAACCAATGCAAAACCCAAGGCACAAACATGATGCCCACCGCCGAGTAGGATCAAAATGCAAACACCCATCAAAGCCCAGAGATAGGCAGCACATTCGGGCGGTCGCTGAATCGCCATCTCTCCCATCGTAATTGGGACCCTCGAAGCATGCACCGGGGCAAAAGACGACGTCGCCTTTATCGATGACGACTTGCGACGCTTACCACTCGAACTGCGAGAACTGCGATGCTTCTTGCGGCGGCGATGCTTTCTAGGTTCAGAATCCATCCTTGAGGCGTCTATAAGAGAAATGTGCGACCAGTACTAGCTACTAGGCAGTGGTTTGCTGAGAGAGGGATTGCTCACTATTCTTAGGGTCGGTGTAATATTCCGAATACTTATAATAATAGTAACCAGGTTGAGTCGTGTCCACGAAGTTAAGAATTAATCCGGAGATTTCGATATTACGCTCACGTAGGCGAGCCATTGCTGGCTTAATCTGACGAACCTGGGTATGCGCACAACGTATTGTAAATAACACTGCATCCACCTTAGCAGCAAAACCAGACGTATCATCTGTGGCAAGAATCGGTGCTGTATCAAAAATAACAAAGTCATACCGTTCTCTCGCTTCACTGATGAATTGATCCATATACTCACTCATCAATAATTCGGCGGGATGATCTGGATAGCCGCCAATCGAAACAAAATCCAGATGCTTATAACTAGTCGACTGCACAGCATTGTCGAGCGTCAGGTTGCCATCTAAAATATCTGAGAATCCGTTTTCTCGATTTAACTGCATCAAGTGGTGCAAACGCCCGCGACGTAGATCCGCATCAACTAGCAAAACTTTCGAATGCGCAAATGACAACGCAACCGCCAGATTCGCTGATACAGTCGACTTTCCTTCCGATGGGATCGCGCTAGTCACAGCAAATACGCTAGGCTTCTCATGCTCATCCCCCATGAAGAAAACAGACGTCCTCAGATTTCGACATGCTTCAGCGAACACATAACGATCATCATTCTTACGCAGAAGCACGGAATTCTCATCTCCGTCATTGCTGGCCTCAAACGGAATCGCACCAATCAAAGGATCCTTAAATTGGGCACTTAACTCACTTGCAGTTAGAATTCGACTATCCATTGCGGCCAAAACGAAAAGTACACCAGCCGCCAAAATCAGCCCAAACAATCCGCCCATCGCAAATCGCCGAACCAATCCAACTCCAGCCGGAATCGGCTTACGCGCATTCACCAAAATCGAGACGGACTCTTGCTGTAAATTCTGATTCGTATCAATTGCCTGCAGTGAATCTTGACTGTTCACGCTTGCAGCCTTTGACCGTTCTAAACGTGACTGCAATCGCTCAAATTCTGCAATTAAGCGCCCGTTATCCAGAGCACTCTCCTCCCAAATTGCGATCTCTAAGCTCAAATTTGCTGCCGTATTGTTAAGCACTGATTGTCGCTCACGAATGCGCGTCAAGGTCTGCTCTCGTTGAATTTCTAACTGATTCTCCGTGCGTTCGATCTGATTCTTCAGGCCAATTATTTTTGGATGCTTCGGTTGTAGATAGATCGAAAATTCATCTAACTGGCCATGCAACACCTGTAATTGTTTTTTGCTATATTGGTATGATTGATCATCCCCATCAGAACCACCACTAGCAGCGATAGAAGTATCCTCCGCACCTTGCCATTGATCCAGTAATAAGCTCATTTTCGCAGCATCCACATTCAAAATTGAAGTTAAAACACGATTCTCTGTATTTAACTCGGCGAGCTCACGTTTCAATTCAGCCAGGTACGTGCTTGCCGCAGCACCTTGCTCTTGAATGAATACAATATTGTTACGCTGCTGAAACTCAACAATTGCGTCTTCCCCCGCATCCACTTCTGCTTCCAACACTTTCAATTGAGCAACAATCGCATCATAGGTTCGCGCCGAAGTCTTGGAGCGCATCTCTACTCGCCGATTAATATACTCCTCCATGACTGCATCTAAATAAGCTTGAGTATATTCAGCATGAGGCGTGTATGCGGTCAGTACAAAAATCGAAGTGTCGCGTTTCACGTCCGCCTCGATAAGCAACGCACGCAATCCGTCGTTCTGATATGCCTCGGTGACCATCAATGCATCGTGCAAATCAGAATTCAACAAACGGATACGTTCGACTGCACGCGCCTGTACTTGATCGCTGAGCATTAACTCTATTTGTGTGCCGATAAAATTATCACGCTCCTCCGCATACATATCATTCTCAGGCAATGCAATGCGTCCACTAACAATCATCTGGGCAGTCGATTTGTAAAAGGGATCTGCAACGAAACTTTCGACAGCCTTATAAGTGACCCCAAGAGCAATCGCTAAAGGAATGATCCACCAATATCGGCGCAGAACGATCTTCGCCCGATAAACGATCTGCTGAAAAAGCTCCGTGTAATCGACCGTCTTTGTATTCTGCTCATCCTGAAATAAATCGTCCATGTATTCGAAATCTTGAAATCATCTTGGCAGACAATACGCGCTTAGCAATTAGCCAGTAAAGCTGATCATCTTCTCTTCCACAATCACCATATCACCTGGCTGAACTACTGGATCATCATCGCGATTGCCACCATCGAGTATTTTACCCACATTTATCAGTGATTCGATTTTCTCGCCTTTGCCATCTTTCGAAACGAGGCGAACTTTCGTTTTTTTGGCGAATCGGGTAAACCCATCCGCCATCAAGATTACTTGGCTGAGCGTAAATTGACTGCCCCGAATCGAATACAGGCCTGGAGAATTTACCGCACCAAGCACGTACACTTGACTACCGGCGTGATCCGCTCGCGCAACAATAACGACATCCCCCGAAATCAAAATAGGGTCATCAGAGAGATCACCACTAGAAAGCATCGCACCGAGATCCACTTCGACTCGTGGTTGCTCTTGCCCTGCAGATACGACACTCACCTTCGACTCATCCGCATCCAGCGTAAATCCACCACCGGCTAGAATCGCCTGACTCAGTGTTAGTGGCGAATCGGCCGGAATCAGTTGTTCCCCTTGCCGCTTCACCTCACCAATCACTTTAACGCGCCCACGGTTCCGGTCCACTTCTCGTTGCGTGATTAATACAGTCGCTCGGTGAAAGAAATCGACCTCCAACTGCTGTTTAATTTCGTAGGCTAAGCTCTTACTGGTCTTACCTTCAGCTGGAAAAGAACCAAGCAACGGCACCAGCAGTTCACCATTACCGTTCACTGCCAATAGCAACTCTTCTTCCTGCTCTTCGAGCACTTGATAAACCAATCGATCGCCGACTTGCAGCTCCCAGTCGTCATCAAGCAAGCCCATTTGAGTCGGCCCGGCCTCGACGGCAGCAGCAGACTCCACAACCTGCACGGATTGGCCCTGCCCAATAAACGGCAAAATAATCGCACAAACGAAGGCCAGCTTGGTACTCAATTTACACATACTCCTATCGAACTTGCTAGAAGTCATACTTAAAGAAAATACGGAGCTGGTTTTGCTCATAACTTTGGAACTCTGCGTCCGAACTCTTATCAATATAACGATAAGCAATTTCCGCAGTTAATCGCGGCCCCAGCACCAACTCAGTCGAAAGACCATAGATCCATCGATCGAAATCGTCATTAATCAATCCTCCGGAACTATCACTCTCCTCGTAACCGACCGTGCCATCTAAGCGGACGCGAGCAGTGACATTATACGAAGCGGTATAGCGGATCCCATCGATCTCATTATAATTAGAAGTGCTTCCCCCACTAATCGCACGATACGATTCGAGTTGGTGATTGAATACTTCATTCGCAGTATGACGAAGGCGAACATTCCAAGTTAAATCATCTGGTTGCTCTTCGTTACCATAAACAGTACCATCAGTCAGTCCTCCAGTATCATAATCTAGAGAATTCCATGCCACACCGGCATACAGGCTAATCAATTCGGTCACGCTCCAATCAAAGTAAGGCCCAGTCGAAAACTTAGAGCCATCATTATTAATATCCTGATCGTAATCAATCGTCGTATAAGAAGTACCAATGCCCACTGTGAAGTTTGCAGCCAAATCGCGCTCGACATTCAACGCAGCCTTATACTCTTTACGATCAATATACTCAAACTCTTGGTCAGGGCTCCACTCATCTGTACGACTCAATTGCGCCGCAAAAACTGTCTCGTCAATAAACCACTCTGACTGAACACCTAAGACGTTTTTATAACGAGTAAATGCGACAGGATCTTGATCGGTCACATTCCCTTGGTTATCCACCGCCACAGAATCCGCTGAATCGAATGAATACTGAATCCGATCATATACCCGAAAGACCATATCGCCAACTAGCACACGATAAGACAGTTCCGTGTCCGGCGACAGCGCGATTTGATTGGAGACTTCATTCAACTCATCGTTGTCAATGTACTGCCAATATTCTGCACCGATATTCAGATCAAGGTCATTGTCCTCATTGATTGCCCATTTTAAACCGAATGAAACCCCAGGCTTTAAAATCACATCTTCAATTGGATCATTCTGCGAAGTGTTCACATTATCGTTAAATTCGATACCGAATTTGCCAACTATATCAATCAAAACTGGCCCAAGCCGTAGATTGTAATCTTCGCGTTCGACACGTTTATCCAATAAAAACGGCGCAAAATCTGGTGTGCCATTAATTTGTGCGGACAGGGGAATTGCCATCATGACAAGTAGCATCACCGAGGTGATTACCCCTTTATTGATCAGTCGTAGATCGGATATCTTTGAACTTATCACCATTTTCATTTATCTTACGCTTGTGTGTTAGGCAGTGGTGACCCACTAAAATCCTTTATTTTATGTAATATTATCGGCTCTTACAGGGCAATTAGTAAAGCCTTAAAATAGCATCTATCCGATTGACTAATAAGATATTGCAATCTTCCGTAGAGTACATTTAAATAAGGATTGAAAGATCTGAAAAAAGTCATATTAGTATTTATTTGTATGAGCAATTTAATCCTTAAATCTAAGAAAATAATCGCTGTATTATTTTTCGCTGGAGTTGCATTGTCACTCAACACCAGCTCTCAGGCGCAATCCGCCCCGCCGATCGACCTTTATCGCGTCCCAAGTCCTAGCGAACAACAACTGCAGCGTGTACCGAAAAATCTAGCGCGCTGGCACATGGGAGCCACTCTAGTGATCGTTAAAGACAAACAATTTCTCCGCGTTCAGCTACCAGATGTGGGCTATTTTGATGAATCTATCCTACTCAGCGACAACTCTGCGCTCACCTACACCATCCCTCAAGGACAACACGATTACATTATTGATTTAGGTCAGTTCATGAAGGTGTCCCGCTTTTATTTTAACAACGAGAGCGCAGCAGGTACTATGCAACTGATGTCCTCGAACGTCCTCAACCCACTTGAAGATGGAAAGTGGGTCAAACTGACACAACCAATAGCATTCCTAGAAGGCGACATACCGTCGACCACCTTCACAGAAGTCGATACCCGCTACCTGCTGGTGCGATTCAACATAATCAATCAGGGGCGTCTCGGACAATTTGGGGCAACCGGTCCTCTAAATATCACTCAAGCTAACATTCAACTCGGCAAAGGTGAAGAAACTGAAGAAACCATCAAAGTACAGTCCCCTATTATCAAGTACGACTTCGGGGCAGCCTACACTGGCAGCCGCATCATCTATGCTAGCGGCGGTGCCCTAGATTCAGTCTTAAACCTACAGGATGATGATCCAACCACCTCCTATGAGTTCCCTCGTGACGAAGAATCGATCGCCATTGTTGACCTACGTAAAAAGACTCAGATGCGCACCATCGCCTTGAACTTTAATAAAGGTAATCAAGGCACACTGCAATTATATCTAACCAACCACTTACCAGAAGAATTCTCTTCCGACAAGCAAACCGGGGTCGCCACTTTTACGAATAAATTAGGCCATACCGAACGCGCACAATTAGCCGCCAACGGCGATTCGAATTTCGAATTCTTTATGGCAGCACAGCAAGAGCAACAAATCGTTCGCGTCCCAAGCGACTTTTTCTACGACATCGAAGATTCATTTACCGTTGAGGTTAAACGCGAGAACACAGGCGTTCAGCATACCTTTGATGAAATCGAACGCAGATATGTCATTGTCCGATATATTCCTGAAAATTTGAAGAGTGATTACAAAATTCAACCTGCGAAATACACCTTGGAAAATAGCGATTTTCGCATCCAGAGAGCACAAGCAGCACCGGCACCCTTCAGCTTCGGCGGAATATCTGCGATTGGCGACGTGCCTTTCGACGATCTAATCTTCACCATGGATGCCGAACTAGCCCCAGCCGGCCCTCCTCCTGGATCTCCCCCGGGCCCACCAGTAATCCTCTCGCAATAAAAACTGCCTGCTAATTTTAATAGTTTTAAAAGCCCTCGCCCTCCGCGAGGGCTTTTTCGTGCTTAGCCATACACGCATTGACCTTCCTTCACTCTTCTGTAGATCTGTTAAAAAGTCCGCAACCATGGCAGAGAACAACTCAAGCGAATCCATCACAGGCGTCCTCGAACGGATCATCTTCTTCAACGAAGAGAATGCCTATTGCGTGGCCGAGGTCAGCGTCGCCAACGGCAAGCGCCCCGTCACCATCCTCGGCCCACTCCCGGGAGTACAATGCGGCGAGACGCTTAAGCTTGATGGTCAATGGACCCGTCACACCACGCACGGCGATCAGTTCAAAGTCGCCAGCTTCAAGTCCCAACTTCCCGCTTCTGTACACGGCATCCGCAAATACCTCGGCAGCGGCCTAATTCACGGCATCGGCAAATCCTATGCTAAGAAAATTGTCGACCACTTTGGTGCCGACACCCTGAAGATCATTAGCGAAAACTCTGGCCGACTTCACGAAATCCCCGGCATCGGCAAAACGCGCGCCAAATCTATCAAAGCGGCGTGGGACGATCAAAGTGCAGTGCGCGATGTAATGATGTTTCTGCAGACCTACGGCGTCACCCCGACCCAATGCGTGCGACTCGTTAAAAAATACGGCAGCGGTGCCAAACGAATTCTACAAGACGAGCCTTACCGGCTAGCCGAAGATATCGAACGCATCGGCTTTAAAACCGCTGATAAGATAGCCCTTAACCTAGGCTTTCCAACTAATTGCAAAGAACGCATCGACGCTGGCATCATTCATACCATGCGCACACTCGAAGACGAAGGGCACACAGTGGGGACCGAACAAATGATCCTCGAGTACGCCACGAAGCTGCTCGGTGTCGATCCCGTCGACATTCAGCGCCGCATGCATGCGCTCAACGACGCCAAGAAACTACTCTCAATTAAAGCCTACGATGAAAAAAATGAATATCTCGGCCCGGCCTGTCAGATGCCCAACACCGCCAGCGCGGAAAAACGCATCGCCGACGCCATCGCCCGAATCGACAGCACCGCATCGATTTTACCTATAATTAAGATCGAGCCAGCGATCATATGGGCGCAGCAAAAAGCAGGCTTTGAGTTCGCCGATCAACAGGCCGAGGCCCTACGCAAAACACTTACTTCAAAAGTCTCCATCATCACCGGTGGCCCCGGCACAGGCAAAACCACGATCCTTCGCGCAGTCGTCGACATCCTCCGCGCCAAGCGCACCCGAATTCTGCTCGCGTCTCCTACGGGACGTGCCGCGCAACGCTTGGCCGAAGCTTCCGGTGCGCCCGCAAGCACAATCCATCGACTACTCAAATACGACGGCGCCTCGCGCACATTTACTTACAACGAGGACAACCCACTACCCTGCGACTTACTCATCTTGGATGAAACCAGTATGCTCGACACCCGCCTCGCCGCAAGCCTGCTACAAGCAGTCCCGAGCAGTGCACATTTGCTACTGGTAGGCGACGCTGACCAACTCCCTTCCGTTGGCGCCGGAAATGTCTTGGGAGATCTTATGGCCGCTCCGCCCGCGACCGTCACTCGGCTCAATACCATTTACCGACAAGGCAAAGAAAGCGGCATTGTCTCTACGGCACACGGCATCCTTAAAGGTGAATCCCATCCAGGCTCGACCTTCCGTAGCTTCCGCGATCTCGATGCTAGCACGGACTTTAGCTTCATCGAAGCCGATACTCCAGAGCAGTGCGTCCAAGCGATTTTGTATTTGGCCCGCGAATACATCCCAAAGCATCACAAGGTAAACGCAGTTCGCGACATTCAGATCATGTCCCCGATGCATCGCGGCACCGGCGGCATCACAGTGCTCAACGCCGAGATCCAAGAGTGCCTTAACCCAAAAACCACCGCTGAATCCAGACTCCGTTCCGACCCCGACTACGCGCCCGCCAAACAAACCCATTTTCGCGAAAAAACACGCAAGCCACTGCCCGCCGAAATTCCCTACGGTAGCAGCACCTTTCGTATCGGCGATAAAGTCATTCAGACTCGCAATAACTACGACAAAAATGTCTTCAACGGCGACATGGGCATCATTCGCAGTATTGCCGCCGACAGCTCTAGTATCACCATCGAGTTCACCGGTGATATCATCGAATATACCAAAGGCGAGCTCTCCGAAGTCCAACTCGCCTACTGTATCTCGATCCACAAAAGCCAAGGCAGTGAATACCCCATCGTCATCATCCCACTGCTCAAGCAGCATTTCATGCTCCTCCAGCGCAATCTCGTTTACACCGGCATCACACGTGCGCGTCAGAAAGTCTATCTCGTCGGCTCTTTAGACGCCTACTCTATGGCGATTAAAAACAACGACCAACAAGTCCGCCGCACCCACCTACGCCGTCGACTTCGCAGTGCCGTCGAAAAATGCCAAACACCGGTCGCTGAAACTTAAGGTATATTCGAGCCACTCAGCTCGAGTCATTCACACTGACCAGAAGTGGCCTAGAGAAGTTTCTTTTTTCAACAAGACCCCGCGTGTAAGGTATGTCANCCTGCCACGTTTAGACCCTTTACCGTTTTAGATTTTTCAGCCACCTCTGACTCAAACACGATGGCCTCCACAGAAACCATACACCTTCGCGGCGTCCGCCAAAATAACCTTAAAGGTTTCGATCTCGACCTACCCATTGGTCAGCTCACCGTGGTGACCGGACTCAGTGGCGCGGGTAAGTCCTCTCTTGTATTTGAGACGCTGCACGCGGAAGGGCAGCGTCGCTACGTCGAGACATTCTCCCCCTACACGCGCCAATTCATGGACCTGATGGATCGGCCCAAAGTCGATTCGGTCGAGAACATTCGCCCCTCCATCGCGATCCAGCAGTCCAATACGGTCAAGACCTCCCGCTCCACAGTCGGCACCATCACCGAGCTCTGCGATTTCTTCAAAGTCTGGTTTCCTAATGTCGCCACACTGATCGACCCCGCAACAGGTGAGCCAATCACCGACGACAACCCGCAATCTATTTGGGAAAAACTGCTTCAAGCGCACAAAGATAAAACCGTGCTGATCGCGTTCCCGATCACTCGCCCCGAAAAATTCGAGTGGAGCGAGATTCTCCAGCCCCTTTCGGCCCAAGGTTACACTCGAGTTGTACATAATAGCAGCGTCACTCGCATCTCAGATCTCCAATCACAGGCCACAACTCGCAAGCCTCAGACCTCTAGCCTTTTTGTGGTTCAAGACCGGATCAAGGTTGGGACAAAAATCCGCTCTCGTTTTATCGAAGCCGCACAAGCCGCACTCACCTTCGGTAAAGGCCACATCCAAATATTGGATACAGATGGCGCAATTGTCGCCGAGTTCACCCACGGGCTTCATTCGCCCGAGACAGGTATTACATATCGACCAGCTACCGCACCGCTCTTTTCTTTCAATTCACCCATCGGCGCCTGCGAAAAATGCAAAGGTTTCGGACGCATCATCGAGATCGATTATAACTTAGTCACCCCCGACAAGAGCTTGTCAGTCGATGACGGTGCCATCCGTGCGTTCCAAGGCGCAGTCTACAGCGAAAGTCTGCGCGACCTACAGCGCGCAGCTAAAAAACATAAAATCCGCACTGACCTGCCATGGTCAAAATTAAGCAAAAAAGAAATCCTTTTCATACTAGAAGGCGAACCGAACTATAAAGAAGACAACAACCAGTGGTATGGTATTTATCGTTTCTTCGACTGGCTTCAGAGTAAAATCTACAAGATGCACGTTCGTGTCTTTCTCTCCAAGTTCAGAAGCTATTCGCGCTGCCCCGACTGCGGCGGTTCACGCCTTAAACCCGAAGCACTCAACTGGAAATGGAACGACCTCACCCTTCCCGACCTTTACCAAAAAAGTGTGAGCGAGTTACTCACATTATTGGAGGGTAACGCTCTGTCTTTGACGCATTCAACTCAGCGTAGCAATGACGGAGCATTGCCCTCCACTGATCACTCCGCACTCAGTGAAATTATCAGCCGACTCTCCTTCCTCGACCAAGTCGGCCTCGGCTACCTGACGCTCGACCGCACCTCCCGCACCCTTTCAGGCGGTGAGACCATGCGAGTCAACCTAACCTCCTGCCTTGGCTCATCCCTAGTGGACACACTCTTTGTGCTCGATGAACCCTCAGTCGGTCTGCATGCCCGCGACATGGATCGCCTCATTTCAATTCTGCGGCGACTCACCACTCAAGGTAACACGGTCGTCGTCGTCGAGCACGACGAAGCCGTCATGCGAGCTGCTGACAACCTGATCGAGATTGGCCCAAAGCCAGGCATCCACGGCGGCCAGCTCATCTTTAATGGCGACTACAATCGTATCCTACTTTCGGATACCATCACCGGTCGCTACCTCTCTGGACGTGAAACGATCGATGCACCAAAGAAACTGCGCGACACAAAGAAAGGTCCTAAGCTCTCGATCTACGGCGCGAGTAAGCATAACCTCAAGGAAGTTGATCTGCACATTCCTCAGCAAGCTTTTGTCTGCCTCAGCGGCGTCTCTGGGTCTGGGAAAAGCACACTACTCAATAACGTCATCTATCAAAATCTACTTGCACGAAAAGGGCTGATTACAGACGACCCAGCGACGATTCAAGATATCGACTCCACCTTACCACTTTCTGATGTCGTGCTCATCGATCAGAGTCCCGTCAGTAAAACACCTCGATCCAACCCAGCTAGCTACTCCGATGCGTGGAGTGAAATCCGAAAATTATTTGCAAAACTAGAGTCCGCCCAATCAGCGGGCATGATGCCTGGGCATTTCTCATTCAACAGTGGCGACGGACGCTGTGAAACCTGCTCGGGGCTAGGCTACGAACGCATCGAGATGCAATTCGTATCCGACCTCTTCGTGCCCTGCCAAACCTGCGAGGGGCAACGCTTCAAACCCGAAGTTTTGGAGATTCAATTCAACGCTCTCAGTATCACCGAAATCCTCGAACTGGATGTCGACGACGCAGTCGTTTTCTTCGCTGACTACCCTAAAGTAACTAGTTGCCTCACTCCAATGATCGATGTCGGCCTCGGTTATCTAAAACTCGGGCAGCCCCTCAACACACTCTCGGGCGGCGAGTCTCAACGCCTTAAACTAATCCGCTATCTCGGCAAGATTGCCGAAAAGTCTGGGCATGCGCTCATTCTAATCGACGAACCCACCACAGGCCTACACCGTGCTGACGTCAAACGCCTGATCGGTGTCTTGCAAGGATTAGTCAATGCAGGTCACTCGCTCATCGTCATTGAGCATAATATCGACATACTTAAAATTGCTGATTGGATCGTCGAACTCGGGCCCGAAGCAGGTATCGGCGGCGGTCAAATCGTAGCCCAAGGCACGCCATCTGACATCGCAAAAACCAACTGCGAAACCGCGGCATACCTTTGCGATGCACTGGCAGGAACGGCCTCGGCGTCATCCGCTGAGCTTAAAGCAGCCGAATCAAACTTCACTTACAACTCTCACCCTCATTCTCTCACCGTCCATGGCGCCCGAGAGCACAACCTTAAAAATATTTCCTGCGAAATACCACACAATAAGATAAGCGTCATCACTGGCGTTTCAGGTTCTGGCAAATCATCCCTCGCCTTCGACATTATATTTGCCGAAGGACAACGGCGCTTCATGGAATCGATGTCTGCGTATGCACGTCAATTTGTCGAGCAAATGCCACGTGCTGATGTCGATGAATTGCACGGCATCGCTCCCACCGTCGCAATTGAGCAACGCGTGACTAAAGGAACGCGCAAATCGACCGTCGCCTCAATTACCGAGGTCGCTCAACACCTGCGCTTACTGTATGCACGAATTGGCATTCAACATTCTCCTAGCTCTGGCGAAGCTGTGATCAGTCAGAGCGAAGGCGCGCTACTCAAGCGCCTCAAATCAATCCTCGCCGAATACCCATTTGACAAGTTCAGGGCAGGCAAGACGAAGGAGCTTCACCTCTGCGCTCAGCTGGTGCGCGGGCGTAAAGGCCACCACCAGCCGCTCGCAGACTGGGCCAGTGACCACGGCTATGAGACCTTACGTATCGACGGCCAACTCGTGTCCATCAATCGGTTTCAAAAACTAGATCGCTATAGTGAGCACGATATCGAACTAGTCATTGCCACACTCTCGGCCGGGATGACCTCCGTGTCGTCCGCACTCAAAGAAGCTCTCAAACTCGGCAAAGGCACCGCCTTCCTACTCAACGCAAAAAACGAAATTATATCTTGGCTTTCAACGAAACGCACCGATCCGACCACCGGCGAAGCCTTCCCTGAACTCGACCCGAAAAACTTCTCATGGAATAGCGCCCGCGGTTGGTGCCCAAGCTGTCGCGGCTACGGCCAAATCTTTGACTGGATGAGCAAAGACGAAGCCGCCGCCATCGATGTGCCCGACGGCCTAGAAGACGGCGACACGTGCCCAGATTGTAACGGAGCACGCCTCAACCCGCTCAGCCGCGCCGTTAAGCTACACCTTAAAACATCAATCAAACAACAACGTCCAACCAACAACACTGCCAGCCTCCCAGAGCTGCTGGCGCTCACACCCAACGAATTAATCGACACACTTAAGCGCGTAAAAACCGACCAACGCAGCGGGCCCGTACTGGACGAGCTGCTCCCTGAAATCGAAGAGCGACTGCGCTTTATGGATCGCGTTGGCCTCAACTACCTTGGCCTCGATCGTGCCACTGCCACACTTTCAGGTGGTGAGGCGCAACGCATCCGACTCGCCGCTCAACTCGGCTCCAACCTTTCAGGCGTTCTATACGTGCTTGATGAGCCATCCATCGGCCTACACGCCCGCGACAACGAACAACTCATCACCGCCCTTGAACAACTTCGCGACCGTGGCAATACCCTCCTCATCGTCGAACATGATGAAGACACCATGAAGCACGCCGATCAGATCATCGACATCGGCCCCGCTGCTGGCATCCACGGCGGCGAAATAGTCGCCTGCGGCACGCTCGCACAACTACGAAAAAATAAGGCATCGATCACCGGCAAATATATGCGCAAGAGTATGCCGCACCCTTTACGTGGGGCATATCGTGCACTTCCCGAGCCATGGAGTCCTCGCAAAAAAAAGAGCAACGAACAATGGATCAGTCTACAAGGCGCGGCACTGCGAAACCTCAAAGGCTTCAATGTACAAATCCCCAAGCAACGCCTCACCGCAATCTGCGGCGTCTCGGGCGCAGGCAAATCCACCCTCACTCGAGATTTGCTCAAACCACTGGTCGAAGCTTCAATCGAGACGAAGTTACCAAAGTTGGTGTCCAAGCAACTGCCCACTTCTCGCTCCTCACTTTCCACCAGCTTTCGAACACTCTGTGGAGCAGAGAGCGTTCGGAAGGTCATCGAGGTCGATCAATCGCCTATTGGTAAAACTCCCCGCTCCACGCCCGCAACTTACATCGGTGCGTTCGACATAATCCGCGACATTTACGCCAGTCTGCCTGAAGCTCGCGCGCGAGGCTACAGCGCGGGCACTTTTTCGTTCAACACTAAGGGCGGTCGCTGCGAGACCTGCAAAGGCGCAGGGCGGCTGAAGCTAGAAATGAATTTTATGCCTGACACTTATGTGACATGCGAGGATTGCAACGGCCGACGCTACGGCGCCGAACTCGACGAGCTGCGCTGGAATGGGAAAAACATCGCCGACGCCTTACTCATGAGTTTCGAGGAAGCCGCCGAATTCTTTAGCTTCCACACCGGCCTAAAAAGCCTACTCGAAGCCATGGTCGAAACCGGCCTCGGCTACATCGCGCTGGGGCAATATTCCCCCACCCTTTCCGGTGGCGAAGCGCAACGCCTCAAACTCGTCAGCGAATTAGCTAAAGGCATGCCCACTTTTAAAGAGCGCCAATATAACAAAGGCCAAGGCAATCTCTACATTCTCGAAGAGCCTACGATCGGCCTTCACCTCAGTGACGTCGAGCGCCTGATCGAATTGCTGCACCGCCTGGTCGACAAAGGCCAAACCGTAATCGTCATCGAACACCACCTCGACGTGATTGCTGATGCCGACTATCTAGTTGAGATCGGCCCCAACGGCGGCGATGCTGGTGGACAGTTACTCTATCAAGGCGATGTCGCAGGGCTAAAAACTACAACAGCCAGTGTAACGGCAAAATTCCTGAAAGATTGTTGAAAGTGACTATCGAATATCAAAGCCTTAACCAAAAAGAGCCAATCTAATAGAATTAGAATGAACAGTTCATTCAAAAACTCTCTTATTCATCATGACCACATCAAACGTAACCTCACTCGATCTCAGCAACGCATTTCCCCGCAGCCCGCGCGCGACGCTGGCTGGCTACGTCATCGCTGCGCGCACACTCGACAAGTGCCGAGCGGTGATCGCTGGCACAGCAGGCGAATACCACTTTGATTGCCCACTCGACCAGCTGTTTCTCAATTTTGCTGGGATCTCTGCTGAGAACTTTAAAGCCTTTGTCGCAACAGGCGCCGATGATACCGCCGTCGCCGAATGGATTCAAGCCAACGGCACAGAGCACACACAGGAGGCATTGGTGCAATGGAACAACGATCTACGCTTCAAGCGGATCAGTGAAATGCCGGTCAAGCTGCAAGTGTATCTCGAAGGGTACATCGCAGAGTTCATCCCGGCGGACAAAATCGTTTATACTTGGTTCGACGTATATGACATCGAAGAACAACGGTTCTAATATTAGGAGGCACGTTACGTTGCTGCATCTGACGAAATTCTGCGGAATATCCAGTATTTTCAGTGAATCGGTGAGTTTCTCAAATTCTCTGAAAATAAGGATTGATCTTCGCGCTCAGCCCGCTTTCTTCCTCCGTATTGGTATGGAGAAGTGGCTGAGTGGCCGAAAGCGCTTCTTTGCTA
>JGI20152J14361_10001086_pt1 | contig 18246 bp, 20 predicted proteins | sample COG_02_FD_14361 | JGI IMG/M metagenome (IMG submission 14361)
GCCCTGTAGGGTTGAGGGGGTGGCCCATATTCTAGGTGTACATCAGTCGGATCGACGCGGGTAGGTCCACGGCATCCGATGTCATCGTATCCCGGAACGTTGCACACCCTGCATCGATGTCGCATTGCAGCAACACGTTCTTACCGGGCCTGCCAAAGGATCGACGAGCATGATGCTTGACGATGTGATCAATGAGAATGGTACATGCACCCCCGGTATGTTTGAACCCGGTGATGTTCTCCTGGATCCAGGAGACGGCCAACGTCGCCCCTGCCATGCTCAACCCCCGCGCCTTCACCTGTCGTTGGATGATCTCGTGCAATTCCCCGGGTGTGTACCCACCGATCTCGAACCGTACTGAGAACCGTCGATCCATTCCCGGATTGATCGACAAGATGTCGCGGTAAATTTCATTCTTGTACCCGGCCAAGATGCAAACGAACTTATCCCCGTGTTCAGACAACATCCGATTCAGAGTGTCCAGACAGGATTTGGAGAAACTGTCCGAGTTCTGGTCCGAACGACCATCCGCTAGACTGCTGGCTTCGTCGATCACCAACACCCCACCGAACGCACTCCGGATCAGCGCCTCGGTCTTGGGTGCAGTTTGTCCCAGAAAACCTCCGATGAGATTTGCCTGGGTGCCATACACGACTTTTTCCGAGGAGCAGAGATCCAGACGTGCCATGACCTGGGCAATGATCTTACACACGGTGGTCTTTCCACAACCCGGTGCCCCTGCGATGATGATATGCCGCATCTCCGGAACAGCAATGGAGTCCGACTGGAGATGCAACAACACGTAGTCCACGACCGATTGCTTGATCCCAGCAAGTCCCACCAGAGCATCCAAGGCTTCCAGTGGTTCGAGGAGTCTTTCGAGGTTGTGGCAGTCCATGAAGGTCTCCGTCTCACACTTTCGACAGAGGTCGATAAGCGTGCAGAGGGTCATCGGGTCGGATCCGGGTGGTGTTGGCAGAGACAGGTTATCTACCCGTTGCCTCTTCCTTGGAACCGCTATCTCGGCATGTTCATCCGGACTTCCGTCGTCGTCTGGATCACCGTCCGCCAGTTGCTGATTACATATTCCTAGGATACAACTCAACAACCGGATGGTGCTGACATCGGGATCATCCGACAGTACGTCATCATCTGATAGAGACTCATCGTCGGAAGGGGGTTCCTCATCGATATACACGGGACTAACCAGTCGTTCTCGAATACGCTTGCTTCTTCGAACCATCGCGTGTTGTTAATGGGTCACAAGACAATCCGGATGTTTTGTCAATGGAAATATACAGTGAATACATAGTATAATTCTCTTTATTAAAAAACGATTTAATTCTCGTCTATAAAAAACAGAATGCCTAATCTACCATACCTGTTCCCAACGTCACGATCCGGACGAAAATGTACGTTGTCGAAACAATATTGGGGAACTCTGTTCTTCTGTGTCGAACACCCAGATGGTGTGTTGATTGACCGGAATGGGTGTATAAGTATAGATCACAGAGCCAGTGACGAAGACGAAGACGAAGACGAAGACGAAGACGAAGACGAAGACGAAGACGAAGACGAAGACGAAGACGAAGACGAAGACGAAGACGAAGACGAAGACGAAGACCGTCGTCAGACCAAACGTCAAAAAGTTACCCAAATATCCTTTCCACCAACTCTGGATGTCGCGTGATGAATCCACGTTCCGAACTCCGGAATTTGATGAATGGTCCGGTTACTGTAGGCAGGGATGCAACTGCTCGTCTCGAATCCCAGTTAACAACTTGCAAGTATCCTAATGGCCCATCCGATGCATCCGCCTTTTGTAGATGGCATTTGTCGAGCAGGCATGGATCATGTTGCATGATGATCTGTGCAGCAACGTGCATAGATAGATAGTATGACATCAGAAGGCTCATGCCGCGAATACATGTTCCGTGTGTGCGTGCATGATCGACATACGATGCGGCCAGTGGGTACAAATTGATACGCATGAATTCATTTCTCCATCGACCAACAAACGTACTGTGCGGAACACATCCAAAGAACCAGTTCTCTATCATGGGATATGATGGGTCTGTAGTGAATCCCTCGAGATAATACCCGACTAATTCTACCTGCGTCCGTCGTTGATGCTCCTCAAACACATCTAGAGACTGGACCATCAGAATACTTGCATCGACCCAATACCCCCCATGATCATACAGGACGTGTAGTCGTATGAAATCAGCCAGACGCTGGGGAGTGTCGGAGTACGGAAGTGTCAATATTTCGGTCGCGTTATCAACATAGTCAGAGAGATTATCCGGAGTCAGGATCGTGATTTCATAGGATGGACACGTACGATACCATGATTGTATGCATCGGTCAATGACTTCTGGTCGGGTGTCACTGTCCCAGAATGTCCATATTTTCTTGGGTATACCTTTCGAGACATCACATGTCGGCAGAAAAATATTATAAACGTCGTTCACGATTGGAGTATGTGGTATCAGAAGATGTACGACGTACCATAGATACAGAACTAGACCTCCGAGAATGGCCGAGACGAGTACGTTACGAGTAATGGACTTCATTTCTTGTGATCTTGGTTGGACACACGGGTCTATGTTTATTCTTAACCGTCTACGTATAATACGTATTGTCTATGTCCAAATGTATCCGAGTATGGACCGAAATAAAGATATGACTTCATGTACTCCGATACAGATCGTGTCGTCGTCCCACCAAAGTGTGGCGATGGATTCAGAATGGTATGGATACATCATATTGTAAAATAGTCCGAATGATGGAAGACTTGTATTGTACAGTTGTAAAATCCACCGTATGTCTAAATTTATCTGGAGGTACCAACTATGCATCGGAGGTGACACATGGTCTGTGATCCCGGGTCCGTGTACGTGTAAGTCTTCGTTCGTCGCATACGGCGGTTGTTCTGGCGTATTTTCTTTGACAGGTGGTTCTTCAGCATACGTAGTCCACTGAATTTAGTGGCGGACGTCGTCCGGGAGCGGGCACAGATAGTCTGAGTGACGACCGCCGTCTCGGCCAGCATGTCGTACCGGAATAAATTCGACACGTCGTCCATTGGCGTATTCTTCTTTCCGACGGAACCAGGCATTCCACAGTAGTCCCCGAGGATGCCGTCGAACTGTGTTTTGGAGCCGGCCAATTCCCAGATGAGGTCCCCCATCTTCCGGCCGGAATATGCGCGGACGGTCGGGAACTGTCGTTTGATTGCAGCAGCCTCGTCGGCGTCGGGTTGAGGGACGTAGATTCGAGATGGCTGCACCCCCGCCCCGACGAGCGCGCGGATAGAATGACACGCCCGTGTGTCGAGGACCATCACGCGGAGTTGCCTCATGTCGCGACCCAATGTCTGGAGGTACTCGACGAACATCGCGTTCTGGTCCTCCTTGGAGGTGGTCATCTGCTTAGTGTATGTTGTCCCACCACGTTGACGTTTCTTCGACGTGGTCACTGGACTCGGAGATCGTCGTCTCTTCGGCGTCACATCGGAAACTGGAAGACTGTACACATCTTCTGGATGATCCGACCACACGAGACCCAGGTCACCATCGTAGTAGATCTCCGTGACCGTAGCTTGGCCGGCGGGCGTATTCACGCATTCACCGATCGCGGGGGACCAGTTGGACTTCGTCATCGCTGCGGGAGCATACATGATCGAAATGAAAACATGCTTGGACGTGGGTTGGAATGAAAATATGAATTATGAAAAAAAAAATAAACAGAATATATTTCAATGGGATCAATCATAAGTCACATAAATAAGTGATTTTATTATAGGTATATTTTATCTGAAAGTGTGTGAATTTCTAATTCCACCAATGTAAATTTATGTGGGACGAACTTCAACAATTATCACACAGTCATTCCCAAATGATGTCAGAACCTCCTGTGGAGAAGGCGAGTATCGAAGAGGGTCAAAGACATGTGCAAAATCCAAAGAGTACCGACAGTCATGTCATCAGCTACCGCCCGCGTCACAGGGAAGACAGATACCATTCGAAGCGCTCACTGGGCGACAGATACAGATCAAACTGCTTCCGGGACGACAAACACCCTTCGAAACATGTCGGGAACAAATACTATCCGAAACAAGACGGACATTCAAAACGTCTCATGGATAGAGACGACAGATACCACAGACATCTCCGGTCCAATCGAATACAGGAAGAAGAATCGGTTTGCGCGAGCGGTGAGTTTTCCAGTCCTGAGACCAAGGAATAGTTGACGTGGTCGTATCCCACCAATGTCACCATAATTAATAGATCCCAGTGAGTTCTATCACAAGTCACACGCTAATAATTCATAGTGCACATATTGTAAGACTATACATACGTTCACTCACTTCCATAATAATAGGTCTGGAAATTTCATGATATATATGTGTCGAGATCGACTTTCATAGTAGATTCTGCCACAAGTCGCCATCGCGACGTTCATTTCACTTCATCGATCTCCCCCTACATTCCAGGGACACAATGACATCGTGCGGAAAGTGCAAGGCGACCATCGTCAGTGATGTTGAGATTCAATGTGGCCGATGTGATACCTGTCTCACTCGTAAGGATAAGAAGCTGAGTAGAGCGGTAGTGCGCGAGACCACCGTCAAAGACTGCAACTTATGCAGACGGACAAAGAATGTCGACGAGAAGGCGTTTTCACGATGCGCGCGCTGCAATATCGTGCACTATTGTTCGAGAGACTGTCAGAAGACGGACTGGGACGCACATAAGCACTCATGTACACCACGTGCGAAGAGCAAGGCTCCCTTGAACGCAGCCCAGAAAGAGTGTCAGGATCACACGATTGAGGCACAGCGGTGTCGACATACCGGGGACAGGGCTCAGGAAGGCACGGCACTCGCCAACGTGGGCATCGCGTTCTCCAAGCTTGGTCGGCACAGCAAGGCGATCGAGTTCTATAACAAGAGTCTTCATATTTCCCGTGAGCTGGGGGACAGGTACCAGGAAATGAACGTGCTGGCTACATTGGGAATGTCGTTCACTCGGATCGGGCGTTACCACAAGGCGATGGAAGTCAATATTCAACAACTCAAAATTTCCCGTGAGATTGGAGACCTTGCTGGAGAAGGCGTGGCACAATGTAACTTGGGTACCGTTCTACATATACTCGGCCACGACAAAGCGTCCACTGAGGCATTCACCAAAAGTCTCGCTATTTACTGCGCGCTTGGAGACAGGGATGGAGAAGGCACCGCGCTGTGTAACTTGGGCAGAGTGTACCAGAAACTCGAACAACACGACAAGACGATCGAATTCTTCACCAAGAGCTTGGTCATTTTCCGTGAGACTGGAAACAGGGCTGGAGAAGGCACTTCGATGAACAACTTGGGTGTTGCTTTCGGTAACCTCGGTCAACATAAAAAGGCCATTGGGTTCTACACCAAGAGTCTCGACATTTCTCGTGAGCTTGGGAACAGGGCCCAGGAGGGTGATACGTTCTACAACTTGGGCACGGAGTTCAATATGCTTGGTCAGCGAGACAAGGCCATTGAGTTCTATACCAAGTATATCAACATGCGTATGCAATGAGGTCACATATCTTGAGCCGTTCGACAGCTCCGATGGATACAGTCTGTCTATTAAATACGTCATATGAATCAAATATAAAAAAAGGGGTTTGATATGTATTTCGAGCATCAGAAAGGCCGAGAATGTGTTGTTCATGCGTGGAACAATGGCAGAGGTTTCAGGGATCTGTACTTCTCCGATCTGATGACGATATCCCGTGATCTTCCGTATCGATCAAATCTCATCAGCAGAACCGGAATTTCACCTGACCTGCTGTCTATGTGGGTCAGTTTATATCGGAATTTCCACATCGTGTCACGCTCGATCACCATAAAAAATATCACTACAGTACGCGCTCTTCTGTCTGATCAGACAGTAGAGTTCCTCATCATCGGGACTACCAACGGAATAGGTATGCCTCATAGTGTTACTGTGAAAAGATCAGGTTCTCGGACAATTGTATGGATGGACTCTGAAAATGATGGACCTATCAAGATTACAACTGCCGACGATTTCAAACAGGTTCTGATGTTATACAGGTCGTTTAATCTCATACACTTTGTGAAAGAAGGGAAACTTTCGCTTGATCCAAATCAATCAATCGAAGAGGTGGATTTGACCGATTGAATATAAATATATGCAGTCAGTCGAACACATGTTTTTTTTTAAAAATTCTACCCACAGCCCTCGTCGTCGTCCTGAAAAGTCAGATGCTACTTCATCCAAAGGTCAGGTGCGTCAGGGAGGCTGGAAGGATACCGGTCGCCAGCGGTTGGTCGAAATTGTATCTGAAGCTCAGATGTGTCAGATCCGCCGGTAGTTCTCCCTGTTCCAACGGTCGATCCATTTTATCGAACCACATGCGCTTAACCATGTCGCGCCGGTTTTTAGGCCATCCCAGGACTTCGGGACCCCACATTTTCCGTCCAATCAGAATAGGGTCCACTCGACCATATAGTGTCCGACTGGACCCGTTCAGCCGGCCCATATCCTCTTCAGTCATGAAGTCAGTGACGACACTAAATGTGTCGGGGTCAGACATGAGTCTGCCGCTACCTAGAGCGAAACGTCGGGCTATGTACTCGACGTTCTCTCTCTTGCGTCGCTTGTCGTGGTGGAGACATTGTTTGCAATTCTTCTCCCGCATCCACTCTTGTAGATCGCTGTTGCTCAGTTTGCTCAGTTCGTTCGCTATCGTTTCCTTGCTGACATTACATTATCTCTGCAAACAATCACTCAGTACCGCTTCCACTGACATTTATTTGTTTCATATATAATAATACTACAATATTCAGATGTCTCCGGTCCTCCAACCAGTGATCGGTTCGATACTATGTCTGTATTAAAGCGAACCACACCCTACAATGGGCTGATGATCTCTTCGTCTTCCTGGTGTGTCTGACTGAAGTAATAGGTTGGACGGAGGAGGGATGTGGATGCCGGTGTACTGGTGGATATCTGTTGTTTACGGTCATTCAGCATGTTATGGACAACGTCACCCAGGTCCTCGATGGGCATGAACAGTCCGGAAGGTCCATGATTCCGATGGAAAATGGCAAGATGCATGTCCACTATTTTCACTTTGGTGTACTGTTGCCCGCGCCAGGTCCATTCCTGGTGGTACGTCTCAAAGAACCACCGATAGATGTTCTGTTGAAGCCCGTAGTGTGCACCATTGCAGTCCGGGAGGTGTGCGCAGGGTCCCGTTCCCTTCCCGAACCGATTCTCATTCTTGACTCCCTTGGAGAACTTCCAATCAATCAGCGAGAGTTCAAGGAGTCCACCCGTCTCCTCCGGTCCGGGGTGATCATCTCGAATCGCCAGTAGATCCGCGGTCCCCGTCAGACGCAGTTCAGGTCCACTTGAAAACCGCAGTTCAGTCCGGAAGGGAACGAGCCCCTTCGGGTCAAAGTAGTCGTTCCGCCACTTGAAATAGGATTGAACATCCTCCAGGCCAGCGAAAATGGAGGTCTCCAGGTCGAACCCGTTCATGTGACACTCCAACAGAAAGTGAAGGAGGGTTCCCCGACGACTCGCACGTTCACCATTCGCCTCCCATCCGGCTTTGATTTCCGCATCTGTCATGTCCTTGTACTTGGAGTCTTTGAAGTTCCGTCCGCGACGCATCTTCGGGATGACCACGTCGGCATCAAAGTGTCCAAAGTAGCCGTGGACGAACCCGCTCGTGCTGATGATACCGGCCGTTTCGAATGGACCGCCCTCCTCAAACTGCACGCCGTACGTGTGCGTATCTTCTTCAAAGGTCACGCGGACGTCCAGTGGATGGGGCGTACTCTCTGCCAGATGCACTGGATCGAAATCCGGTGTCGACAAAGTGGATATGATCGGATCGTCCACGCTTGCCGGTTCGAAAGCGACAGATGCAGCCGCCACCTCCCTTTGCGCCGGTGTCAGCATATGGAGAGTCGGGTACCGCGGCCCATCTGTTCGTGGGCGTTTGAACATACGGGACATTGTTTATAATCAACGTACGAACAGATTCCGCGCATGATCAAAATTTCCAATTGACCGGGATAATGTTGATGTGATATAACATGGATATTTATTTCGTGTCGCATTCCGTCGTGTCACGAGAAGAATTCATTCATGGTGGTCCATTCATTGACTGGAGTCATCTATGGGTACGCCCGGGAGAAGCGCTGGGTCTACATCGGACAGACGATGCGACCCATAGCCATACGTGACAACGAGCACCGTACTGGAAACACCACGACGTTTGACCGGACATATTCATCCTGCGACGGGCCAATCACGCCGCTTGAGTCCCGCCTGTTCCGGTGTGAGGGTCCCGACCCGAATGAGTCAGAAGCCCGGTGCCGCACACAGTGTCAAAAGTGGATGGACGAGCGTGAACGTGCTCTGATCGCACGGCATGGGACGTACGTCTCTCCCGACGGATACAACATGACTCCTGGTGGCCAGAGTGGTCATGACTACGCGATGTTCTATGCCCAGATCAAACAACGCAACCACCGATGGACTCATGAGTACATGCCGCTGTTCCGTGTGGCGCCCGAGGCTGTTGAAAAGCGGTTGTGGGCCATCCCATATGACCGTGAGGTACTCGGGACGCTGTTGGCTAGCATGCGGACCGGTAATACCATAGTCCCTCCCGATCAACTTGTCGAGCTGAATGCGATAGGATACAACGGCGGCATGAGATTCATAGTGTCATGATGGGACCTGGAGTACATGCCGTTGTTCCGCGTGGCTCCCGATCACCTGGCCGAGCTTAATGTGATGGGATACAACGGCGGCAGGAGCTTCATAGAGTCACGATGGCACTTCGAGTACATGCCGATGTTCCGTGCGGTGTCGTGGACCATCATTACCCCAGGAGATCGCAAGGTGATCGGGATACGGGCTGGCCATACACAGGTGCCTCCAGTACATCTGAATGAGCTGAATACACTCGGGTTAATCGCCACGGAGAAAAGGATGATGAAGAAGAAGCGCTGTGTCAGATAAAAACCAATACGGTACGAACAATGTGTTTATTTGTAGTACTCAGTGGTCATATGAATACTCGGGCTGTTTTGAATCCGATTGATATCAAAGAGAGTTTTCGTGGACTCTGTACACTTTGAGGATACGTTTCATGTACCCCTTATCGTACGAGGGTCGACCATTGTCATCTAGTCCTAATATACTGATTGGGACACCGTCAGTATGCAGACCGCTAGAATAGACCCGACCATTCTTGATGGCTACAGATTGGCGAATATTTGTGATGCCATGTCCTTGGTCGTCGACGGCGTGGTTGAGGTGTCCATCCACGGCGAAATCGCCGTCACCCAGGAGTGCGGGACACCCCCCGTTCACCACCGACAGCTTCTTCAGATACTTCTTGGAGTCGTCCGTCTTGATTGCGTACCGGATGACGTCCTCACACCACTGATCGCCCTCGATACCCACGTCGTGTCGGGGATGGTCTCGGAGTGAACGGTTTTGGTTGAAGCGGTCGAGTATCGGGTCGATGGCCGCGTCCAATTTTTCGACGACTTCTGTTGAAGATGATCCAAGCAGACCGAGTTTACACAACGTCCGTGCGACGCTACCACAGCCAGGCAGACTCTTTCTGTACGTCGACGAGGGCTTGCCATCTTTGGATTGGGGTCGTGCCTTGCTGCGTTTGAAACGTGTCATGCCGAAGTCTGGATGTTTTGGATTATGATGGATTTTGTTCGAACTTTATGAATTCCAGATGACGAATAAACACTTCACTGAATCTAATTAAATATCACGGAAATAAGATACCTATAACATATTATGAACATGTTCATGGTGTGTCATATTTTTGAATATGACATTTCATGATGGTCAGTCATGTGTCGTGATGTATTGGTAAATGAAAAAGAAAACATGTCCATGAACGAACTCCTCATTCGATGTCTACAGAACAATTGTAATATGAGTCGAGAGTATATCGAGACCAAACTGAACGAGTTGAGCAATTCCGAGCTCCAGGCATGGTTACGAGAACACTGCAAGACCTGTCTCGGACATGACAAGCGACGCAAGACGGAGAACGTGGGTTACATCTCTAGACTCCTGACTGATAACGATGCATTACGTCACGCTACCAGTTTTTTGGACGTCCCAGATCTAGAAGGATTGAACATATCCAGCAAGAAACTACAGATGTCGGTGGATCCCATTCTCACTTCGCGAAAACAATGGGACGAACGAGTACTACAGTGGCCGATGGAACGTCGTAACTTGGTCAAGTCGATGCGTATCACATTTCCACCACACACTCTGAATCCAGGTGATCTGCCTGCGAACCTGACACACCTCGAGTTTGATAGGGGACCTGTTCGACGTCTGGTACCCGGAGTGTTTCCGACGAGCCTGAAGTACATCAAGTTTGGAATTGATTTCGACCACCCGCTGGTATCTGGAGTGCTCCCGACGGGGCTCGTATCACTAACGTTTGGATCCGGTTTCAATCAACCTTTGGTACCCGGAGTGCTTCCGAATAGTCTGACGCACATCATGTTTGGACATCGTTTCGACCACCCGCTGGTACCTGGAGTGCTTCCGACGGGGTTGGAATCACTAACGTTTGGATCCGGTTTCAATCAACCTTTGGTACCCGGAGTGCTTCCGAATAGTCTGACGCACATCGTGTTTGGACATCGTTTCGACCAACCCTTGAAACCCGGGATGTTTAAGAACAACCTGACTCACATCACGTTTGGAAATACGTTCAACCAACCTTTGTATCCAGGGATATTTCCGGAGAGCGTTACCCACATCACATTTGGACGTTATTTCAACCAACCTTTGGAACCGGGAATATTTCCGGAAAGCGTCACCAACATCATATTTGGAACCGGGTTCAACCAACCTTTGGTACCGGGAATATTTCCGGAAAGCGTCACCAACATCATATTTGGAACCTATTTCGACCAACCTTTGGTACCAGGAATATTTCCCGTGGGTCTCAAATCCCTAGAGATTGGGTACTATTTCGACCAGCCTGTGGGTCCCGAAGTGTTTCCGACGGGCATGACCGACATCAATTTTAGGAACGAAAATTATCGTAATCAGTACGGACAGGAATACCGATGATTCGTCATTGTCTGTCGTATGACGAGCGAGACTAATTTCATGTAATATTCGAGGTTCAGAATGTAACCGCCTCGTCATCGGGTACTCAGTTGACTGACTATGATCTTTTATTATAATACATCATACATACTTACTTACTTACTACTCGTCAGCATCACTGAGGTACTCCTCGTTGTCAGAGGAACTTCCTCCATACGTATGACGGGTCACGTTGGGAGACAATACGCCCGTCAAGTCTTGGTTGAAATTAGATCCCAACGTCAGGTCGGTCAGGCTGACAGGGAATATGCCTGGTACCAGTAGACTGTCGAAATGATGGCCAAATGTCAGATGAGTCAGACTGACAGGGAATATACCCGGTACCACGGGACGGTCGAAAGAGTATCCAAATGACAGGTGAGTCAGACTGTCAGGGAATATGCCTGGTACCAAGAGCTGGTCGAAAGAATATCCAAACGTCAGATGAGTCAGGTTTTCAGGGAAGATACCTCGTACCAATGGGTAGTCGAAATTATGATCGAATGACAGGTGGGTCAGACTGTCGGGGAACAGACCTGGTATCAGGAACTGGTCGAAAGAATAACCGAATGACAGGTGAGTCAGGCTGACTGGGAATATATCCCTGGTACCAGGGGTCGATTGAAAGAGTACCCAAGTGACAAATGTGTCAGGCTGCCAGGGAATATACCTGGTACCAGGGGCGGGTCGAAATTTCCATCAAATGACAGGTGGGTCAGGCTCTTAGGAAATACGCCCGGTACCACCAAGGGCTGGTTGAAAGAATGCCCAAATGACAAGTGTGTCAGGCTGTCGGGGAAAATATCCGGTACCAGGGGCCCGTCGAAAACCTTTCCACGCGAAAAGTCTGTAGCACGTGGATCAGAGACAAACGTCAAGTGGGTCAGTTTTGCAGGGAATACGCCCGGTATAATAATGGACTGGTTGAAATATTTACCAAAAGTCAGGTGGGTCAGGTTGGGAGGTAATAGACCCTTCTCCAATGGCCGTTCGAGTCGGTCGATGTGCATGTGTTTGACCAACGCACGGCGCTCCGATGACCAACCAAAGACCTCTGGACCCCACACTCTCCGTGGTATCAGATTGGGACTCGTGAGAGCATACACTGACCGACTCGTTGCGCCCAACTGGCCGAGCTCTCGAGTGGGTACGAAGCTGGCGAGGTAGGAAAACATTCCCTGGTCCGACGGGAGACGGGGACGAGCGGATGTGAATGTGTCGGATATGTACTCACAATTCTCTGTCTTGCGCCGCTTATCATGCGTGGGGCGATGGTCGCAGTTTGTTTGAATCCACTGCTGTAGGTCGGTGTTCCTCAGGCGGTCCAACGTTCTCTTGATCTCCTGCTTACTTTTGTGACAGTTTCTCTGCAGACATTCGTCCACTGTTGACATGGTCCCCTTTATTGTACACGGTGCGTATCATGCATGTCCGACCACCGGATTCATTAGCAACAGATCTACATTTTAATTGTAGTCGATCGAACATCGATGGATGAAGTCGTTCACGGTCGGAAAATCTTGTTTGCATGCATAGACATCAGAGAGGTACCCATGTCGATGGTCGACCAATTGAACTTCAGACGCCATGCGTCGTCCGAATTCAATCTGGACGTGACGGAATACATCTCGTTGCGATATAAAGGATAGACAGGGCACCTCGTCATATTCACAAAGAATGGGACTGAAACGAGGTGAATTGATGTCCATCCGGGTGTTGGAGTACGACCGCACGTAGTAGACATAATCGTATACGCACAGTGACAATGTCTGGAATTTCAGGGAGTCCAGTGACACGGCGGTCAGTTGTGGAGTGATGTACCAGAGTATCACCCCAGCCAAAAGGACACTCGGGGTGCGCTGGATGTGCGTGACAACGTCCATGGTGAGAATACCACCCGTCGACTCTCCACCTACGAACAGGTCCTTCGATTGGAACGCAAACCGTTTGTACGATGCATCAAAGCCGGCACGCACTTGGTCGTGGATGGCCGGAAACTTGGTCGTTGGTGCGATTTGATATGGACACACGACTACAAACAGATCCGTATTAGTGGCCACAAGTTCGTTCATCGAACCGTCGATGGTTCCGGTTCGGTCGTAGACAAATCCACCGCCCGGTACCATGAACATCACTCTCGTGGCATCTTCTTTGCCGTACGTGAAAACACTCTGTTGCCCATTGAGGACGACCTCCGTGCCATACATGATTGTCGGCGACATCCACTGGGTAAGACCATATCGTATGGTATACACGCGCTTGAATATCCGTTCACTGGCATATAAACACCTGCCTATGTTACGCGTCACCAGAGTATCCAACCATTTCCACATATCCGGTGGACTAGCGATTTTTTCATGTTGGTTATACATGTTATTTATCGGGATCCCAGATGTTCTTCTCGCAAGGAGATGATGGACGAGAGACAAGTTGTGGGTTGCGATCGCCTGTATCGGAACCCATTCACACCCATGGGCTCCAATACTTCTACGAGTTGCTTGGGAACATCTGGAAAGTGTTCGAGTACTTTCCGATTCAATGTCCGCATGGGTTTCGAAGGGTCATGTGCATCAATGAACATGATTACATTCCGACCACGTGTGAGTGAATCGCGTATACCCTGGCACATCCGGAGTTTTTTGGCATCCCGGTCGAGTGCACTGTCCACCGTGATGTCAGTCCGGAGGATGTCATGCACGATTGCCGAGATGCCAAACATGTTGTACGTCTTGTAACACACGATGTCACTCGGAGTCGTCACGGAACCGGCCATTGTCAAGAAGGATCCCAGTGAAAAATGGGATGCGATATGATTACATAAGATCAGATGTGGAACGGACGGTATCATGACATCGGGACTACTCAAGTCCATGAACGACAGATACGACTGGGCTTGGATCATCCGACTCCATTCGTTGAAGGAGGTACACTTCGTGGAGGCCGGCAGTATAAGAACAATCGAGATCGCACGCGACACCCTGTGACTCTGGGATTCAAATAAGAGAACAAGTACTGTGACCAGGACGACGACAATCACTGAAACGGATAACATGACCAGATGCCGTTTATTATGAAATCGGACGTATGTAACACAAGTCGAAAAAAAATCCACATGGTTCACTGGAAACACACGTTGGGCCCACGTGCGCCGTTGGTCGGAGACGCCATAATTCGTACGCATGTTCATGTTCATGCGGGGCAGGAGCATCTACCCCGTCCTGGGATTCGCATCATTCGTGTACAGTGTCATCCATTGGCCCCTCGTCTTGATGTTCGTCAGCCTGTGGGGCCTGTCTCCACATCTCATCGGGTTGTTGGTTGTGGTATATATTCTCCGAAACACCATGACCCCTTGGACGCCCCTGACGGATTTCGTCTGGGGGTACATATCGGCACATCATCCCATCCACTACATGGGGAACGACGTGGTCGGTGGAGACACGAAGAAGACTATCCACTTGCTGTTTCCACATGGCATGGTCTGCATCGAGCAGATGGCACTCATCGTCGACCTGATGATCAAACAGCGGGCAACGGGTGTGGACACGACCCGGAGCGTGCTCATGGTGGACAAGGTCCTGTATGCCATGCAACCCATCGCCGTCGTCATACTCCAGATGCTGATGGGGTTGTCGGTGCTTCCCCTGAAACATGCCGCTATACAACGCCACCTCCGGTCCCGTGACCGTGGTGACGTGTTCGTGATGCCCGGGGGGTTCACGGAGACAGTGGGATATACCGATGATGTGCAGATCATTTTCACGGGGACTGTCGGATATTGGATACGACAATGCAAAGAACATCGGTGTAATCTTCGTGTGTCGCACATGTACAATGGATCGTCCATGATATCCCAGTCCGGGCGCTGCATGTCGTTGCGGATGTGGTTGGCAAACACGTACAAGATCGCAATTGTTCTCCCGACCGGTATCCACGACGTGGAGAAGTTAGTTGTCCGCACGTGGCAGTACGAACCCGAGGACATTCCCGAAAACATCGCCGCGGACATGCAACACTTCCTTGCGACAGATCGTCTCAATGCCGATTTTCCAGTGTCTGCGATTTCCCAAGAGTACATCATCACGAAGCAGAGACCGAGTATCAAACAGTAGCGTTCTTGTGGTCAAAAACAACATACCACCACACGATAATAACAGGTTTCGGTGGTTCACATGTCGTCCTTCAGTGCTTTTGGGATCGTCGTTCTCGGACATCACGGCATCATGTGTCACCAACAAGCAAATCAATCGACTGTGCAAAATGGACAGTTTCTGGATCACGTACTTCACGCGACGACCGGACGACATCGAACCCGTTTTTTCTGATGGCTCTTCGAAACGACAACATGCGATTCATCCGACTTTTGCATTCCCATCCATTGCTCACCACCGCCTACATTGACAAGCATGACTACCCTTCTCTTGAAGCCATTCTCCTTCACATGGCGCCCGAGATGGATGACTTCCACTGACACGACCGACACGTGGAGTTCCAAGACGTGATTGGACCTGGCGTGTTCACGATGACACCGTCGACATTCGATGGTGATGTCGTGACTATACTCATGCTGAAGGGCGACACCCATGCGTTTCGGTATCTGGTCAAGATGTTTGAGCTGCATCAGGAAACGAACCTACATGTACTCTGGAAGAGCGTGCAATCGGCAATGGAGGAATTTGCAGAGGGTTGGGAAAACGATGGAGATGATATATTACGATATCATGAATACATCAAGCTGATTGAAGCATTCGATACAGTGGAGGATAAGATGGGCGACAGATATCCGGTGATCGTGAGCAACGCGGGCACATCCGCTCTGATCGTAAAAGTCATCAAGTACATACGGGATGTTCGGTTTCACGGTTACCTATGCGCGCAACCACCTCAACGATATGGTCGAAAGTGCGGTGATCGGGGCAGTGTCGGACCCTGGCAATTTCCAGCACGTTGTGAAGCACCTGATGAAATTCGATCCGAGTGCATTCTTGCATCTGGTGCAGATGTTCGAACGACACCAGGGAGAGAATCGACCCGCGCTTTGGACGGCTGTACAATCGGCGATGAAGGTGCTTGCAGAGGACTGGGAAAATGATTCGTGGGGACTCAAATATGACGACTACGTCACAATGTTCGAATCATTCGATGTGGTGAAGGACCAGATGGGACGCGACTATCCCGTGACTGTGAGCAACGAGGGCACAGCCCCCGCAATCGACAAGGTTCTCAAGTACATACGGACTTTTCCGGATGCCCCGATGGTTTCCGATGCCCGTGATCACCTCAACCGTATGATCAAAAACATTGTGGTTCGATTTCCTTTCGACGTCAAGTATGTTGTAAGCCAGTTGATGATGTTCGATTCGGACGCGTTCTTGTATCTGGTACACATGTTCGAACGGTACCAGAAACCCTATATGTCGGAACTATGGAGAGCCGTGCACGCACAAATGATTCTCCACGAGCAATACGACGATGGGGAGTACTATGAATATGAATCAGTAGCAGTCTTCCACAGTGTACAACGTTCCTTCCATGAGGTGAAGTCGAAATACAGGGTGGCGATGGGTGACCTACAGTAACCTCGTGTATCCACAATCTGTGCCGACTGTGGTGACCGTCGGCGGTAGTCGTACGAATCGTTTTAATACTCCGGAGATAATATCCAACGTATGGTTTTTTCCAATAGATGGACAGAATACCCTTTTTCGAATCAATACAACAACAATACACATTTCCCATATGAACCGTATTATTCGAACCGGTCTGAAGGAATCCAAGGTCATCCTGCTGAATGGAAACTACATCGGAGACGTCATCAAAGACCTGTTGCGACCAAAGGACCATGGTGCCCGCTGTGTCGCATTCTCCCAGCTCACTTACAATGTCGACACGGTGAAGGACGTCTTGGCCTCCAGACAGTTTGACGGTTCTCGTCAGATCGTGGTGTTCTTCCAATGTGATGAATGGGCAAGAGAACTAGTCGCTGCAATACGTACCCGTCCATCAGGTAAACCAGTCGTATTCGTATCCGATGGTAACTATGGAAAAGGTACGTCGGCAATGAAGTCATTGGCGGACATCACCGTACGCATCGGACAACTCGCCCCCAACATTTTCTCTTTATTGAGTCACGATCCACGAATGGACAACAGCAACAGCAACAGCAACAGCAACAGCAACAACAACAGCAACAGCAACAGCAACAGCAACGACGACCGGTATACTGCTGCCGTCCAGTGCATCGGGCTGGATGCCGTCATCGACCAGGTGCAATATAGTATCCCGAAAACAGGCATATCAGACGTGTCGGAAAGTCTGGACACGATGTCATTGATCGATTGCATGCGTCACAAATTACCGGGCACCATCCTTGAAGCGTGCGTACCCAAACGACCAACGGTAGAGTTCACCACAACTGGTTCGATGATGCGAATCAAACCATCGCAAATGGCCTTTTCCAAAATGATGCCCGTGTTGGTTTCTAGAACGACGGGCTCCATCCGTGGAATTCACGAGACTCTCGAGTACGTGAGGTATGCTCATAAGATCCGGACATCACCGAATATTGCACAGTGTCCGAGAGACGATCCGGATGCGGGTCTGATCAACAACATCAACGACAAGATTCGTGTCCTCGTTCACATGAAGCGTCTGAAAACAAATGAGAGCCGGAAACGAACGACGCAATGTCTATTACTGGATACCGCCAAAAGGGACACGAAACGTCTCCGAGGTCACCAAGTCTAGGTCATATCATATATTTTATATCAACCAAACTGTGAGTACTTACATTTCAATATAAATCGACACCGTCAAAAACAAATCACTGATACTGGATATAGAATAAAGATATGCGAACATTGATCTTCAGGTCCACCCGCTGCTGTAGTCGAAGAGAGACGCCATTTGGCACTGTCTACAGTGTCCCAGGAAGTATGCGCGTCACAGTGCACGGTCGACCATGCTGTCCGACCGAATTTCAGACTTTTCTCTCGGTCCTCCGTGCAGCAACAAGGGCATCGGGACCCTCCACGTATACGCTGTTGTATGAAATCGTGGACGGCTCGTTGAAGATACT
>JGI20152J14361_10001096_pt1 | contig 18165 bp, 16 predicted proteins | sample COG_02_FD_14361 | JGI IMG/M metagenome (IMG submission 14361)
CGCAAAACAAATAAAATCAAAGCTTAAGTCCATTACCCCAAAGGGAACTACACCAATTGCTATGACTTTAGAAAAGTCCGCTGAAGATTTTTCACCTTGTTCAAATTGCAGAAACATTATCATTCTTATTACCGACGGTATTGAGGAATGTGGTGGCGATCCCTGCGCTATTTCTATGAAATTACAACGTCAAGGTATTGTATTAAAGCCTTTTGTTATAGGAATTGGTTTGGATATGAATTTCAAAAAATCATTTGAATGTTTAGGCACTTTCTACGATGCTTCGGATGAGGCAACTTTCAAAAAAGTATTAGGAATTGTTATTTCTCAAGCGTTAAACGAAACCTCTGCACAAGTCAATTTAATTGATGCTGCAAAAAATCCATCAGAAACAGATGTTGCAGTAAGTCTTTACGATCACTTTAGCGGACGTTTGCTGTATCACTTCATGCATACCATGGATGCTAAAGGAAACCCAGACACTTTAGATTTAGAAGCAAATTACACCTATGATATGGTTGCGCATACGGTTCCTCCAGTTCGAGCAGATAGTTTAATAATGATTCCGGGTAAACACAATTTGCTTGGAGTTGATGCTCCCCAGGGATATATTAATATTCTAGCAGCAGGTTTTAATTCTAGAACTCCAGTTCAAGTTATTGTAAGGCAACATGGTAAAACAGAAACTGTTTTTGTTCAAGATTTAAACACAACTGAAAAATATTTGACTGGATTCTACGACCTCGAGTTCCTTACACTTCCGCGTGTTAAACTTGAAGATATAGTAGTTAGCCAAAGCCATACCACTAAAGTTGATTTACCAAACCCCGGCTTAATTACGGTTACAAAAAAATCAAAAGGTTCTGGGGGAATATTCATTGACCGAAACGGCAAACTCGAAAAGGTGGTAAAACTTGATGAAAATCAAGCTCGAGAAAGCTACTACCTGCAGCCGGGAGAGTATTTGCTGGTTTACAGACCAAATGGCGCAAAGAGTACGTCATTTAACAAACAAGAAAAATTTACAATAAGAACAGGTAGCTCTGCTTCCATTAACTTATAAATCATGGCTAAATACGAAAATACAGGCTCAAAAGACACCAGATCGGGATTTGGAGAAGGACTGCATGAATTGGGAAAAGAAAACGAAAACGTTGTTGCTCTATGCGCTGACCTTACTGGATCACTAAAAATGAACGCTTTTGAAAATGATTTCCCTGAGCGCTTTGTTCAAGTTGGTATTGCAGAGGCTAATATGATGGGTATAGCGGCAGGACTTACAATTGGTGGTAAAATTCCATTCACGGGAACTTTTGCTAATTTCTCAACGGGCAGGGTTTACGATCAAATACGCCAAAGTATTGCTTATAGCGGGAAGAATGTGAAAATATGCGCTTCTCATGCTGGACTGACTCTGGGAGAAGATGGTGCAACACACCAAATATTAGAGGACATTGGACTTATGAAAATGCTGCCCCATATGGTGGTTATCAATCCATGTGATTTTAATCAGACCAAAGCCGCTACCAAGGCAATTGCAGCATATGAAGGTCCTGTTTATTTAAGGTTCGGAAGACCAAAAGTTCCAAATTTCACACCCGTTGATCAGAATTTTGAAATTGGAAAAGCAGTTTTGTTAGAATCGGGAAAAGACGTAACTATTATTGCAACAGGACACCTTGTTTGGAAAGCTTTAGAAGCAAGTGAGCAATTGGCAGAAAAAGGGATTAATGCTGAAGTGATTAATATTCATACGATTAAGCCACTGGATAGTGAAGCAATATTAAAATCAGTAAAGAAAACGCGTTGTGTGGTTACTGCTGAAGAGCACCAGTTTAATGGTGGACTTGGAGATTCAGTGGCGCAACTGCTATCTCGTGAACTACCAACTGCTCAAGAATATGTTGGAGTTGATGATTCATTTGGTGAAAGTGGCACTCCAGAGGAATTACTCACCAAGTACGGTTGCGATACTAAAGATATAGTTGAAGCGGTTGAAAAGGTGATTGAAAGAAAATAAAACACAAAAAAAGGCGAGCAATGCTCGCCTTTTTTAAATAATATTTTTTGGGAGTTTACTCCTCAGTAGAAACTTCCTCGGCCTCAACTTCTTCTTTCATATCCTCTTTGTGAGAAACATAATCCGTAAGAATTACTCCACTTGCCATAAATAAGTACTTCGTTTCTGGCTCCGTGATAGCTGCAATTTCCTCTTCAGATTGCCCATCGTCTTCCGCATAATGTTTTAGCTCTTCAACACTTACGGTTTCCTTATAGGCGTTGCCCTGGAGAACAGCGTTACTTCCGTCAGAATCCAATGGAACAAAAAATCCGTAATCTTTAAATTTTACAAAAACTTCTTTCTCTTCTACTAGCTGCACATTCATCCAGCAACCTTTCTTTTTACATACTGAAGCAATTTTACCCCCAATTACAATATCCCGAAGGGTATCGGAAGTTTCTAGACCCGCCAACAAATCAGCAGCCGAAGTGACTTCCTCTACTTCTATTTCTTCACCAAAAATGGAAGGCGTTATATTACCAGAAACATCTGCTCCAACAACTTTTCTCTCTTTTGAATCAACTTGCTCCTCAACTATTGTTTCAGAATCTGGAGCTTTTTCAGAATTACATCCAACTATTGAGAATGCACCAAGGGCGCAACTCATTACTACAACTGTTAGCTTTCTACTCATCACTTCAATTTATTATGTTTCAAAGATAACATTCTACTATTTAGATAAAAGAACAAATTCAGTTCTTCTATTCTGAATTTTCCCTTCTTCTGTTGCATTGCTAGCAATAGGCTTCGAACTTCCAAAGCCTTTGAATTGAAGTCTTGCTGAACTTACTCCCATTTCTTCCAAATAAGCTTTTACTGAATATGCTCTATCTGTTGACAATACCAAGTTTTCAGTTTCAATACCAACGTTATCGGTATGTCCGTGAATGGCAACTTTTATGTTTGGTTTTTCTAGTAAATATTTTCCAAAATCATCTACAATTACCTTTGATCTATCTGAAATATCGGCAGAATTGGTTTCATAATGAATATCATCAAGTCGATATGCTCCTCCAACTTTTTCTGATTTTGCAACAACGTTGATTTCCTGTGCAATAGGCTCTAATTTAGCTGTTTTTTTATTGTCCGGCAGAGAATCGGGTACATCAATAAGCCTTGCGTTATATGCAACATCCTCGCCTTCAACTTTCAATACAACTTTGTCACCTGGTTTTACAACAACTACAGCTGCAAAAGCTCCATCGGTTTCATCTACTTCAAATTCAGTTACTTTCTTGGAATTAAGATTTTCAATCTTAACACGTTTATTGGTGGCCGAAGCTTCGGATTGATCCACCTTTCCCTTTACAAATACAACATTTTCAGGTCTAGCTTCTTTGTAAAGGTCAAAAGATAAAATGTTTAATCGAGTCCTAACATTACCGATTCTAGCAGAGGAATAATAGACTTTTGAGCCATCTGTGCTTACAACGAAACCATGTTCATCTTCATCTGTATTTATCGGATGCCCGATATTTATAGGTTCGTTCCATGTACCATCATTATTCTGGCGGGCATAAAAAATATCAAAGCCTCCAAAACCCAAATGTCCTTGAGATGAAAAATAAAGCGTTTTAGAATCGGTATGTACGAAAGGAGATTTATCGTTGTAGGCTGTGTTAATTGGAGGGCCAACATTCTTTGCCATCCCCCAACCTTCTTCAGTTTTATCTGAACGATAAATATCAATACCCTGACTACCCTCTCGAATAGAGGCAAAATACAAGTGCCTACCATCTGCGCTTAAAGAGGGCTGAGACTCCCAGCCTTTTGGAGTATTAATGTTTGGGCCACAATTCTCAGGCTCAGTCCAATACCATTCTTCAATACCTTTCAGTTTGTTAAAGCCAAAAATGTAATCCGATTGATAAATATCGCAATTGTACAAATACGCTTGTTTTTGTTTATCGAAGTATGGCTTACAAATCGTAACGTATAAATGACGGTTATTCAATGAAATGGTCACTCCTCCATAATTCGACTTTTTATCTGCGTTGAAAGGTTCGGGCATTTCATCACCTCTGGTAAATTTTCCAGCATCTAAAACTGACACGCTAAACTTTTCTATGTAACGGACCTCGTGAGAATTGTTTACGACACTGTTTCTATTGGGCGTTTTATCCTCCCATCTTCGAGTAAAATATAACTTTTCGTTATCAGGTGTCAATAAAGGTAAGTATTCATCACCCTCATTTGTTGAAACATCACGCACTACAGTTGGATTAAAAGGTACGGGATGAGCATATGCTTCTGCAAAGAACTTAGCGTACTTTAGGTCATCCTCTGTCTCCACCAAGTATTGCTCGTATTTCTTCGAAAATTTGTTTTCATCGTCCGATGTAAAGTCTAAAAATAGTTGCTGATTCTCGACCGCTAAAGCATACTTTTTTTGACCTAAATAAATCGCTCCTAAGTAATAATAGACGTCAGAATGAAAATCAGGACAGTTCGCTTTTACTTGCTCCAAATACTTGATTACAGTTGAGTAACCGCCTCCTTTAGAGCGCTGAGTTTTAATGGTTTCAATGGCCAACATATAATTAGCCTCAGCATAAGCTTCTTCTTCCTCTAAAGCATCGCGCAAAAAAACTATTCGCTTAGCTTTATCGTACTTCTTTCTGTCTTTTGCTTTTTCTACTAGTTTGACCGCTTTATCAGAAATATCCTCGTCACATTCTTGTGCAAGAGATAACTCGGGCACTATTGCACAAAAACAGAAAAATACTCCCAGTATGAAATAGCTATAAGGCATAGCCGATATCTTTAAAAACCGTACCAAGTTAAAATTAAAAAGAATTGAGTTTTGCTTATCTTCCAATTAGCTTTTTCAATTTGTCTTCCCCTTTCTTTTTTAATTCTTCTTCAGCTTTCTTTTTAGCTTTTTCTGCTTCTGCCTTAGCTTTTGCTTCGGCTTCTTTTTTCAAGCGATCAGCTTCGGTCCTAGCTTTTGCCTCAGCTTCGTTCTTAGCCTTATCAATTTCCTTTCTAGCTTGAGCTTCAGCTTCTTTTTTCAAACGATCTGCTTCCGCCCTTGCCTTTGCTTCAGCTTCCTTTTTTAGTTTGTCTATTTCTTCTTTAGCTTGCTTTTTCAACTCATCTTTTGCTTGAGTTTTAGCATCTCCAGAACCACTTCCGAAAGAAGGCATAATCTTAGGCTTATCGTTCGTCCCTGTAATTCTTAAATCGACTTTAATTTCATCGCCCAAAGAAGCATTGGTTCCAGCTTTCTGATTAAATTGATCTAATAGTCCTTTTGCCATTCCAGCCCCTGCTCCAAGAGCATCCATTGGAATAGCAGTTTTAATCAAATAATCCAAGGTCTGATCAAATCCATTAGAACCCGAAACATTGGCATTTAAGTCACCTAATTTCATATCAAATGGCTCTACCCAAACTCGACCTTCTCTAAACTCATAAGTAATATTGACATCATTAAGAACCAATGTTCTTAGGTTATCTTTTTTTAGCGCATCGGCCACTTTGTTTAATGTTTCGGAATCTGAGATCTTAACCATATGGGTTTGTAGGTCTCCACCACCGTTCATCGTTTCATATACAGGTTCCATGTTGCCATCTAAGGCACAAGTCAATGTCATTGCAGTCGAAAACGAACCCGTTGCATTTTCTGCAATCGGAGCCATTTCTTTTACCGTATTAAACGTTGTGTAGGTTTGGGGAACATCGAATTTCTTTATCGCCATCTTGAAGTCGATAGTTGGTTTCTTCAAATTTGTGGTCTCGTAAAATCCATTCATATTCAAACTTCCACCCAACATATTCATAGCAAGGTTTTCCATAGAAACCTTTTGATCTCTTACAATAATTTTCCCAATCATTTCGGTCATTTCCATATTGTCGTATAACACCTTTTTGAAGTTAGAAGTCAATACGAAATCAATATTTCCAGGAACCTCAACCGCACCTTCTGATGAATCTGCAGGGGCAGAAGTAGTTTCTTGATCGCTTGTTTCTTGAGTTTCCTCGTTTTCACTTACTTCGGTAGTTTCTTCATCAGGGCCTGCAAGTTCATCCAAATCCATTAGGTTAGAATTTATAGCCATTACTCCTTTTATAGTTCCATCGCTAAACGTGTACGGTATATAATTGGCAATTGTACCCGTTCCAGTAATATCACTTTTACCAAGTAGGCAGTTTAATTCTGCCATTTCAATTGCTTGTGGAGTAAACTTAAAGTCTGCTTTATTCAACTGCACAGGATAACCTAATTCTGGGTCATTATAAACGATTCCCTCCANAGTCATTGAACCATTTGCATCAAAGTTTTCGTAATCTTCAGCCTCTAATGTCGATACTTTGCCCTTAAGATTGATGTCTGCATTTACCTTTCCTTTGTATTCTTCACCATTTTTAGTTGGCATAACGTCAGCCAAAGAAGCAAGATCAATATCCATTTTTATATTACCCTCAATATCAGCATCTGAAACTGGTGTTTTAACCAGCATTCGCATATCAATTGGGTTCTCAGCTAATTCAACATGGAACTTTTTCAAATTAACTATCGTGTTGTCGTCTGACCCTCCTGGGTTTTTGACGTTTAAATCAATATTGATGTTCTCCGCAGATTTTGGTAGATCTGGATATTGAAACCTTCCATTGTCAACCTTTAAATCTAAGTTGAATGCTGGTAAATTGTCTCCAACCATTTTACCCTTAGCCATTCCATTTAAAGCAAAATTCCCATCTGTTTTTATCGTTTCAAAATCGGACATATAAACCGCCGGAATAAGGGATAATACACTTTTGAATGTTGTTTTTTCAGTATTAAACGTCAAGTCAAGCTCAGTCGTTTCATCATCTGGAAGCGCTACATATCCATCAAAATTCAACATTAGGTCATTGATTCCAAAATGATTTTCTTTAAAAGTATATTTCGAATTCACCATATCAATTTCAGTATCAAATTTGATATCGAATTTGGCTTTTTTCAAATAACGCATTCCTTCCATTTTGAAAGTTAGTTCTTCAATATTGGTCTGTGTTTGCAACAAGAAATTATCTAATGTAAAGTCTCCACTTCCTTCATGCGTTAAGCTTTTGATTTCGGCATACATATCCCCAACACGATCATCGTAAATGACATTAATGTTTCGTAAATAGTAGCTACTAATGCTCATTGAGAAAGGTGCAGCATCTTCCGATACATCTTCTTCTAATTCCTCTTCTCCTTCAGCTTCGCCCGCAGACTTTACAATATCATAATTGGCGAAGGTATCCGATTCAACAACATCAACTATTACATGAAAACTTGCATCTGCAATACCCACTGATTTTATTTTCATTTGGTCGCCATTAACAACCGACATTAAATCTAAGTTAGTTTCAATAAGACCAATATCAGCTAAAGCAACTCCCTCATATTGTCCCTTTCCGGTAACTTTTATTCCTTTTAGCTCTAATTTAAAATCAGGGAACGTGCTAATCAGTGACAAATCCAAGTCTGCCAATTCCACCGTAGCATTCAATTGTTCATCCATTTGCTGCTGAATAATTTCAGCAATTTTCCCTTTAAAAAGAAATGGTAATGCCACAAGCAGCACAATAACTACTAAAACTAGAATTCCGAGTGCTTTAAATATCTTTTTCATTATTGACTTTTTGATGTGAATTCACAAATTTCTAAAAAACAATGGCTTAAAAAAATGTTAGTATTAATAAAGTTAAATGCCCTAACTATAATACGTTTAATCTTTGAGATGTAGCTCCCCTTCTCCTTTTGCTATAATGGTACTTACTGTCGCATCTCCTGTAACATTTACAACTGTTCTGCACATATCCAATATCCTATCCACTGGAAAAATAATGGCTATCCATGCCGGATTTAATCCCACCGAAATAAGAACTATCATTAACATAACTAGTCCTGCACTTGGAACTGCCGCAGAACCAATTGAAGCTAAAGTTGCTGTAAGCACAATGGTTAGTTGCTGCGCCAAGGTTAAATCCACCATGTGCAGTTGGGCAAGAAACAAAACGGCAATAGTCTGATACATACTGGTTCCATCCATATTAACAGTAGCCCCAATAGGTAAAACAAAGCTGGAAACATTTTTTGAGACACCAATATTATCCTCTACGCACTCCATTGTTACTGGTAAAGTAGCTGCACTTGAACTTGTTGAAAAAGCCAAAAATTGCGCGGGACTGATTTTTCTAAAGAAATCGGTATATCCAATTTTAGCTACGAATTTTACAATCAGTGGGTAGAAAATAGCCACCATAAAAGCTAACCCCACAAATACAGCAATACTATAAGCGCCCAAGCTTTTGAAAATTTCAAACACCTCTGCAGGACTATCTGCCATTTTTGCAATTACCCCCGCCATTAAAGCAAATACAAACACCGGAGCCGCCTTCATAATTATATCTACCATTTTCAAAAACACTTCAGACATCCCTTCAAAAAATGTAATGATAGGTTGAGCCTTTTCATGGGGTATCATTATAAGAGTTATGCCTAAAAAAATTGCAAAGAAAATTACTTGAAGCATTAATTTATTATCGGAGACGGAGAGCACTATGTTCTCAGGAACCATATCGACCAAAAAATGCAGAGGTCCTTGAGTTTTATTTTTCTCAACTACTTTTAACTTCTCCTCAATGTTTTTACGATCTTCTGGACTAAGCTCTGATCCGCGCTTTTGCTCTACTTCCTCAACCACTGGCGTGTATCGTGCATCAGCCGAATAAAACTTTCCATCCAGTATTTTGACACCATTGTTAGTAGCCCAATACTCATAATTAATACGGTTTTTAATGCGTTGTTCCTTATCGATATAAGTTCCTGGCTCAACGACGTTCCCAATTAACAAACCAATACTTACTGCGCACACTGTTGTAACAAGATAAACCAGCAAGGTTTTACCCCCCATCCTACCAAGTTTACTTACATCGTTTAGTCCTGCTATACCGGTTACAACTGAAAACAAGACTAAGGGTACAGCGATGAATTTAAGAAGGCGAATGAATATTTGTCCAAAAGGATCAATCCAATCAATAGTAAATTGATTCCAGCCAATAGCGCTGGAAATAAAAGACCAAAGTGCACCGCAAATCAGTCCTATCAATATCTTAACGTATAAAGGCAGTCCTTTCATCACTACTAAATTTTATCTGTTCTTTTTAACAATATATGATCTGCCAGCACCATGGCGCACATGGCTTTTACTATTGGCACGGCGCGAGGCACTACACAGGGGTCGTGTCTTCCTACAGCTTGAAACTCTGCCTTTTCTCCTGCTTCAGAAACCGTTTGTTGTTTTTGAAGAATGGTTGCAGGCGGTTTGAAAGTAACGGAAATTAAAATATCCGATCCATTAGAAATCCCTCCTTGAATTCCCCCAGAATTATTAGTAGAAGTAGTTACTTTTCCCTCCTCGAAAATGAAGCCATCATTTTGCTCGGCGCCAGTTTCTTGTGCAGCATTAGCACCTATGCCAATTTCTACCGCTTTTACAGCATTTATCGAAAAAAGAGCGTGACTCAAATCTGCACTCAACTTACTGAATACTGGACGTCCCAAGCCCGGAATGACATTTCGTATCACAACTGAAATTTTACCTCCTAGACTGTCACCGGATGCTTTACAGGCTTCAATTAGAGCTACCATTTTTTTTGCAAAACTCAATTCAGGGCAACGCACTGAAGAAGCATCTATGGAAAGATCATCGTAAAAAATAGAGCCATTTAGCATGCTTATGCTTCCTACTTGGGAAACATAACTCGAAATTTCAATTCCACTAAATCCTAATACTTTTTGAGCGACACTTCCACCAACTACCCAATTCGCCGTTTCTCTTGCAGAAGCTCTCCCACCACCTTTGTAGTCTCTTATGCCATATTTAACCTGATAAGTATAGTCTGCATGAGATGGCCGAAACACGTTCTTTATATTTGAATAGTCTTTACTTTTTTGATCCTTATTAGGAATTAAAAAACCAATTGGTGTACCCGTAGTTTTTCCTTCAAAAACACCAGAAAGCAACTGAACACTATCCGATTCTTTTCTATCAGTAGTAATATTTGACTGTCCGGGCCTTCTCCTATCTAACTCCTTCTGAATATCGGACTCTTGCAGGTCGATACCCGCCGGGCAGCCGTCGATTATTCCGCCAATTGCTTTACCATGCGATTCACCAAAAGTCGAGAGACGAAAGATTTTTCCGAAAGAATTTCCTGACATTACGCAAATGTATTCAATATCGTTTGAGGTTTTGCCCAACTTTTTCTCTAAACGCTGCGTATATACTGTTGAAATGACTTATCCGAAAATAGATTTAAGTGCTTTACAGAGTGTTTTGAAAACGATTGTACTTTTCGATAGCATGGGAATTGCTGTCCAAAAAAGTGAAATTGAACACTTTCTTTTAGAGAGCACAGCAAGCATTGAGGGTATTGAAATCAGCCTTTCACTTCTTGAAGATTTAGATATAATCAAAGTTGAGTCTAGTAGATATTCTCTTTTTGCGAGAGATTCCAGACAACTAGAAAATGCTAAGGACCTAAAACCTTTTGGTGATTTTCCAAAGTTCATCCTAAAAAGTCTAGCTTCCTTTTCGTTTGTTAGAGGTATTTATGAATTAAATCTTCCTGGTATGGATAAAGCTCTTGTACTTGATGTTTCGGGCTTAAATAATCCAAATCTAGTAATGAGATATTGCAATGTAGCTTCAAGACTCATTGGAACAAGAGTATTATTTGTTAGTCGTTATGCAAAAATAGAAAACGAATTAATTTTCCATTCACTTGCCTTAGCCGGAATGACTTCAGTATATAATCCGTTGGGATTAGAAAAGCTGACAAAACGCCACTCTGATTGTATTGCTAAATTCCCGAATCGTGTGGTGGATAGTGGAACTCACTTGAAACCGCTATTTAATTCTCCTAAAAAAAACACCCAAAAACCAGTATTTAACGCTTCTGGGAGAAATAATGCGGAACTTTTCACTTGGATTACCGCTCATGTTGAAGGTAAAGACATACCTTACATATGGGAGAAAAATCAATCTGTATATCAGCAATGGTTGCTCCCTAAACTTTCTAAGTTGAATAGAAAGTATCAACTGGTGTAATTTTTTATTCTTTGATTGTATAAAACAATAATTTTGGCTCCAAAGCGTATTTGTGCCGTGAAAGCCATTATTTCTATTTTTTTTCTCGCTATTTCGACGATCTCTTATGGGCAGCTAGGAGGAGAGCGCAGTTATTCGTTTTTAGAAATCCCCACTTCTGCCCGTTCTTCGGCAATGGGAGGTAGTTCTGCTGGCATTAAAGATGCTGATATCAACTTAATAAATGATAATCCTGCCAACTTAGATACTTCCATTGATAATCACTTAAGCATTAATTACATCAACTTTGTAAGTGATGTAAATGCTGGTACCATTGCTTATGCTAGAAAAGCTGGAAAAGGAGCCATTGGCGTAACTGCTCAGTTTTTAGGTTATGGGAAATTTGAGGTTGTTGAAGCAAACGGAGTAAAAACTGGAGAACAGTTCAATGCAGGTGATTTTGCATTAAACATAGCTTATGGCTTGGCTCTTGACTCCTTGTTTTCGGTAGGTGCCGCTTTCAAAACAATTTACACGAATTACTATTACAGTCAGAGTGTTGCTTTGGCTATAGACCTTGGAGCTGCATATACAAGCAAATCAAAATATTTTACCAGCACATTTGCATTAAGAAATTTAGGACGAGCTCTAACCAAAAACAACGACCAATCAAGAAATAAACTACCCACAAATATTGAAATAGGTGCCGCAGTTAAAATACCCAAAGCACCGCTTCGGTTTTTCACCCAATATAATAATATACAGAAATGGGACTTAGGCTCTAATGACCCCAATTATGAAGCAAAAGAGAGGTTAGATGCTAAAACTGGCATTTCTAGTCAAAGAAAATTCAGCTCAGACAACCTGTTCCGACATTTAGTTTTGGGAGCAGATATCGTTGCTTCAGATAATTTCTTGCTCACATTTGCATACAATTTTAGACGAAGAAAAGAGCTAGCTGCAGTTTCAAGAGGTGGTCTTAGCGGAATTTCTTTTGGAGCAATGATAAAAGTAAAAAAATTACAATTCAATTATTCCTTAAGTAGTTATCACACTGCAGGAATTTCGCATCACATTGGAATTACCAGTAACTTGAACGCTTTATTTTAAATGAAATCTACCAAAATTAACATTGCCATAGATGGTTATTCTTCTTGTGGAAAAAGCACCCTGGCGAAAGAAATTGCAAAACAACTGGATTACGTATTTATAGACACTGGTGCTATGTATCGCGCCGTTACATTGTTTGCTCTTGAAAATAAGTTAATTAATGGAGTGTTAAATGAAATTGAGTTGATTTCAAGATTACCCCAAATCGAAATAACCTTCGAGTTTAACAAAGAAAGAGGTACGTCTGATGTTTTGCTGAATGGAAAAAATGTAGAAACTGAGATCAGACAAATGAAGGTTTCGGAAAAGGTGAGTCTTGTTGCCGCTGTAAAAGAGGTCCGAAAGAAATTGGTGGAACTACAGCAAAAAATGGGCAATAAAAAAGGAGTTGTAATGGACGGAAGAGATATTGGTACTGTTGTATTTCCTTTTGCAGAGCTTAAAATCTTCATGACTGCAAATAAGGACGTGCGTGCTAATCGAAGATTTGAAGAATTACAATTGAAAAGTGAAAAAACAACTTTAGAATTGGTAAAGGCTAATCTCGAGCAGCGCGATTACATTGACACCAATAGAAAAGAAGACCCACTTAGACAAGCTGAGGACGCTAAAGTGTTAGACAATTCCGAGTTATCGAGAGAAGAACAAATAGTGATTGCGATGTCCTGGGTAGAAGCAGCTAAAAGTAATTTAGCCTAAATCACTACCGAACAAACTGTCTACATAAGCTGTACGGTTGAATACTTGAAGATCATCCATTTTTTCACCAATTCCAATATACTTTACTGGAATCTGAAACTGATCCGAAATACCTATGGCAACGCCCCCTTTAGCAGTGCCATCTAACTTGGTTAGCGCCAGTGCATTTACTTCTGTAGCCTTTGTGAACTGCTTAGCTTGTTCAATTGCATTTTGACCCGTTGAGCCATCCAGCACCAATAAAATTTCATGAGGAGCACCAGGTATAATTTTATCCATTACATTTTTAATCTTGGACAACTCATTCATCAAGTTAACTTTATTATGCAACCGACCTGCAGTGTCAATAATTACGACATCGGCATTACTTGATTTTGCACTTTGCAAAGTATCAAAAGCAACAGATGCGGGATCGGCACCCATTCCTTGGCTAATTACAGGAACCCCAACTCTATCGCCCCAAATTTGAATTTGATCCACGGCTGCGGCTCTAAATGTATCGGCAGCGCCAAGTACAACCTTTTTTCCGACTTGTTTAAACTGATGAGCTAGCTTTCCAATGGTTGTAGTTTTTCCAACACCATTAACCCCTACCACCATTATTACATAAGGCTCATTAGATGCTGGAATCGAAAAGTCACTTCCATCCTGATTATTGCTTTCTTTTAGCAGTTGAGCTATTTCGTCTTTTAAAATTGAATTCAATTCCTTAGTATCAACATATTTGTCTTTCGATACTCTGGCTTCGATACGTTCAATAATTTTTAGAGTAGTGGTCACTCCAACGTCAGAAGTCACTAAAACCTCTTCCAAATTATCTAATACTTCATCATCAACTTTAGACTTTCCGACAATAGCCCGTGAAAGCTTAGAAAAAACAGATTGTTTAGTCTTTTCTAACCCTTTATCTAGGTCTTCTTTTTTCTTTTTTGAAAATAATCCAAATAATGNCATATGCTCTGGTTTGCTGCGAAGTTAATAATCAATTTTTGAAGCAAAAAAAATCCCGTAGCTACGGGATTCCTTTTAAACTCAAATTACAACAACTTTGGTTACGACTTCAAAAAATCGTTCACCTTATCTTTTTGTAAAACTTCTTCTCTAAAAGTGTAAGCACCTGATTTCTCTAATTTTACCATTTTAATTACTTTGGTAAAGTCTTTAGCACCTTTTTTCTGTAAACCTGCAACTACTTTCTTAGCCATGTCTAATTTTTTATCGAGTTATTACTTGATTTCTTTATGTACCGTGTACTTTTTTAGTACCGGATTAAATTTTTTGATCTCGATACGATCTGGTGTGTTTTTTCTGTTTTTGGTTGTAATGTATCGTGATGTTCCAGCAACACCTGAATCCTTATGCTCTGTGCATTCTAGAATAACCTGAACTCTGTTTCCTTTTCTTGCCATCTCTGCTTAATTAATCGTCTAAAAAACGGTTTGCAAAAGTATGAATTATTTTCAACTTCCAACTTAATCATCAAGGATTAGTTTTTCAATTTCAAGCATTTTCTTTTTAGTATGAATACCAGAACTACTATAGACTATTTGACCCTGTTCGTTCAATAGAAAAACATAGGCTTTGCTCTTGTCATCCAACTTTAGTTTTTGTTGATATATCTCAATATCGCCTTTATAAAACAGCACATAGGGAAATATATTTTCATCACTTTTTGCCTTCATTCTTTTCATCACGCCGTCCATTGCAGATTTTTTGGCACCAGTAAAGAGAACTATGAAGTAGGTATTGATATCGTATAAGTCATCCATCATTCCTGTTTTGGCAATGAATTTATTATATACAGGGTTTACCCAAGATTCAAATTGTTCTTGAGATTTTTTACTATATGCTATACCTACTAGCGTATACTTTTCTTGAACAGCCTCTGGCAAGTCTATGACATCGCCATTTACCGTTTGGCCTATTAGCATCGGAAACTCTTGCCCTGTTTGAGCCTGCGTATTTGCATAGAAAAAAACACAGAATAATATGAATAGAACTCTCATTACAATGTTGGGATTTTCGCTGATTCTTCCATTGCCTCTGGATACTTTTCTAATGCCTTTGCTAGACATTCAACCGCCTCAATCAGCTGATTTTTTTCCAGAACATAAGCCAGTCTTACTTGATTTGCACCAGCATCTGGCATCGAATAAAAACCACTAGCTGGAGCCATCATTACCGTTTTACCATTATGATCGAAATGTTCCAAAATCCATTCACAAAATTTTTCTGCATCATCAACTGGTAATTCAGCAATAACATAAAATGCACCACTTGGTTTGGGACAATAGACACCTGGAATAGAATTTAATGCATCAACCAGTACATTTCTTCTTTCTACGTACTCCGCGATAACTTCGTCAAAATATGAATCTGGGGTATTTAATGCCTCTTCTCCCGCAATTTGCCCCAATGTTGGAGGGCTTAATCTGGCTTGCGCAAACTTTAAAACAGTTTCTAAAACATACTTATTTCTTGTGACTAAAGCTCCAATTCGAGCTCCACACATGCTGTATCGTTTTGATACGGAATCTATCATGATTGCATGTTGGGTAAGTCCCTCTAAGTTCATTATTGAAAAATGCTCTTTCCCATCGTAACAAAACTCCCGATACACTTCATCTGCAAATAGATATAGATCGTACTTTATTACCAAATCTCTTAATTTCTCTAATTCTTCTTTGGTATATAAATAACCAGTAGGGTTTCCTGGATTGCAGATAAGGATGCCTTTTGTTCGTAAGGAAATTCTCTTCTCAAACTCTTCAATACTTGGCAACGCAAATCCATTTTCAATTTTGGAAGTAACCGGTACAATTTTTACTCCAGCTCCAATAGAGAAACTGTTGTAATTTGCATAAAATGGTTCAGGAATAATAACCTCATCACCTTCGTCAAAGCAAGACATAAAAGCAAACTGAAGTGCTTCAGAACCTCCAGTTGTGACTAAAATCTGTTCATGATTAACATCTACTCCTACTCCATTATAGTATTTAGCAAGACCTTTCCGATAAGACTCAAAACCTGCCGAATGAGAGTACTCAATCACTTTTAGGTTGTGATTTGAAATTTTATCCAACACATTCTTTGGTGTTTCAATATCAGGTTGACCAATATTTAAAAAAAACACTTTTTTACCTTGATTGATTGCAGTTTCAGCGTAAGGTACCAATTTCCGAATTGGTGAAGACGGCATTTGAATTGCCTTATTTGATATTCCTGGCATAACTATTTTTTTCGTTTACAAGAGAAACAAATGTATTCGTTTTGTTCTGTGAGCATGCGATTACAGCACAAAAAAAACCCTACAACTCATATGAGAAATAGGGTTTTCAATAAATATTTGAATTTACTTCTAGTTCGCCTTTGGAGACATTGGAGAAGCGTCATTTGTTGGAGCTGCATTTGCAGCTTTAGGAGCAATATTTCCTTTGATTCGAATAACTTTTGTAGGGTTATCTAATGCATTTGAAGTAATTGTCACTGATTTATTAATGGGGCCTAAACGGTTTGAATCGTATTTTACTTTGATAGAAGCCGATTTTCCTGGAGCGATTGGCTCACGTGGCCAAGATGGAACAGTACAACCACAAGAACCTCTAGAGTTAGAGATAATTAATGGCTCATTACCTGTGTTGGTGAATTTAAATTCATAAACAGCAGGTTCTCCTTGCACTAATTCACCGTAATCGTGAACGTCTTTTTCAAATTCTACTTTAGCGCCACTCTCAATGTCGAGCTGAGCATTCGCACCAAAAACACCCATAAGTGCAACAACTGTTGCGATGATTGTATTTTTCATAATATATTGTTTTTAAGTTTACTCTACAAATGTAAATTGATTTCTAACCCTTAATTGGTCTTTAACAAATCATTAACTGACCAACAGTATTATACCAAATTGCCTTTAAAAACTGGCATTTTCAGCTACTTTTGCAGGCCAAAATTAAAGCAATCCTATCATGGAACTTTCAAGTAAATATTCTCCGAATTCAGTTGAGTCTAAGTGGTATAAGCACTGGATGGAACAAAACTTCTTTGCCTCTACTCCAGATGATAGAGAACCTTACAGTATTGTAATACCTCCTCCGAATGTAACGGGTGTTTTGCATATGGGGCATATGCTTAACAATACCATTCAATTCAAGATGTATTGATTCGTAGAGCACGGATGCAAGGAAAAAACGCCTGCTGGGTTCCTGGGACAGATCATGCATCTATTGCTACTGAAGCTAAGGTTGTAAACTTACTAGCAGAGCAAGGCATCAAAAAAGAGGATATTGGAAGAGAAAAATTCCTAGAACATGCTTACGAATGGAAAGACAAGTACGGTGGAATAATTCTAGACCAACTAAAAAAATTAGGTGCTTCTTGCGATTGGGATAGAACTCATTTTACAATGGATCCTAAGATGAACGAGGCGGTTCAAAAAGTCTTCGTTGACCTTCACAACAAAGGATTAGTATATCGCGGAGTTCGAATGGTGAATTGGGATCCTGCTGGATTAACTGCTGTTTCTGACGAAGAAGTAATTCATACTGAAGAAAACTCAAAGTTGTACTACTGTAAATATGCTGTGGTTGATTCCGATGAGTTTGTAACCATTGCCACTACTCGACCTGAAACTATTTTAGCAGATACCGCCGTTTGTGTGCATCCAGAAGATGAACGCTTCAAGCATTTACATGGTAAAAACGTGATTATTCCAATGGTGAATCGAGAAGTGCCTATCATTCTTGATGATTACGTCGATATTGAATTTGGAACAGGTTGCTTAAAAGTAACTCCAGCCCACGATATCAACGATTACAACTTAGGTTTAAAACATGGATTAGAAACGATTGAAATAATAGACGATCATGGAAAACTGAACGAAAAAGCCCAATTCTATATTGGCGAAGATCGTTTTGATGTTCGAAAGAAGATTATTGAAGACTTGGACCAACTAGGACAGGTAGCTAAAATAGAAACGATACAAAATAAAGTTGGTCGCTCAGAAAGAACCAGTTCTGTAATTGAACCGAAATTATCGACGCAATGGTTCGTGAAAATGGAATCAATTGCCAAGCCAGCATTAGACGCTGTAACCAGTGGAGAAATCAATTTTCATCCCAAGAAATTTGAGAATGTATATCGACATTGGTTAGAAAATGTAAAGGACTGGTGTATTTCTCGTCAGTTATGGTGGGGGCAGCAAATACCAGCTTGGTATGCACCGAACGG
>JGI20152J14361_10001109_pt1 | contig 18088 bp, 10 predicted proteins | sample COG_02_FD_14361 | JGI IMG/M metagenome (IMG submission 14361)
CCCTACCGAGGGTGCTTTCATTCCACCATGCCAAAACTCACAAGGCTTCCCGTCTTCCCCCTTAGTACACATCTTATCATGGAAGTGTTTGTCTGCGACTGTTTTTGCTTTTTCAAGAATCTTTTTTTCTTCTTCACGCCTTTTTCCAGTATATTCAGTTTCCCAACTCCACCTTTGACTGAAATTCTTCCGCATGTACTGTTTTACATATTCATCATGGTTTTTCCTAAGTGATGATAATTCTTCATGTAATCCTTCTTCATCTGTATACCATTCAGCTCCTTCCGTCACCCCTGGGTCGAATTGAAACACTGCGGGCGGGAAGTTCCCATGCTTCTTCTTCGGCAAAACTGGATTCCTTTTATCCGCAGGTGTTTTTTCTTCAAGTTTCTTCCACAGTTTCTTGATTCTCGGATGCCACGGTATTCGCTCGCCCTTCTTAGCACGTACTTTTTTGCGAGCCTGTTCACGGATTACTTGCTTTCCTGAGTCTGTCCTCATCAAAGCCTTCACCACTGGAGCAGGGAGGCAAAGGCGGGGCTTGCCACTTGCTGTTTGTGTCCCTTCTGCACCGCATTTCTGCGAATAATCAATTTCGCCCTTGTTGTTGACTTTGATTGAACGCCAGTCTTGGGTAGTCCAACCGTATGATTGGTAGCCCGGTGCCATTGGGTTCTTTTTGTCAGCGTAGAACGGAGCGTGTTCTTTTTGTTCTCTAAAATTCCACCAGTTGTTGTAAGGGTCATCAAGCCAACTACTGATGTAGTTTCCGTCCCAATTGGCATTCAATGATGCGTATTGGTCGCTCGATGGGACAGGGAAACGCTTTTGCCCCCAAGCGTGAGAATGTTTATGTTTCATTTTCATTTTTTCATAATCCTCATGGAATTGTTCTTCCGTGTATTGCACTGGGCGCAAGAAGTAAGACGGTATCGGGTCCATCACCGCATAGTAATGCCCATCAACGGAGAAGTAATCCGGTATGCGTTCTAATCGTTTCAGCGTTTTGTCTGCTGCTTCTGAATCGAGTTGTAGGATTACGATTGGGTCTGCTGGATTTTTATTTCCAAGCCATTTGACTACGCCAAATCTTATAGCTACATCCAAGGAATCCGTAAAAGTTGGGTAATCTTCCTTGAAGTTGAACCATCTTGAGGCGAATATCTCCCTCGCTTTTGAAAGCGTAGTTCCGTGATAGTATGCATTATCTAAAACATCAGGTGCTGGATTTCTCTTTATCATCCAATGAGGATAACCAGTCCAACCCCTGTCCATGGCTTTGATGTAGTCGTGTGGAATGATTGGATTATTTTTAGTTCCAAACGGCTTTGTGTTAGGCCTTAATTCCACATACCACTGGGGCGGTTGTTGTTTGTCCAATTTCATTTCTTTACGGTTTCGTCTAAGGTTGTATTTCTTCGGAACCCTAATACTTTGAATGTGCCATTTGCCTGTTGAAGATAATTTACCTGCTATCGCTTGAACGCCTTTGTATTTGTCAAATCTCCTTCTCCAACCATCCATGTGAATAGCTTTCCTACGATCTTCGGGGTCGTCCATTTGGAATGTCCTGAATGCCGTTCCATCAAATGCATCTTGGTCGAACTCCCATGGCACCTTTTGGCGGTGGGCAGTCCAGTTATCCGTAGGAGGATTTGATTTGAAAGCTGATTCAGACCTCTTCTGCCAATCTAATGAAACCGAATCTAGGTCTATAGGACCACCAGATGCCCATGTGTAACAGGTTCTAGCGGAATGGCATTTGAAGTGGTGCATCCAACAGTAACCCAATTGCCCTTCTTTGTCAGATGTTTTTCCTGGCATGCAATCTTTCATTCTTGGACTGATATCGAAGGCAATGCAATTGCTACAATTCGAGTTTTTAGCGACTTGTGCATCAGTGTTCCACCTTTCTCCATATCGGACCCAATAATCTTCATCACTAAGATTAAGCGGACCATATTGAATGTGTGGTGCTTTTACTGCGGCATCTCTGTTTTTGGTATTTACTTCAAGATTTTGAGTAGCCATTGGGCAAGTTGATGGAGGATTCAAAGATAGGTTCAGCAAATCAGAAACTGACATCGACCCTGGTAAATCTAATTCTTTTGTTGGCGGTTCTGGTCCGTTTTTCTTCAATTGTGAAAGTGGAACTTGAAGTGAAAACGATTCTTTGACCGAGTATCTAACTTTGCTTTTCTCAAACATATCGTCAAGGCCATCGATTGTGGTCCCTAACGAAGTAATCACTGGATTCTTTAGCATAGGTAGTTTTTTCTTACCCACTTCACGTAAATATGTCCTAACCGGAACCGCATCTGTAAATGTTGGTATTTTTATGCGCTCGTATTTGAGTTCTGTAGGCTCTACCCTTCCAATTCCCTTCTCATAGAAGGCTGGTTTCGGTAGGCTGTCGCCTTTGAACTTCCTCATCTCCGTATAATGTTCATAGATTGGTTGGCTTTCTTGTTTAGCAAAACCTTTGAAAGAAACATTCAATGTTAATTGTGCCTTAACTGGATCTATTAGCAAGTAGCCATCTTTGTACCCTGGTTGTAAAGCATGGTCCATCAGGTAGTCGAGCATCCTTCTTTTTGCTTCTGTAGTGAATCCTCTAAATGCGTTGGTAGTTCCAATAGGTACAAACGCCTCCACTGTTTTTGATTTACCATCAATTTTTACACTCTCTTTTGAGATTAGAGCTAGAGCCACGTTTCCTACCAAATTGTTTTGAGGATTTTTGCCCTCGATGTCAAACGCAATAATTGTTGCATCTACCTGCATATCACCGTATAGATGCAAAGGTGATGCATTTTCGAATGTCATAAGAAGCTTGTTTGCGTACCCGGATTCCAATTCATCGCTAATCATTTCTGAGTAATACAAATCAGAGTTTCTGTTAGACAACTCTACAAATTTAGCTGACTGGCTTCTGCAAGACTTAACTGTTGAAAGGGCAAGTGGGCGCAATAAATTGAAGTCTTTACCGTCTAATGCACCATATACCCTAACTTCAAGTTTAGAAAAGATTGCAATTGAATCCTCTTCATTAGTAGGTATTTCATCCATATCTACAATATAATCAACTAATTCAAAGTCTTGATTGTCTCTTGGAGTCAAAACACCTTTAGCAATAATTTCTTTTATCCCCATAGATTCACAATAAGCAGCGAATTCTCTTGTTTGTTGGATATTTGTTATTGCATTTTCTCCATTGACGGCAAGATAACATTCGCCTCGATTGTAACTTAATATACACTCATAGCCAAACGGAATAGAGAACACTTCAAGTGCGTTAATCAAATCATCAACTGTGCCTTCTTTAACTGCAGATGTTTCTTTCCTCATTTCAATCCATTTTGTTTTCATAGGATTCATTTCTGCTGGTTGATATTTGGTGTCCTTTGCTAAGTTTACACTTGATAAGAAATCGATTACTCCTGGAATATAAGTGCCTTTTCGATATTGAACTACTTGAGGGTGGTCGTCGTAATCAGTATCAAAAGATTCGGCATCATATACAGGAAGTAATACTCTGCCACTTTGCATTGAGGAAGGAGCTAAATCATGTGAACCTTCAAACGGTCTGTTTGATGCTGTTTTTGCCCTTGCAGGTGCAATGTCCAAGCTAAGAGGCAATAGCATAACATCATTAGATCTTGTCGTAAATGACTCTTTACTTATTTTCAATTCGTACAGTGGCAAGTCAATGTCACGGTATGGTACTTTACTGTTTACTGCTTGAGAACCAGATGGTTTACCAATGCTGCCTAAGAAGTCATAAGCATCATTTCTGGATACCAAACCTAAAGGTCCGCCTCCTATGAAAATAGCAGCAGTAGAACCCCATGAGCATACTAATGTCAACACTTTCATTTCTTTTTCAATCCTTTTTGATAGCCTTAAACTGCCATCGATTGCTTTCTTTGAAGTCAGGCCAATCGCACGTAGGCAAACTAATTCAGTTGCTTCGTTTGCTTTTACAGTTTCAAAACAAAGACCAGTTGTGTGATTGTTAAGCCCGATGCTCATTGCTGGAGCAAGTGTTTCATGTCTGCCCCTAGAGGAATCGAAAATAACCTTCTTTGTGTTAGGAATCAAAGCATCAATCGAAGGAAATACAGAATTAGCATACGCCTCCCTCATTTTTTGTTGCCTATTCACGAATTCCTCATTAGAACCTTCTCGTTCTGCATTGATTGAAGTTATTGGGCGTGGCTCAATCAACGCAGATAAGTCAGGGCCAATCGTTGAACCTCGCTTTTCTGCACGATACAATAGAATCGCTTGGGCTTGGAAAGCATTTGCCGCCTGTTCTAAAGTTGCGCCTGGATAATCTCTGTCGATGATAATTGGCTTTTGGCCGTCAGCATTGATTTCTTTTGCTGCTTTTCCTTCTATCTCAACTCCAATCGGCAGTATTTGGCCTCCCAATCCACCCTTGCCGACTAGTTTAGCAACCCAACTGCGTATTGATTTTGTAAGTAATGGCCCTTCAACACCCTTACGCATTACCAAATTCCTTGCATATTTTGAGAATTGCTCCTCTGTTAAATCAGGAATTTTTTTGATGTATTGCTCTTTTAGTATGTGAGCCGCTACAGCATTCATTGGAGGTATCAAGAAGTTACCCCCGCTAATGTTTGCAACACATCCATTGCAGTTATGCCACCAATTTCCTCGAATCCATTAAAGCCAAAAGTATCGAAACCTGTGAACGCATTTTGCCAGTTTGTTTGCACCAATTGGTCAATAATTTCCTTTTCGCCTGGTGGAGTTCCAGATTCTGGAGGAACAAATGCTTCGAATAAAATCAATGCACGCTTCGCAGCATTTTTCGCGGCTTCCTTACTCAACGGTCTGTTTGGTGCAACATCATGTATTGCAAATTGAGGGCCATCAACCGATTCTATTTCTTGGGATAGTTTGGTTGCTGTTGAGTGTATTATTTGACCTGCGCCCCTAGCTTCACTAATATTTTTTACAATTTCATTTTGGTCAGTCCCAATATTGTTAAAGAAACCTTCTAATCGAATAATTAGGTCTTTTGCGCTAGGAAATTTCAGTGTATTTTTTTGTACGCTTGGAGGACTTGTGGCTGGCGGTGGGGGTGGAGCCTCATTTAGTCCGGTTGTTCCACCACCTCCACTTTTAGGTTCACTTTCACTTTCACTTTTTGTTCGTTCTTGTTCTTTTCGTACTTGAATCGCCTCTATGTTTGAAATTCTAATCACTTTTTCTGCTTCTGGCGACTCTTTTGTTGGGTCTGGACAGTTTCTATTGGTTAAAATCGAGAATAAGAATGCATGACCCATATCTTCATGTACAGCCTCTACGAAGCGTTCCACCATATCTGCGTATCCGGATGCTATGTCTTTAGCCGTTTCAAGGTAAGACATTGCTTTGGCAGCATGGTAAGCTGCCGCTACTTCTGAAAACGCTTCAAGATCTACTGCGTTGTTGGAATAAGACCACTTTAGATAATTTAATACATCGTTCTTATTCATTTTAGCATCGGATTTCATTTCTGCAGGCGAAACGGGCATCCACGTTGGAATTTCAAGAACTGTTCCTGTTTGGCCGAACCATCTCAATACTAGCCCGAATAAGGCTGGTGAAGGCGTGTTTCTTTCTGCATCAGCAATCATGTCTCGCCAATACTTACTCAAATCTGCTGTCTCTTTCGAGACCTTTCCTTTAGTTTGGGTCTTTCTTTCGAATACCAAACGGTTTCTAATTTGAGCGAACATGAGTCTGTAATATGATATCATAATCAAAGAAAAGCCATTCATCAAACCTGTAAAATTAGCTACATTAACAGAAGGAGCAACTGGAACTTTGAAAAACTTAGGCGATGTATCGCTAAAATCGCCAATGTCGATGAAACCTTTTTCATTCAATAGATAAAGTAAGGTTTTCTTTGCTGGCTCTGTCAAGAATGACTCCAATGAAAGCATTGCGCCTTGCTGAAATATGTCTTTATCAATTGACTCCCATCTTGAAATAGGATTAGTCACAATAGCAAATAGATATTGATAGTGTACTATGCTATGGAAAACTGCCATGCCTGGATTTTTATTTGTACCAATCAAAGACATAACAACTCTATCGAAATCAGAAGTTAGTGCCGTATCTTCAACGGTACTCACTGCTCGCTTCGCTGAATTAATCATCATTTCTTCCACCACATGCCCTAAAGCATTGAAAGCTCGTGCGTTGTGCCGAGTCAATTGATTTTGTTGTAACCCTGTGCTATCGGTGTAAGCCATAATAGCTTCAACTGACTCCACTACACCCTCAATAGATTGGTCTTTTTCTGTGTTGTATTCGGGTTCGGGGGGCATAACTGCTGCACTTCTTGTGAACCATTCAAATTTTTTCAACAAATCAGGCTTGGTGATTCCTTCGATTAGTTTTTTTCTGTCTAAGTTCACTGTCGTATATGCGCCATCATCAATAATTGTTGTCGATACAGTGTCACCCACTGTGCTTACAAACGCTTCGTATTCAGTGTTGAGAACATCATACAAATCGCTTTCTTTAATCGGTAGGGTTTCTTCATTATTTCTAATGTATAGAATCATGTCGAGGACATGATTGAGTCCTTCGCTGAGGTGAAGAAATCTGCTACTGACAGAACCTATAACCGAGAAAATTTGGGAAAATTTAATGTTTAGCACTGCTTCCAAAAATGACTTCTTGCGGTTTGTTTCTGAATATAAAATCACCCAGCCAGGAATATTTACTAAAGTCCCATCGGTTATCAGTTGTTGTGAATTTTTGTCTCCCAAGTTAGTTCTCAATTTTAGTCGGTCCTTTTTAGAGTCGGATGGATCGCTTTCTGCAAATACTTTCATTGATTCGGCTACTGCAAAACTACCATTTAGGAAAGGAATCGTTATTTCATCGGACTCCTTAACCATTTTCATGTCATTTGGTTTGTGCGTCAAAGAAATCTTTTTGGTTGGCATTTTAGAATAAATTTGTTCTTCAACAGAATCGTAGAATTTGGTTTTTTGGTTTGTGGGTAAAATAGTGAAGAACTTTTGCAACATTCCGTATTTCACATCTAAATCCCAGGGATTGGGTTCCTCGATATCTTCAATATCTTGAGTTAGGGCTTCCTCAACCCAATCATCGGGATATCTGTAAATTGTCCTCAACCTGTCAAATGGGAATTTGTTGTCTATTTTTTCGTCGCCTAAATCCCCCTCAAGTATTTTCCTTAATTCTGTTTCAATGTCAAAATCATCTTGCCTAGAGATATTGATTCGGTCAAGTACTAGCTTGTTGTCCCGTAGTTTGGGGAGAGCGTCGTCTGTTATTTTGCTTGCAGAAAGGTAAAAACCCAAATAACGCATCATATAGTATTTGGTGATGGGTGACATTCCGGATTCTTTTGATATGACTTTATTATTGTCTGCTTCTTTGTCCTTTGGCTGTAAATCCTTCATCAACTTGAATCTTTCAATCAATGCCTTGTTTTCCTTTCCTTTTAGAAAAGATGGCGTAGGTTCGTCACCCCATACTTTAGGGCTGAAGTATCGTAATTCATTTTCTTTTTCTTCTATGGCAGGGAAGATGGTTACTTCATTTTCCCCTACTTTAAATCGTTGAAGCCTAATATCCCCTTCTTGGGAAATATATATCTGGTCTATACCCCCTAGTTCCTCTTCAACATATTTATATTCATCATCCGTTAGCAAACCAAACGCAACATCTCTGTCGAGATTATCTGTAATTTGGGTGTTATCATTCATCAAAGGATTTCTAAGTGCCCTATATGAGAATAAATAGTGCCCCACAGTAATTCTATCCGAAGTTGGAAAAACTATTTCTCCCTTTTTGCTATTCACCAAATCATTTTTTACAGCATTTAGTCTTTGATATGCGACACTTTCATTTGTTGCTTCCTCTCCAATGTTTATAGCCATTAGATATTCTTGTACTATGAAATATGGTTTTCCTTTGACACCCGCCATGTAATCTTCGTCTGCTATATCTTCTAATTTACAAAATATAATTTCATCCAAGGACGATAGGTGCATTTTTGCAGACTTCTGTAATTTCTCCTTAGCCGATTCAATTAGTTCCGAGTCGGTTGGGTCTGCCATTATAATTCACCTTGGACAATATCTTTTCGCCTACTTATCCATGGTCCTATTGATTGCCCCGTTCACTACTTGGAAAACCAGTAGTTGCGAAGCTCCTAACACAGATGCGTAGAATAGAAAACGCAACGGGTTGGCAAATATACCAATCGGGCCATATACTGATTCTTCGGCAGTTTCCTTCATTGTCGAGTATAATTCTTTTGACTCACTTATAATATCAAATCTTCCCATTTTATCACCTCATGCATAAATAACGAAATAGCCACCATACAGTTTGCTGGTCGGTTTCAAACTGAATGCTTCAATCATCAACCCCATGCCCGTTAAAGTGTGAACATCTGCCATCTTCATTTTTTGAACGGGCTTGCTTGCGGCTACGAACTCGGAGAAATTTGTATGGATATCTTCTTTCAGATTTTCTCCCATTCTAATTGACACCTTCATACCATTACCAGCGTCCAATCCAAGATATTTTGCTAATTTTGCGGATAAATCCTTGCGGTCAAGTTTCAAAGCGAGCTTGCTGTTGTCAAGAACTTCCTCTAACTTTTCCTCGCCCATCGAACTGATATTTCTTTTGTAGTCGTTTTTCTTCACATGATATATTGTTATTCTTGAACCCATTTTATCACCTCAATGTACTAACCACTTTAGCGTCATGCTATCCGCAGTTCGATCTTCAATATCCCAATCCCCGCCAATCAACATGAGAACTGGCTTATACCCTGGGGGCGGTACTGTCACGTATAATCTTGGGCGTTCTTTTGTGATGTTTCCGTCATCGTCCTCGCCAAAGTGGTGAATGTATGTGTCCATTTCGCCCTTTTTATTTGTTTTACCGGACGTGTAGCCAATGAACGGGCAAGTTCCCTCTCCAATGGCTACTAACATGGAATGTGGCCCTCCTGAATCATCTGGAAGCCAAACCTCTTGTGTAATCATTTCCTTTGGATCTACACCGTTGAATTCTTTGTACAATTTTATGGCGTGGTCGAAGTCTTTTTCTTCTTGTGTTGTGATTTTCTTAGACTTTGATTTCTTTCCTTTGATTGGGTTCAACTTTGCTTTGATTTTTGTCAAAGGCATCATCCACTTTCTAGTAATCGTCTTTGGCGCTTTGCCATCTTGAAAGTTCTTCACATCGCTATCCCAAGCTCTCAATCCCCTGCACAAAACTTCAAACATATTCAAGTCGTTTACTTTGTTTGAAGGCCCTGTCAAATGTACTTCAACAATATCATCTTCATCTTCATGGATTGTTAATTGCCAGGTTGAACGCTTCTTTGGCATTGCTTACACCGCCTTGTATTTAGCCCCACAGCCTTTACATCGGTAGTGTGGGCCTTTGTTCATTTTAACAACTGTTCCTTTGCATTGGATACCAGAAATTATACGGATACACCTTTGGTTAGGTTTTGCGCTACCTTTTACCTTAGATGAAATAAATTTTCTTGCTTTATCTAATGTTGGCAGTGTTTTGTCATAGGCTTCTACATTCCACCCGTTCTCGACTTTCTTGATTATCACGCCTTTGTATTTACGCTCTTTTGAAGGATTATTCTTAATCACCCCTGCTGGGTTCGGATTAATTTCGCTGACATTGTTTGGAACGATGTGCCCTGGGAAGAAAATGCTAACTAATACTTTCTCGCCCTCACGCCACAGGTAAACTGTTTCGCCCTCTTTGTTAGCTAATGCGACAGCGGCACTTTTCGCTAAGGTGTAAGAATCATAGGAGTCAGTTCTGCCTTCTTCCATTGGGTTGCTTTTTGGAGGGTTTTTCTTTTTTCCTCCAGATTCATTCCAAACTTCTGCGTTACCAAGTAAAACAATTATTGAGTTGCCTTGGCCGTATGTGAAAGGTTCTATTCTAATATTCTTTAGAGTGTTGCCGCCCAATGCTTCTGCTTTCTTTCTAAGTTCTTCCATCAGCAGTTTTTGACACTGTGCAACCTTTTTCTCTATCGTTTTAGATCGGCCACCAATCAAGTCTCGGCCAACAGCCATGATATCTTTTAGGATATTAACACCCAATACTACTTCTGCAGTAATATGACCTACTTTACCAGATGGGGGATTTCTAAGTAATCTTCGCATACCCCCAAGTCTTTTTATTTGAAGGTCTTTTAACAAATCGTCTTTCTCTTTATCTTTTTTATCTTTATCTTGAAGGTCGACTTCCTTGTACGAAGCAATTTCCTTCACTGTATCAAAATCAAGGCCAAATAAGTTATCATCTATCATCAAAGCATCATAAACCTCATCTTTGACGGGCTGTACCCCCGTCAAATCTTTGTAATTTTCGACTGCTTCCAAAATTTGTAAATAATATTTTTCAACATCGTTCGTTTTGCCTGGTTCTCCAAATCGGAATGAATCATCAGCCACGTTCTCGACTAGGGTTTTACTTAGTTGTTCAATCTGCCCTTTGAAATCCGATGCGTGGTCTTCCATCTTTTTAGTGGCACCATTGATTTCCTTTTCTTCTTCATTGCCAAAATTACTTTGAGCAACATCGTCCAACATGCGAGATAATATACTTACTAATATATTTGTAGCATTCAGGAATTCACCCCCATTCTTTTTGATTTCTTCTTCTGCTTGGCTTTGTTCTAGTTTTGTCTTTTTTAGTTCAAGCATAAGGTTTGCTATTTGGGGTTTTTCACCAACACTCCTTTTCATTTCTTCTGTTGTACTATCTCGAATCAATGTCTTTAAACTCCTCAAAGGTGTTTTTCCCCCCTCTGTGTAAGGCAAGATTGAACGGGCTCTTCTACTGGCTGTTCGCTGGTCGGTCAATAGTAGTGCAAGAATAGTCATTTGAACTACATCAATGTCGTAATTGAAAAGTTCTTTTGCACGTGCAGATATAAGATACAATAAATCTGATAGGATTACTTGCCTATTTTTCCCATATATCATATCCCAATATTCATCGACTATTTTCATAGTTGCTATCATCCATCTTCGATCCCAACCAATCGGCTTGATTTCAAAAGCTGGCAGTTGAATAGGAATCAGTAGGAAAAGGCTCTTGTCTACTCTTTTGGCTGTCGGGATAATTGGATACGCTAGGCCGTTTTTAACCAAGTATTCAACCAATATGTCCTGATTATTCCTTTTTCCCTCAGTACCAGGAATGGGTGTCAACACTCCATCATCTATTTCGAATATATTTCTATCGGGGTCAATTCTTTCTGTGTATTTCATCGTTGTTGTCATTCGGGTAAAAATTTGTTCTAGTTCTTTGCCATCAAAATTAGCACCACTAGCAGGTGTCTTAATTGCTTCATTATATGAGTCTATGAAATCTCCGCCCGTCTTGATAGCCTTTAGCGCAGCATTTTCCAATGCTTTAGCGGCTTCCCGCCTATTGAAATCAAATGTTGCCAGGAATCTGCCGATTTGTTGTTGTTTTTCTGTTGCTTTTAGCACCTTTCTGTCTTCTTTATAGTTTAGGAGATTTCTCACAAATTCATCTATATATGAACTAATATCTTGAACATTCAAGGCTTCTTTGGTATCGTAAATCAAGTATGCTGTCGCCCCATTAAGAATATTGTCTGGTGTCGGCAACATAGAATTGGTGAATAATTCGGCATCTTTTACAGCGGACATTCCTGTCATGATTGATTGCATGTAATGTAGGTTGTTTTCTCTTACATCATGGTACGCCCTAATCATGTTAGAAAAGTTAGCAATCAAAGTCGGGTCATTGAAGAAGGGTTTTGCTTGCAACCTTTCCAATAGACGCTTTTTGTTTTCACCTTCCGCATCAATTCCTAAATCCCCAAGTGCTTGTTTCACGGTTGCAGATAGTTTTTTCTTGGCTGCCTCTTCTATGCCTTGACCCCCAGTTGGCAATGAACCGACTATATTTGCTGCCAATAGCCTAGATTCTGGTTCCATGTGAGGCACACGTATTTTTGAACTCAAACCTACTTGTGTTTTCAATGATTCTTGCAAAGCTACCTCCCTTGGAGTCAAATTAAGCATTTTCCCATACATAGCATCGGGAATAGAATCCTGAATGTACTTATCTAGTTCTTTCACTGGACTTTTGACGGCCAAGGGAATAGTTGGCGCTGGAGACCTCCTAGTAAATCTTCCAGCATTCCTCCCTTCTCTGATTGTAATGTGTTGGTCTTGTCTGCTTTGAATCAATTCATTAACAAGAACGCTAATGTCTTTTGAATAAGAAGCTGAATTCAGCCCTAGTGCTTTACCCTCCTCTGTCAAAATTCTTTGAATCCTCCTCATTGTATCTCGGCGGTTTTCACCATTTATGTATTCTATTTTTATAGTTTTCAAGACGATACCTCCATTTCAACAGATGTTCCAGTTGGAGTGATTGCTTGGTAAATGATTTGTCCATCGTTTTTTACTCTTGAAGGGTGGGCGTTGGTTGAATATTCACTGCCAGCTTCAAATCCTTTAGTTTCGTAAAGGTGGTGCATCCCGTGGTCCACCGAGGTTCTAGGACCGATATTTTTGTCTCCCTTTTTCCGCTGTGAAGGATAAACCGCATACCCTCCACCTGGTTGCTTTCTTTTGTAAACAATTTTTCCGAAATCATTCTCAATTTCTTTCAGTAACAATTCAATAGACTCTTTACTGCTACCTTTCTTAGGTAACAAATCTTCACCACGTTTTCGAAGTATGATTTTTGGGATTACCAATCTAAATGGAACCAGTTCGTTGTTGTCTTTTCTTTTGGCATAGATCATACGCATGTTCGCTTTACCTTTTTTCATATCCGCCCATGTGCCTTTTTTCTTTAAGTCTGCAATCGCTTCTTTCTCACTTGAATATTCTTTTCCACGCCAAACCCATACAGGCTTTCGCCCTTTTCTTTGCCTCTTTATTGGATAACCTCTTGCATAGTCATTCCAAAGTTCTCTTAGCAGGCCTGTCTCGTCCTGTTTTGCTTTGTTTTTGTACCAGTCTGCTTTGTCTACTGCCGTTGACAACCTCACATGACTTGATGGCAACAAATCAATACCCACCATTTGACCTAGGGAGACTTTTTTTTTAGACGGTTTTTTGGATGCCCTTCTGCGAGCAGATAAGTCCATGTCTTGCAATTCAAATTCTCCGCTTACATCTTCATCTTCTGAATCAATTACGGCTATGTCTTTTTCTATTTCTTGGTCGGTATCAGTGTATGATTCGTAAATCAAATCGACATCAACCTGCAGCATTGCAAAATGTTCGTCTTTTACCCCATATTCCTTAGTTGGTTTAGTTATAGAAACTGTCAATAAACCAATAGGTAGCAGATTTTGAATGCCGTTTGACATTATCCCGTGGACTAAGAATTTTAATACTGGCTTATCATTTTTTGCGAATGCCGTAGTTAGTCCTGTTTTTATGTTGTTATTACTCAAAACCTCGCCTGTTGCAAATTGATTATTGCCCCCGTACCAGGCCGCACCAAACAATGCAAGCCAATCTGTTGTTGTAAAGAGTGAATCGGCCTTTTTCGAGTTGGAATTGTAAGTTACAAATGTTTTGAGGCCGCTTGTACCTGAACCGCTTTTTGATTTCGGTTTCAAATTAAAGACCGTTAAATTTTTCTCTTTGCTAAGAGTGTACCCAAACCCGTTACGGCTTGCAGTCCTTTGCACAGCTCTTGCTGCATCAGACATACTTTGAATGCTTTCAGCGATGAACCTCGTGTCTAAAGATATCATTATAGGAGTAGGGGTGCCTTTTACGCCACCTGCGCCAGCAATTGCTGAGGCAGTTCCGATGAATATGTTATTGACATTGTTTGCAAACGCGCCAGTACCTAGCTCATATTCCTCTTGCAATTCTTGAAGATTCTCCACCGCTTTTCCAAAATCCCCTCTTTCGAAAAAGCTAACGGCTCTTTGGGCTATTTGGAACGCCTCTAAGAGAACTGAACCAATGTCTTTAGATTTCGCCATTTTGCGTAATCCGGTGGTTGATGTAGTCAATGCAAGTTTTAGTTGCTCTATTGCACCCCTTTTTACTATTGAACGGAGATTCGTCAAGGTTTCAAAGTCTGCCGGAGTCATGGACACTTTTTCACCCAAAATCTGTTCAACTAATGATGGATCGTCTGCAAAGATTTGTGTAAAGTTGTACCTGTTGTAATTGACTTGAGGTAGCATATTGAGAATCATTGCGTGAACTCCTACCATGTCTTTCAAGGATTTTGTTTCAGGCATTTTTTTCAGCATCTTACTCAAAAATGAATTCCATCTGTTTTCTTGAGGCATTGGTACGCCACCAGTAAGCATTGTTGGTTGCTTACGGACATATTCATTCTTATCTCCGCCCAGCATCATAAACACTAGTAGGTCTCCCATCATCAGCGCCCTATCAATTGGGTAGCCTTGGGGAATGTTGGATAAGTAATCATTCAAACCTAGATCGTCATTCACCCACTCATTTAAGAATTGTATCAATTGAACCCTAGTCAACATCGGCACGTTTCGATAGTCTGACAATTCCTCAAGTTCTTTCTTAGATAGTTTCGCCAGAATGTCAAGAACCTCATTCAAGGTTGGATATTTACTTGGGTTGTCAAATTCCATCGTCGGAGCCCCCTTCAACCTAGAAATCCTTCTTGGTTCCCATTACCGGTACCGACAAATGGTTCTTGTATAGATGCATAACTTGAAGTCGACTTGCTTTTGTAATGCGCTTTCACGGCTTGCGACCCTAGATATGCGAGTCCCGCTACTATTGATACTTGGACAATCTTACTAGAAGCAAGATGACCTAATGCTCCTGTGGCACCTAAGTTACTACTACTACCTTTCAACATATTGTAGTTTGTACCTGCAGTTTTGTGATTCACCATTGGGCTTGGGTTTGCTTTTCCAAACAATGCTTTGTTTCTTCTAAATTGTTCAAACTTTGTACTCATTGAATCGTTGCGATAAACATCTGCTGGGTTAATGAATTTAGCGATATTATTGTTATCAGAAGGAATTACTGTGGGCTCCTCCAAATTGTTATTTTCGGGAAAAACAAATGCTGGGTACGCATGCACAGGAACTCCTTGCCCTCTGTGCTTGGGTACAGTCTGCATAATTCTGTTTTCTACAGTAACCACACGTATTCCATCGCCAGTTCTTCCAGTTCGCCCAAGTGTTTTTGAGAAATTCTTGTAAGTTGGGTCAAATGTAGTTGAGATTCCAGCCAATGCAAACTTATCTTCTTGAGTAGATAGGAGAGTTGATGCCTTTCTTAGAACACGGTCCATTTCATTGAAGATTTCATTTGGAGAGTTCTTGAATAGTTCAAGTGAATTAATTTGTCCGTCAAATAAGGAGTTGTTGCGCCCAATCAAATTCTCTATTTGGTTATGTATGTGCGTCGGCATTGTTCCCGATTTTTGCCCAGCTTTGGATTGGCTCAAAATCATCGATCTAGTGGTTTCACGCTTTGCTAATTCTTTTCGTCCAAAGTTAATTTTGGTATCGCTAGTCATGCCTTTTAGTATGCCTTCAACATTTTTTAGATGAATTCCCGCTTCTAGTGAGTGAGTGGATTTTTCTTCTTGGGTGCCAAACGGTGGTAGGTGGGACAAAAAACGGTCTCTTTCGCGCTCAAGATTCAGCATTTCAAGTTGACTTAAACTACTGATGGTGTTTGCATATTGCTCCATCAATGTATTCCATCCATCGATGTAAGCTATTTTGATTTCCTCAAAATTTACTTGGCCTGTCGAAGATGAGCCCAAAAGAAACAATTGCTCTTTACTGTTTTTTTCTAATGACAATGACGCCATCACATCTTCTATTTCACCCCTAATGTCCAGCCATGAGGAATTCGCCGCTAATGGCGATAAAGATTTTGAATCCTCCGCCCATACCGCTGTCATAGCTTCAACGACAGCCAATTTATCAGTGCCCATGTATTCTGTGACACCGTATTTTTTAGCCAAGTTTCTGAGTTCTCCTTTCTTCTCTTGGTGTTGACTTGAGTCCGCCATGATTACCCCATAGAGGCATAGGGTTTAATTGAAACCCGTTCCACCGTTCCGTTGGAACCATTTATGAAGTGAATCTATTGGGTGAAGTCTAGCTCTTTACGATAGTTTTCGTCAAGTCTTTCGCTGCACTTCCGACAGCCGCTACAAATTCCAAGCTACTAGCCATAATTGTTGTACCAAGCTTAACGCCGGTGCGAATTAGGGAAGGCCCCCAATAAGGGGCAAGTATGAATACGGGGATTGCTGCAATAGCAACTGGCGCTACTGCGCCCACTCCCAAAAGTGGATCACCCCAACCTCGAAACCCTGGTAGTGCAGCAACCCTGTCTAATTTTCTTCCCATCAACCAGCCTATGAAATCTTGTCCTGGGAAAGATATTGGTTCATTTCCAAGGTCAACAACAGTGTATCTTTTTCCCTCATCAGTCATAAACGGCCAAGCCACTGTTGGATAATATAACGAAAATGGCGCAGGGATGGGCATTTCCTCATCTTCATTGATGACGATATTACCTGCAGTCAGAGGTAGATCGCCAGTTGCTAAGTTCATTCCAATGGCTTGTGGGTTAATCGGTGCTTGCCTAGCATTTGGATTACTAGTAGGGAAGAGTGTAACTGTTTGCTTGATATTGTCGCTTCCTACGGTCTTGTATTCATCTAATTCTCTAAAATCCATAAGGTCTTTAATTTTCCCTGAAAACTCGCTTGGAGTCGCCAATGCATCTGGAATAAGAAGATCTGTTTTTCGCCCGATTTGATTTGCTATTTCGTTAGGACTGCTTGCTCGACCTGCTTTCGGCTGAATAGAGTTGAACACGCCCGTTGCCTTGCTTAAATCAAAAAGCGGAGGCGTTGTCAAGTACCATCACCACTTACCAGCAGATTTCATGACAAAGTTGCCGCCCACAGCGATTAAGATTGCCCCTAGCACTCCTTTTGGAACTGATGCGTCGTTTAGACCAGATGAAAATACACTGCCTCCCACAGATGCTACTACAACTCCTGTCAAGGCTCCGCCTTGCTGGAGAATTTTTCCTAATTTTTTGTTTTTACTACCTTTATTAAGTGCAACAGTTCCTAATATTCCGACTGCCAATGTTGCTAATGCTGCAGTTTGAGTTGAAGTAGCCCCAAACGTGTAACCTAGTTTAGATTGTTGATAATTAGCTACATTTGCTATGTGAGAACGGGCTTGGGTCAGTTTGCTTTTCGCCCATTCCGGCAAGGATGGGCCTCTCGGCATTGCTTGTTGCATCCTTGCAGTATTAGTTTGCAATCTGTTAAGATCGTATTTCACCATGTAATTAGGATTAATCCGATTTTGTAAGATGTCTTCCCCTCCATAAGTCTGTTGAAATTATCCCATCGGATGCCGTAAGTACAATTACTGAAAACTTTAGCAGTGTTGGCGTATGCTGAATCGGAATTTGTGTACCGCCTTCTTGTTCATACGGTGCTCCGATATTAAATGTTATTTTGTTGGAATCCATTATATCTAGACCCATAGGCGCTATCATGTCTACCGCCGCATTAACCGTTCCGTCATAAGTTGTGCCGCCGATATCGAACCCTCCAATCGCCCAAGCGCCGATTACGTGTGCGTGTCCAGAATCCGCCACAGACCTCCTGGTTGTGGCATTGTTTTCTGTAAAATAGTCATCGGGGTCTGTTGTTGAACCTAGGTAAAAACTTAGTTGTCCAACTGAACCTTCCGCATCAGTTCCCGTACCATCGAGGTCGATAAATCTAAGCTCTACTACTCCGGAACCATGCGTCATAACTAAAGCTTCTGCATCTGCATTAGTCGAGGTAATTACACCGTCTGGAGAAACATGCCACCGAGGAGGGGTTTGTCCCGCTTGTGAGGCAGCAACGGATGGATTTGTCAGCAAAATTTGCCCGCTAAAACACATCAAAGATGCACCTCGACCATTACCGTTTCCAAGTCCGCCTACTGTAAATTTTTCAAATATATCGTTTGCCATTTAACCACTTCTCCTAATCC
>JGI20152J14361_10001111_pt1 | contig 18084 bp, 10 predicted proteins | sample COG_02_FD_14361 | JGI IMG/M metagenome (IMG submission 14361)
AAAATATTATGAGTGATTTAAAATATTCTTTTTTGGCCCTTGCATCTATGATAGTTTTGGCTTCTTGTTCAGACAAGAACAGTAGAAACTACCAGTACATGCCAAATATGTATGAATCTGTAGGTTATGAGACCTACCAACAAGTAGATTTCTTACCTTCTAATATGGAAGCAGGTTTGCCTGCAGAGAATACCATTCACAGGGGTTGGTTGCCTTATGAATTTGAAAACACCTTAGCAGACAAGGAATTGGCAAGAGCCCAAAATAGTCCCTTAGACTCTGCTATGTACGAAGAGAATCTCAAAGAGGGTAAAGCGCTTTACGATGTGTATTGTGCCATTTGTCATGGTAAAAAAGGGGACGGAAACGGAACTTTGGTTTCTCGAGAAAAAATATTAGGAGTGCCTTCATATGCAGACGCTGCTAGAAACATTTCAGAGGGAAGTACTTACCATACTATTTATTATGGATTGAACTCAATGGGTTCTTATGCGGGTCAATTAAATATTGAAGAGCGTTGGAAAGTTTCTGAGTATGTAATAAAATTAAAGCAAGACCTAACTAAATAATACGAAGACAGACAGTATGTATACTTTTTCAAACAGACTTAAGATAGCTTCTTTTATACTAATGGCTGTGGGTGCAATAGGGATTGCTATTGGATTCATGTCTGCCCCATCTAATGTGGCAGAAGCCAAAGCTATAGTGGCTGCTCAGACAGACGGCCATGGAGATGCACACGCAACAGAAGATCATGCCATTTCAAATGAAGCCGCAGAAATTCACGACGAGGATCATGCTTCTATGACCGATCACGCAGTATCTTCAGATTCTCATGCCTCAGAAGCACATAGTGAAGATCACAGTGCAGCGCATGACGAACATGTATTACACCAATTACAGAATAAGCCTTGGGCAGCCCTTTATGTTGCGGCCTTCTTTTTCTTCATGATCGCTTTAGGGGTGTTGGCATTTTATGCCATACAGCGTGCTGCTCAGGCAGGATGGTCTCCACTCTTATTTAGAGTCATGGAAGGGATTACGGCTTATTTAGTACCTGGAGGAATCATTGTATTCTTAATTTTAGTAGCCTCTGTAGCTCACATGAACCATTTATTTGTATGGATGGATCCTGAAGTAGTGGCACACGACAAACTCATCCAAGGAAAAATAGGTTACTTAAACGGACCATTCTTTTTAGCGAGAGCCGCCTTTTTCTTATCAGGCTGGATCGCTTACAGGTGGTATTCTAGAAAATTATCTTTAGCACAAGATGCCGCAGAAGACAATACTAACTTTGTGAAAAATTTCAGACTTTCTGCAGCATTCTTGGTATTCTACCTGGTGACGGAATCTATGATGTCTTGGGATTGGATTATGAGTATTGACCCACACTGGTTCTCTACACTTTTTGGATGGTATATTTTTGCTTCTATGTTTGTCTCAGGAATTACTGTAATTGCGCTAGTGACTATTTACCTCAAGTCAAAAGGATTGTTAGAGCAAGTGAATGACAGCCATATTCATGATTTAGCCAAGTTTATGTTTGGTATCAGTGTTTTCTGGACTTATTTATGGTTCTCTCAATTCATGCTTATATGGTACTCTAATATTCCGGAAGAAGTGACTTATTACGTGACTAGAATTCAGGATTACAACCTGCCTTTCTTTGGGATGTTAGCACTGAACTTTATTTTTCCATTACTGTTGTTAATGAACAGTGATTTTAAACGTGTGAATTGGTTTGTTGTCATGACGGGAATAGTGATTCTTGCAGGTCACTATTTAGATATATTTAATGCTATTATGCCCTCTGCAGTAGGTGATCAGTGGTTTATTGGTATTCCAGAAATAGGTGCAGTATTGTTCTTTGCAGGTTTGTTTATTTACACGGTCTTTAACGCATTGACAAAAGCACCCATTACACCCAAGCGCAACCCATTTATTGAAGAGAGTAAGCACTTTCATTACTAATATTATTTACGTAAACAGCATATTAAAATGACAGCATTTTTAACCATAGGAGTATTAGTCTTAGTAGCCATAGCCATATGGCAGATGACCAAGATATTTGAGTTGTCTCAAATCAAGAAAGATGCTTCTCAGATTGCCAATGACAACGACAATAAGTACAACGGTTACCTTATGTTCGCTTTCTTGGTGTTTATCTACGGAATAACCATCTTTAGTTTTTATAAGTATACCAAGATCTTATTACCAAAAGCAGCATCTGCACACGGGGCAGATTACGATAATTTAATGCTGGTCTCATTCATCATTATTTTTATTGTTCAAACCATTACACAAGCATTGCTTCATTACTTCGCTTACAAGTACAGAGGAAGAAAGGGTCAAAAGGCTTTGTATTATGCAGACAATAATAAGTTAGAGATCATCTGGACCATGATTCCAGTAGTGGTTTTGGCAGGTTTAATTCTTTGGGGATTATACAGCTGGGTGAACATTATGGATATTAACGACCAAGATGACCCTATTGTTGTTGAATTATACGCCCAACAATTTAATTGGACAGCTCGTTATGCTGGAGAAGACAATGTGCTTGGAGAAGCTAACGTACGTTTAATAGATATTGACAATATTAATGTATTGGGTCTGGACACTTCTGATAGCTATGCTTCAGATGACGTCATTGTAAAAGAACTTCACTTACCAGTAGGAAGGAAAGTGAACTTTAAAATGCGTTCTCAAGATGTTTTACACTCTGCTTATATGCCTCACTTTAGGGCTCAGATGAACTGTGTTCCAGGGATGATTACTCAGTTTTCATATACCCCTATCTACACCACTGAACAAATGAGACAAGATCCAGATGTGATAGACAAGGTTAAACGCACCAATACTATTAGGGCAGAGCGTGCACAAATTGGTGCACCTAATTCTGACCCATGGGAATTTGATTACATTTTATTGTGTAATAAAATATGTGGAAAATCTCACTACAATATGCAAATGAAGATCATTGTTGAAACCCAAGAGGAGTATGACGCTTGGATGGCTGAGCAGAAAACATTTGCGCAAACCGTAGTAACGAACTAGAGTAATAAAAAAATAGCTTAATAAAAATAAAATTACAGATATGTCTGCAAACGCACACGCACATTCAGAGGATCATCACGAAGATCATGGGCATCATCATAAAGAAACCTTTGTAACCAAGTATATCTTTAGCCAGGATCATAAGATGATCGCTAAGCAGTACCTAATTACAGGGCTTATTATGGGATTCATAGGAATTGCCATGTCTCTTTTATTCAGAATGCAAATTGCTTGGCCTGGTCAAAGCTTCCCAATTTTTGAAGCTTTATTAGGAAAATGGGCACCAGACGGTGTCATGGATGCAGATATCTATTTGGCATTAGTGACCATACACGGAACCATCATGGTTTTCTTTGTATTGACTGCAGGTCTAAGTGGTACATTTTCTAATTTACTTATTCCATTGCAAATTGGGGCCAGAGATATGGCTTCAGGATTTTTGAATATGGTGTCTTACTGGTTGTTTTTTACCTCTTCAATTATTATGGTTTTTTCTCTATTTGTTGAGGCTGGACCAGCTGCGGCAGGTTGGACGGTTTACCCACCTTTAAGTGCACTTCCTATGGCGCAGCCTGGTTCTGGAATGGGAATGACTTTGTGGTTGGTGTCTATGGCTATCTTTATAGCTTCTTCGCTTTTAGGTTCTCTTAACTATATTGTTACGGTAATAAACCTCAGAACCAAAGGCATGTCTATGACGCGTTTGCCTTTAACTATATGGGCGTTTTTTGTAACAGCTATTATTGGTGTTATTTCATTTCCCGTATTGTTTTCTGCCGCCTTGCTACTGATTATGGACAGAAGTTTTGGTACGTCATTTTTCTTGTCAGATATTTTTATTCAAGGAGAAGTACTGCATTACCAAGGGGGTTCACCGGTACTTTATGAGCACCTTTTCTGGTTCTTAGGCCACCCTGAGGTGTATATTGTATTGTTGCCTGCATTAGGGATCACTTCTGAAGTAATGTCTACCAATGCACGTAAGCCAATTTTTGGATACAGAGCGATGGTTACCTCCATTATAGCCATTGCATTTTTGTCTACAATTGTTTGGGGCCACCATATGTTTATTTCTGGAATGAACCCATTTTTAGGATCTGTATTTACATTTACTACCTTGTTAATCGCTATTCCTTCTGCGGTAAAGGCATTTAACTATATCACCACTTTATGGAAAGGTAACCTACAGTTAAATCCAGCGATGTTATTTTCTATTGGATTGGTGTCTACTTTTATCACAGGTGGTTTAACAGGAATTATTTTAGGAGATTCTACGCTAGATATTAATGTTCATGACACCTATTTTGTGGTTGCGCATTTCCACCTTGTAATGGGTATTTCTGCACTTTATGGATTGTTTGCTGGGGTGTACCACTGGTTCCCTAAGATGTTTGGTAGAATGATGAACAAGAATTTGGGGTATGTACACTTTTGGGTTACTGCAGTGGGTGCTTACGGGGTTTTCTTCCCCATGCATTTTGTAGGTATGGCAGGAGTGCCTAGAAGGTATTATGAGAACACTGCTTTTCCAATGTTTGACGAATTGACTAATGTTCAAGTGCTTATTACGGTATTTGCCATTATTTCTGCTGGGGCGCAATTGGTATTTGTGTACAACTTCATCAGTAGTATTTTCTACGGTAAGAAAGCGGTACAAAACCCATGGAAGTCCAATACCTTAGAATGGACTACTCCTGTAGCCCATATTCATGGTAACTGGCCTGGTGCTATTCCTGAAGTACATCGCTGGCCTTATGATTATTCTAAAACGGATAAAGAGGGTAATTATGTGATACCTGAACAAGATTTTGTGCCTCAAACAGTACCTATGGGTCCTGATGAAGAACAATTGCATCATTAGACAGCAAAAGTCTTCTGATTAAATATTAAACCTATTATAAAGTCCTAACCTGTGTTAGGACTTTATTTTTTCAAAGGATTCCCCATTGGGGTGTCTCTTATATCAATCATTTTTCATAATTTAATACTTTTAACAGCACTAATATTTGTCCCTTTTATGAACTATACCGCTAAATTTTATTTGCCCTTTATCCTAATATTTGCGCTAAGTGGCACTCGTTTACAGGCACAGAAGGTGCCCAAGATTAAAGGCAATAGAATTGTAGCGCCTTATAATGCCCCTTTAGAGGCATTTAGTGCCATTGTATTGGACAATGATCTAAAACTTAATATAGTAGCGTCTGACACTAGTGGAGTGTCTATGATTGCAGACGACAACCTGCCTCCTGTGTTTAAATTTCAAGTCACAGATAGTGTGTTATACATTAATACCTATTATCAAATCACGGCGAGTAAGCAGTTAGACATTACTTTGTTTACACCAACTTTGGACCGTGTTGCTATTTCTTCAGGCGAGTTGGGACTTACTTTGGACCCGCGTTTTAAAAAAACACAGCTTTCCCTTTCTGGAAACGCAACAGTGGCAGTTGCTGGTACTGTTCCAAGTCTGAGTGTATCTGTAGATGAAAAATCTTTCGTGAATATCAATGGGTCTTTTACTTCTTTGTCTTTAGCAATGACAGATCGCGCCACGGCAACTATTTATGGAGACGTGAGTGAGACAGCATTATTAAACATGCAAGATAAGGCCTCTTTAAAGTGGGGTGGTACTTTGGCTTTTTTAACCGCTTCTTTTGAAGGGTCGTCTCAATTAGAAGGTATAGATCTTTTGATTAGTGAGGCCAGCGTGCACGCTTCGGGGAAGTCTAAAATTGACCTTCATGTGATGTCTCAGCTCACTTATTTTTCTAAACAGGAAAGTCAGTTAGACCTTTATGGTACGCCAAGAATAGATTTATTAGAATTTTCAGGAACATCCGTATTGAGAAAAAAGCTTTTAAAATAGGAATTTCCTCCTGTTTTTAAATCTTATCTTTACCCTTATGAACGAACACTTAGATCCTACATCTGATCATTTAACGCCAGAATCCCTAGACATTGAAAAGGCCTTAAGACCACTTAGTTTCAATGACTTTACGGGACAAGAGCAGGTGCTGGAAAACCTAAGTATTTTTGTCAAAGCAGCAAATTTAAGAGAAGAAGCTTTAGATCACACCCTTTTTCACGGCCCTCCGGGACTTGGAAAAACAACACTAGCTCATATACTTGCCAACGAATTAGGGGTGGGGATTAAGATTACTTCTGGACCTGTATTAGACAAGCCCGGTGATTTGGCTGGACTGTTGACAAATTTAGAAGAGCGCGATGTGCTTTTTATAGATGAGATACACCGTTTGAGTCCTATTGTGGAAGAATATCTGTATTCCGCTATGGAAGATTATAAGATAGACATCATGATAGAAAGCGGACCAAATGCCCGGTCTGTTCAAATACATTTAAATCCATTTACACTCATTGGTGCCACCACGCGCTCGGGTTTGCTCACCGCACCCATGCGCGCTCGTTTTGGTATTCAAAGCCGTCTTCAATATTATTCTACGGAATTACTCTCCACTATTGTTACCCGCTCTGCAGAGATACTTAAGGTACCCATAACAGACGAGGCTGCTATTGAAATAGCAGGTAGGAGTAGGGGAACGCCAAGGATTTGTAATGCTTTACTCAGAAGGGTAAGGGATTTTGCTCAGATTAAGGGAAATGGAAAAATTGACCTCGAAATTGCCCAATTTGGCCTTGGCGCACTTCATGTAGACGCCCATGGACTAGATGAGATGGACAATAAAATACTCACTACCCTGATAGATAAATTCAAGGGTGGTCCTGTTGGTATTACCACTTTAGCAACTGCGGTTTCTGAAAGTGCGGAAACCATTGAGGAGGTCTATGAACCTTTTCTCATACAGCAAGGTTTTATTATGCGCACCCCTAGGGGAAGAGAAGTGACTGCTGCTGCATATACCCATTTGGGAAGAACTAAATCTCAAGAGCAAGGAGGCTTGTTTTAGGGCTAGTCGTATCCGTTTTGCTGCAGCTTTTTTAAATAGATCTTAAACGTTCCAATTAAATGACCACTTCAGATCATGTACAGCAAGATAGAGCGCAGCTTTTTAAGCGAGAGGCAGCGCTTCTTGGGTTTATTTCTTGTGGGATCTCCAAAGCGGGTTTGTTGGAAGAAGAAGCCCCTCGTTTAGAAAAGTGGCTCAAAGAGGCCAAGCAAGGAAAAATGGGTTATATGGAAAACCATTTTGACAAGCGATTGGATCCCACCAAATTGGTTCCAGGCGCTAAGTCAGTGGTGAGTCTCTTGTATAACTATTTTCCGGAGCAAAAACAGTCCTCCGACTCATATCAGATAGCAAAATATGCCTATGGTCAGGATTATCATGAGGTCATAAAAAATAAGCTAAAAACTTTACTGGAAAGGGTGTCGGCCCAGCTGGGCCAAATAGAGGGTAGGGCATTTGTAGATTCCGCTCCGATTTTAGAAAAAGCTTGGGCCGCTAAAAGCGGACTAGGCTGGATTGGTAAAAACAGTAATTTATTGACCCAGCAGGTGGGGTCATTCTATTTTATAGCAGAACTCGTTTTAGATATAGATTTACCTCAGGATCCTATTACATCTGATCACTGTGGCACTTGTACTGCTTGTATAGACGCCTGTCCTACTCAGGCCATAACCCCTTATGAGTAGACGGTTCTAAGTGTATTTCTTATTTCACCATTGAATTAAAAGAGGCTATTCCAAAAGAGGTTTCTGGTCAGTTTCAAGATTGGGCATTTGGCTGTGATATTTGCCAGGATGTTTGCCCATGGAACCGTTTTTCAAAGTCCCATAGTGAACCTTTATTTAATCCAGACCCTAGACTACTTGAAAACACCAAGAAAGATTGGGAAGAAATTACCCAAGAGGTGTTTTCACAGATTTTTAAAAAATCTGCCGTTAAAAGGACAAAATATGAGGGCTTTAAACGCAATATTGACTTTTTGCAGAACCAAAAATTTTAAATTCGTTGGGTTGATTTTTTTCTTAAAGCAAGATTTTATTTCAATTGATTAACATTTTCTTAATATATTTGGAATTAACCTAAACAATACACACAAAAAAGCTTACCAGCTATGTGTTTTTAAAAGCGATAAATTTTATGAATGAATTAGCTACGTTAGATATTGCAGTGATACTTGTATATCTATTGGGAATTGTAATTTACGGAATCTCTAAATCTAAGCGAAGTAGTTCAGAAGACTATTTTTTAGGGGGTAGAACCATGACATGGCCTATTGTAGGGATCGCTTTATTTTCTGCCAATATATCTAGTTCTACTTTGGTAGGTTTGGCTTCAGATGCCTTTCAGACCAATATAAATGTATACAACTATGAGTGGTATGCAGTGGTAGTGCTCATTTTCTTTGCCATATTCTTTTTGCCTTTTTACATTAGATCTGGGGTGTATACCATGCCAGAATTTTTAGAGCGCAGGTATGATAAAAAATCCAGGTATTATTTTTCTTTTATTACCATCCTTGGAAATGTTATGGTAGACACAGCTGCTGGATTATATGTAGGTAGCATAGTACTAAAGTTGTTATTTCCTGAAGTGAGCTCGACTATTATTATCATTATACTTGCTGTTGCAGCAGCAGCATATACCATACCTGGAGGCTTAAATTCTGTAATTCAAACGGAGGTTATTCAAGCCGTTTTGTTGGTTATAGGATCCTGTTTATTGACTTTCTTCGCTTTCGAAGAACTCGGAGGGGGTTGGGACGCCATGATGTCTCAGTTAGACAATATGCTTGCCGCGGGAGAGGTTAATTTTGGAAACCGTTTGGCGGAAGGTAAATTTATTCCTGCCAATAGTGGAGAGGTCTTTAGTTTAGTACGTCCCAATAATGACGACTTTATGCCTTGGTGGGGACTACTCACAGGAGTACCTTTATTAGGATTCTATTTCTGGGCCAACAACCAGTTTATGGTACAAAGGGTGCTGGGTGCAAAAAACCTGAATCACGGAAGATGGGGCGCCTTGTTTGCGGGCCTTTTAAAATTACCAGTTATTTTTATCATGATAGTGCCTGGAGTATTGGCGCTGTTACTTTTTAATGACTTAGATATTTCTTCATTAAATTACCCAGTGGGCGACGGTATTTGCGCAAATTTATCTGATTGTCCTAACCTGACCTATCCTGTGTTGTTGTTTAAATTATTGCCTACAGGTGTTTTAGGATTGGTTGTAGCTGGTTTATTGGCAGCCATGATGTCTAGTGTTTCTGCTACGTTCAACTCAGCTTCTACCTTAATTACAATGGACTTTGTAAAGCAGTTTAGACCAGAACTCACCTCCAAACAATTGGTCAGAGTGGGTCAGATAGCTACGCTAGTTCTTGTAGTCTTAGCCTCTGCTTGGGTGCCTTTTATTGAGAAAGTAAGTGATTCTTTATGGGGCTATTTGCAATTGGTGATTGCCTTTACTTCCCCACCTGTAGTGGCTGCATTTGTGTTGGGTTTATTCTGGAAACGTGCCAATGCACATGGTGCTTTTGCCAGTCTTATGGCTGGAGGTGCATTTGCTATTTTCATGATTGTTTCTGCCTCAATTGATTTAGTGCCCTCATTAAATGAATTTCATTTCCTGGCAAAAGCCAATCTATTGTTTGTCATTGCTGTTGTTGTTCATATTGTGGTGAGCTTAGCCACCGGATTGCCAGAGGCCCAAAAAGTGGCAGACTATACTTACAAAAAAGCCATTTATACCGCTGAAACTATTGAACTGAAGGCTTTGCCTTGGTTTAAAAATTACAGAATACTCTCTATTATTTTACTGATTGCAACCACTATTCTTGTTGGTTTTTTCTGGTAAATATAGCTATAAACACAAACTAAAGAAGGATGCAATTTGTCATAAGTTGCATCCTTTTTCAATGATAATTCACGAATAATACCCTTACCTTTGTGGGATAAATAAGCCACTATGAGCAAACAAAAAATTAGGAGAGAAGCATTGGTGTATCATGCCAAGCCTCAACCTGGAAAGATTAAGATTGTTCCTACTAAACCTTACGCTACTCAAAGAGATTTGGCCTTAGCCTACTCTCCAGGCGTAGCAGCGCCTTGTCTAGAAATAGAGAAAGATCCTGAAAATGTTTATAAGTACACTGCCAAAGGTAATTTGGTAGCTGTTATTACCAATGGAACAGCGGTACTTGGTTTAGGAGATATAGGGCCTATGGCGTCCAAGCCAGTGATGGAAGGGAAGTGTTTGCTATTTAAGATTTTTGCAGACATTGACAGTATAGATATAGAATTAGACACTAAGGACATAGAGACTTTTATTCAAACAGTTAAAACCATTGCGCCTACTTTTGGTGGAATTAACTTAGAAGATATTAAAGCTCCCGAAGCTTTTGAAATTGAAAGAAGGTTAAAGGAAGAATTAGATATTCCTGTCATGCATGACGACCAACATGGGACGGCTATAATCTCTGCAGCGGCACTTCTAAACGCTTTAGATTTGGCGGAGAAGTCTATTGATAAGGTGCGTATTGTGATCAGTGGTGCTGGAGCTGCGGCAGTATCTTGCACAAAACTATATAAAGCCTTTGGTGCAAAAGCAGAAAACATTGTCATGTTAGACAGTAAAGGCGTGATCAGAAAAGACAGGCCTAATTTGTCCTCAGAGAAAGAGGAGTTTGCTACAGCAAGAAAGATAGACACCTTGGATGAAGCTATGGAAAATGCAGACGTTTTTGTGGGACTATCTGTGGCAGACATTGTGACCCCGTCTATGCTTACTTCCATGGCAGACAACCCTATTGTCTTTGCTATGGCCAATCCAGATCCTGAGATTGATTACAAATTGGCTATGGATACCAGAAAAGATATTATTATGGCCACTGGTCGTTCGGACCATCCCAATCAAGTGAATAATGTATTGGGTTTCCCATTTATATTTAGAGGCGCTTTAGATGTTCGTGCTACAAAAATTAATGAGGCTATGAAAATGGCTGCAGTGAAAGCTTTGGCAGATTTGGCTAAAGAACCTGTTCCAGAGCAAGTGAATATTGCTTATGGAGAAACTAGATTGGCTTTTAGTAGAGAATATATTATTCCAAAGCCTTTTGATCCAAGGCTTATTTCTGAAATTCCTCCTGCCATTGCTAGAGCAGCTATGGAGAGTGGTGTGGCTAAAGAGCCCATTGAAGATTGGGATAAATACAAAGAGGCCCTTATGCAACGCTCTGGGAATGACAACAAAATAGTGCGTCTCCTACATACAAGGGCTAAAATGAACGCTAAGAAAATTGTTTTTGCTGAAGCCGATCATTTAGACGTATTAAAAGCGGCTCAAATTGTCTATGATGAAGGGATTGCTATTCCAATTCTTTTGGGTAACAAAGCCATTATAGAAGAATTAAAAGCAGAGATTGAATTTGAGGCAGATTTAGACATCATAGATCCTACTGATAATGCTACCCGTGCTCAGCGAAATGCTTATGCTACCTCTTATTGGGAACAGAGAAGAAGGACAGGGGTAACCCAGTATCAGGCAGAAATTAAAATGCGTGAGCGCAATTATTTTAGCGCTATGATGGTGCTAATGGGAGATGCAGACGGAATGATTTCAGGGTATTCAAGGGCTTATCCGACCGTTGTAAAACCAATCCTTGAGGTCATTGGTAGGGCCAATAACGTGAAACGTGTAGCTACGACCAATATTATGATTACGGAGCGAGGACCAATGTTCTTATCAGATACCTCCATTAATATAGATCCTTCTGCAGAAACCATAGCGGAGATTGCTCAAATGACGGCCAATGTGGCCAAGACTTTTGGTTTTGAATCTGTCACAGCCTTACTGTCTTACGCCAATTTTGGTTCTTCTTCACACCCCAATGCAAATAAAGTAAAGCAGGCAGTACGTATTTTACATACGGAGAGTCCAGACTTAATAGCAGATGGGGAGGTGCAAATGGATTTTGCGCTGAACAAAGTGTTGCACCAAGAGAAATTTCCTTTCTCTAAATTGGCAGGGAAAAAAGTGAATACCTTAATTTTTCCAAACCTAGAATCTGCAAATATTACTTACAAACTCATGAAAGAACTCAATGGTGCAGACTCTATAGGGCCTATCATGATGGGGTTAAGGAAATCTGTCCATATTTTGCAATTGGGCGCTAGTGTAGACGAAATTGTCAATATGGCTGCGGTAGCTGTAATAGATGCCCAAGAAAGGGAAAAAAGAAAGCGTGCTAAAATGGCTAAATCGTAACAGATGATCACACACCTCAGGGGTAAATTAGTTGAAAAAAATCCCACAGAAATTGTGGTGGAATGTGGTGGTGTAGGCTATTTGGTTCATATTTCACTACATACCTATTCCTTGTTGCCTTCTGAGGAAGCGGTGTCTATTTACACCCATTTACAGGTTAAAGAAGACAGCCACAGCCTCTATGGTTTTATGGAAGTTTCTGAACGGGCTATTTTTAGGTTACTTATCTCCGTCTCAGGAATTGGGGCCAATACAGCCAGAACCATGCTTTCATCATTGTCACCAGAGGAATTGAGAGACGCCATAGCAGCAAGTAATGTAGGAACCATACAATCTGTTAAAGGAATTGGACTAAAAACAGCCCAGCGTGTTATTATTGAACTCAAAGATAAAATCCTTAAAATTTACGATTTAGAAGAACTTTCCACTCCTTTAGACAATACAAATAAAGAAGAAGCGTTATCTGCATTGGAAGTACTTGGCTTTGCTAGAAAGCAATCTGAAAAGATGGTAGAGAAAATTTTAAAAGCAAGCCCAAGCCTCTCCGTAGAAGATATTATTAAGCAGACGCTAAAAGGTTTGTAACACTTTTGAAGACCTATTTTTTAAAAAAGAATTTGAAACAAATAAAGCCCATTTTTTTTGGGCTCTTTTGTTTGCTTTTTTTTCAAACAAACGGCTTATTTGCCCAAAAAAAATCACTGCCGTTTACTCCCATAGACACCATTGCTGTTCAAGACAGTACCCTATTAAAATCTAAAGGAAACTTACAGTTGCCTTTGCCTGCTTCATTGATTAGCAAATACCAATACAACGAGCTCCTTCAAGTCTATGAACTTGTAGGTGGCCTGTCTGGCTATCAATTTGACCTTCCATTAGTACTTTCTCCAAAGGATTATTGGGCCATGGTAGAAAAAGAAAATATTCAGGCCTATTTTAAGGAGAAAATAGCCGCTATGAGCGGAGATCAAAATGCGGCAGATTTATCTGTTAGAAACCTTTTGCCCACATTTAGCCTGCAAAATGACCTGCTAAAAACTATTTTTGGGGGAGACGAGATTAGCTTTGACGCCCAAGGATCTGTTGGAGTAGATATGGGCATTTTATGGCAGAAAAATGACAATCCCGCACTGTCTCCAAGAAACAGAAGCAATTTGTCTTTTGATTTTGAGCAGCAGATTAGTTTAAATCTAATGGGAAAAATTGGAGAGCGGCTTTCAGTGAATGCAAGTTATGATACTCAGGCAACCTTTGATTTTCAAAACCTGATTAAAATTGCCTACGTGCCTCCTACAGTGAAGGACGTGGTGGGTGTTGCACCAGATGAATTGTTAGACAATGCAAAAAACACCTTGGGACAAACAAGGCTAGGAGGCTTGGCTCAATCTGCCCAAAACCAAGGACTGCTCGAAGATCCCTCTGCGGTTAATACACTCAATGCGGCCAAAGACCAATTTTTTAATCCAAACGCAGACAATATTTTAAGGAATATTGAAGTGGGTAATGTGAATATGCCCCTCAACAGTAGTTTAATTACTGGAGCACAAAGTCTTTTTGGGGTAAAGACACAGTTACAATTTGGTCGCACCCAAATTACTGCAGTACTCTCTGAACAACGCTCTCAAAATAGTTCTGTGATGGCTAGAGGTGGCGGAACCCTTACAGATTTCTCCATAACAGCACTAGATTATGAAGAGGACAAGCATTTTTTCTTGTCCCATTTTTTTAGAGACCAATACGACCAAGCATTAGCAGATTACCCATTTGTCAACAGCCAGGTGCAAATAACCAGAATAGAAGTTTGGGTAACCAACCGCTCCCAACAAACACAAAATATTAGAAATGTAGTGGCCCTTCAAGATTTAGGAGAAGCTGCTATAGAAAAAACAAGAATGGGGCGTTTGGGTGTGCCTGCTTCAGGCTTTATTTATACTACGGAAGCGAGCTTGTTGCCCTCTAATGGAAAAATGCCTTAAACCCTGAAAGTATGGGTAGAGGTGGGTTTTTGAACAATAATATTCGGGAAATAGCCACTGTAGAGGCAGGTTTCGATATTCCAGCTTATAAGGCCAATCAGGGTTTTGATTATGCTATTTTAGAAAATGCTAGAAAATTAGACGAACAAAGGGATTTTACTTTTCATCCCAGTTTGGGATATATTTCACTGAACCAGCAACTGTCTTCGGATGAGGTTTTGGGGGTGGCTTTTCAATATACCTATTTAGGAAAAGTCTATCAAGTGGGAGAATTTGCTAATGGAGGGGTTTCTGCAAGTAGTAATGCAACCATCAATGAACCCATTATAAACAATACCCTTGTGGTAAAATTGCTGAAAAGTAATATTACACAAGTAAAGGATCCTATTTGGGACCTAATGATGAAAAATATTTATCCGGTAGGCGCATATTCTTTGAGTCAAGAGGATTTTAGGTTCAATATTATCTATGCAGACCCAAGCCCAAGAAACTATATTACCCCAGTAGACAATGCCCCAAATTGGCCACAGACTCCCAAGCCATTAAACGAGAGAATTTTATTAGAGGTCTTTAATTTAGACCGGTTAAACGCCTACCAAGATGTGCAGGAGGGTGGTGATGGTTTCTTTGATTTCTTGCCAGGAAAGACAGTCAATACAGAAAACGGGAATATTATTTTTACCACAGTAGAGCCTTTTGGGAATCACTTGTTTAAGGTTTTAGGTGGTGGAGATTACGACGCTCTGGGAGAAGAAAATTTCACAGCACATCAAAAAAAATACGTATTTAGATCTTTGTATAAGGGTACAAAGGCTGCTGCATTACAGCAGCCAGAGAAGAACAAATTTATTTTAAAAGGACAATTTAAATCAGCTGGTTTTAATGGTATTCCCATTGGCGCTTTGAACGTACCTAGAGGCTCAGTTCGAGTTACTGCAGGGGGCAGACTGCTTCAAGAAGGCATAGATTATACGGTGAATTACACTGCAGGTTCTGTACAACTATTGGATCCAAGTTTACAGGCTTCTAATGTACCCATTGAAATTTCAGTAGAAGACAACGCGGTGTTTGGCCAACAGAATAGGCGTTTTACTGGAGTGAATGTCATGCACCAGTTTTCAGACAATTTCACCTTAGGGGGAACATTATTAAATCTCAATGAGCGCCCGCTCACACAGAAATCCAATTACGGTACAGAAGCAGTAAACAACACCATTTTTGGTTTCAACACCAATTTAACCACCTCACTTCCATTTCTGACCCGTTGGGCCAATTACCTACCCAATGTAAAAACAGCCGTGCCTTCTATGCTTTCGCTTAGGGGAGAAGTAGCCTTTTTAGCGCCTGGAGCACCAAGAAATGCAGATTTCAGGGGAGAGACAACCACTTATTTAGATGATTTTGAGGGAGCACAATCATTAATAGATATTAGAAGCGCTTTGGGTTGGTCACTGGCTAGTACGCCTTTAGAGTTTGCACCAGACGGTGCTAATTTATACGGAGCTACACCTGAAGATCCTCAAAACCTCAGGAATGGTTACGGCAGGGGTAAATTGGCATGGTACACCATTGATCCTATTTTTTACACCTTTCAACGGCCTTCCGGAGTGAATAATAACGATATTTCTACCCAAGCAAGTAGGCGTATTTTTATTGATGAGGTATTTCCTCAAACAGACATTGCCCAGGGGCAAACCACAGTAAATCCAACCCTTGATTTGGCTTATTATCCGCAGAATAAAGGACCTTATAACAATAATGGCAATTTTAATGCCCTTTCGGAAAGTCAGAAATGGGGTGGCATTATGAGGCCACTAACCACCACAAATTTTGAACAAGCCAATATTGAATTCGTTCAGTTCTGGGTCATGGATCCGTATCTAGACGGTGTGGGGAGTGATGGAGGCGAACTGGTATTGAATATCGGAAATATTTCAGAAGACATTTTAAAAGACGGCCGCAAGCAGTATGAAAACGGATTGCCTTTGGAAGGGCAAGAAGCCCTTGTGGCCCCTTCTTCTTGGGGAAAAGTTCCAGCGACCCAATCCTTGGTCTATGCTTTTGACGCCAATGCTGAGCACCGCACCCAACAAGATATTGGTCTGGACGGACTTAGCGATCAAGAGGAAAGGNCCGTGTATACAAANAATTCTGGGGAAGATCCAGCTGGAGATAATTTTAGGTATTATNTAGACAGGCANGGAAGTATAACAGAGCGATACCTAGATTTTAACAATCCNCAGGGCAACGCACCCGTAGCTGTAACCAATACCAAAAGAGGGTCTACNACCCTTCCGGATGTGGAAGATATTGATCGGGATTTGACCATGAATACCGTGAACAGTTATTACGAGTATAGAATTNCCATTAAACCTGGTACGGATATAAATGATCCTTTTGTGACAGATATTAAGGAAGGCCTGAGTCCTAAACTTCCCAATGGCCAACAATTGCCTACAAGGTGGATCCAGTACAAGGTGCCACTCAGCAACTTTACCAACGCTGTAGGAGGGATTGCAGATTTTAGGTCCATGAGTTTTATTCGTATGTATTTGACCAATTTCTCAGCCCCAGTATTGTTGCGCTTTGCCAGTTTGGATTTGGTCAGAGGAGATTGGCGGGTGTATCAAGGGGCGCTACAAACAGATCCTTTAAACACCCCTCTAGAGATTGGCACCCAATTAGAGGTGAATACGGTTAATGTGGAGGAAAATAGTACTAGAGTACCCATTGCATATGCCTTACCGCCTGGAGTACTGAGGGAGCAGCTCAATAACAACAACACTATAATCAGGCAAAACGAACAGTCCTTGTCATTGGTGGTAAAACAGTTGGCGCCACAAGATGCAAGAGGGGTGTTTAAAAACACCCAATTTGACCTGCGTCAATTTAAAAGATTGAAGATGTTCATGCATGCGGAGCAGATTGTTGAGACAGATTTCTCAATTGCCGAACAGCCAATGGTGGGTTTTTTGAGAATGGGAACGGATTTTTCAGAAAATTTCTATCAGGTAGAATTGCCATTGAGTTTCACCCCACATGGATCCAGTAGTCCTGAAGAGGTCTGGCCTTCTGCCAATGAGTTGGATATTCCGGTAGACGTATTGGCACAAATTAAATCTTTGGGTATTGCCAATCAAAGTTTAAACCAGCTCACTTACTATGATTATATAGGCGGTAGTTTAGTTGCTGTAGATGCTTTGGCACCAAGAACAGCGGGTGTCCTCAGGATAGGCATCAAAGGAAATCCTTCGCTTGGAAACCTCAGGGGTATTATGGTAGGGGTTAAAAACGTCTCTAATAAAGCCCAACGCGCAGAGGTTTGGTTCAATGAATTGCGTCTCGCTGGTTTAGACAATCAGGGTGGCTGGGCGGCTATTGCGGCTTTAGATGCTAATATAGCAGACCTTGTTTCTATTTCAGCCAATGGCGCCACGAGCAGTAGTGGTTTTGGCGCCTTAGATCAAATGCCCAACGAGCGCGCTAGAGAAGACGCCTTGTCTTATGACTTGGTCACTCAAATCAATGTAGGTAAATTATTGCCTGAGGATTGGGGGGTGCAATTGCCGCTAAATTATGGTATTTCTGAAACCAAAAGCAGTCCGGAGTTCGATCCTGTTTATGAGGATTTAAAGTTGGAGGACCGCATTGCGGCATCGGCCAACGGCCAAATAGCCAAAGTAATTGAACAACAGGCAGAGACCTATACCAAGCGAACGAGCCTGAGTATGTTAGGGGTGAGGAAAAATAGTATCTCTCAGGAAAGTACCCCCAAACGCTTTTATAGTTTGGATAATTTTACCTTGAATTATGCCTACAACCACACCGAGCACAGGGATTTTGAAATACAAAAACTAGAAGAC
>JGI20152J14361_10001113_pt1 | contig 18073 bp, 19 predicted proteins | sample COG_02_FD_14361 | JGI IMG/M metagenome (IMG submission 14361)
CTTTAATAGCGAGGATAAACGGCGTGCTGAAACACCTAATTACTAGTATTTTATTTTTCGGATTTGCAGTGGCATCCATTGCACAGCAAACGCAATTGTTTCGAAATCCGATTCAGTTTTACCGCCTTGGCATTGAATATTTCGACAAAGAGAAGTACAGCGCTGCTCAAAAAGAATTTGAAAACGCAATTAATGTTGCAGAATACCCAAACAGTGAAATTGCTGTAAATGCCGATTACATGGCCGCTTTGTGTGCAATTCAGTTGTTTCATAGAGATGCGGCAATGCGCTTGAGGGACTTTATTCGCAATCATCCCGAAAGTCCGAAGGTAAAAGATGCTTTTTTTCAATTGGGTATATATCATTACAGAAAAAGAGAATACCAAGATGTTATTGATTGGCTAGACAAGGTAGATCCTTATGATTTAACTACCGAAGAGAAATATGAGTACTATTTCAAATATGGATATGCCAATTTGCGTGAAAAGAATAATGAAAAAGCATCTCGTGCCTTTTTTGAAATTAAAGACATTAATAACGATTACTCCACCCCCGCTAAATATTATTTCGCCCACATTGCCTACTTAGACGGAAAGCACGAAACGGCGCTGAAAGAATTTCAGAAATTGGAAAGTCATGAGAAATTCGGACCCATCGTTCCTTATTATATTACTCAGATTTACTACAATCAAAAAAAGTACGACAAGCTCTTGGAATATGCGCCGCCACTTTATGAGAAGGTAATTGAGAAACGCAAACCTGAAGTGGCAAGGCTTATTGGGGAAGCACATTATTACAAGAAAGACTACGCGTTGGCTCTGCCTTTTTTAGAAACCTACGAAAAGGAGTCTAGAATGCTGAACAATGATGATCGTTATCAGTTGGCGTATACCTACTATAAAACTAAAGATTATGAAAAAGCGTCTAAATTATTTAGTCGCTTGAGCAGCTTGAAAGATACCATGGCGCAACTATCGGCTTATCATTTGGCAGATTGTTTTATGAAAACAGATCAAAAGGTTTACGCACGTTCTGCATATAAAACTGCTTACGGTTTGAGTTTTGACAAGAAGATTCAAGAAGATGCAATGTTCAATTATGCTCAGTTAAGCTACGAGTTGTCTCTGGATCCTTACCAAAAATCAATTGAAGCGTTCAAAGAATATATCGATAAGTACCCTAATTCTGAAAGAATTGATGAGGCCTATCAATATTTGCTAGCAGTTTATTTGACCACCAAAAACTTTGACGCGGCATTAAGTTCAATAGAAAAAATTGAAAATAAGACTCCAAAGCTAAGAGAGGCGTATCAGAAAATTAGCTACAATAAAGCTACTACGCTGTATGCCGATAGAGATTATTCAACAGCTATTGCTTATTACGATAAATCAATACGCTACCGATTGGACATGAAATTGGCTGCAATGTCAACTTATTGGAGAGCAGAAGCAAATTATAGATTGAGGAAATACGATGAAGCAATATTGGGATACAATGCTTTTATTTTTCAACCTAGCGCAATTCTAACGCCGCATTTTAATGAAGCAAATTATAATGTGGGCTATGCTTATTTCAAATTAGAAAAATATGCAGAGGCCACCACTTGGTTCAGGAAATTTACCTACTCAACAAAGGGCATTGATACTTTGAAAATGAATGACGCATTCTTGAGAATAGGAGATTGCTTTTATGTTTTAAAACAATACGACCAGGCTATTAATTTTTACAACAAAGCCGAAACATTGAATCAATTCGAGAGCGATTATGCTCTGTTTCAAAAGTCAGTATGTTTAGGAATAGTAAAAGACTTTGATGGTAAAATTGCGAGTCTTGAAAAGCTAGTTACAAATAACCCGAGATCGACCTATATCGATGCGGCTTATTATGAATTGGGACGAACTTATAATGTACAAGGTGATGACGTAAAAGCGCTAGAGCGGTTTAACACGGTTATTACCTCCAATGCCAATAATATTTATTTGAAAAAATCTTTAATCAGCTCTGGATTAATACATTACAATAACGGAAAGAACGATAAAGCGGTAGAGGTTTTTACAAGAATTGTAAAAGATTACCCTACTTATGAGGACACTAAAGAAGCGCTCACCGTATTAAAAAGTATTTACATCGAGCGCGGACAGATTGATGAATATACCAACTTAGTGGCAGGCCTAAGTTTCGTTGATATTTCAAGGTCCAACCTAGACTCTTCAGTTTTTGACGCTGCAAGGACTAAGTATTTCGAAGGCAAGTGTGAAGAGGCAATTGGTTCTTTGAACAATTACCTGGATAAGTTTAAGCCGGCTATATTCAACGTAAAAGCAAATTATTACTTGGCAGATTGTGCTGAAAAAGAATTGCCAATGGATTCTACGCTCCGATATTATGAGCGATTAGCTCAACTGCCACCCAACGAATACAGTGAATTGGCTTTGTCTAAATTGTCAGATGCGTATTTCGATAAAGAAGAATATGGTATTGCGCTTTCTTATTATATGGATTTAGAATTGGCAGCAACCAGCGGACGAAGTGTAAAAACTGCTATTGAAGGTCAATTGGATTGTGCTTCTGAGCTCGACACCAATGCACTTGGTGCTCAACTGGGTGATAAGTATTTGGCTCAAGGATTTAGTGAACTTAGATATATAGCAATGGCTAAAATGTTTACCGCAAGAGCATTGATTAAGGCCAATAAGTCGGAAGAAGCAATAACTTATTTGGAATTTGTAGCTGATACGGTATCAACAGAAATTGGAGCTGAAGCCAAGTATGCTTTGGCAAAAATTAATTTCGATAAAGACAGCTTGACTAATGCCGAAGCACAAGTTTTCGAGTTAATAAATCAAGTTCCTTCATACGGCTATTGGGTTGCAAAATCGCTCATACTTTTAGCTGATGTGTATTTATCGCGTGAAGATTATTTTCAAGCAAAAGCTACATTGAACAGTATCATTGAAAACTATGATGGTGAAGATTTAAAGCAAATTGCAAATACCAAGCTAGAAGAAATTGATGCTATTGAAAACCCAAAAGAAGAAGAAATAGAAGCTCCCGAAATGGAAATTGAGTTGGATGAGTTTAATATCGATCACGATGAATTAGAGAAACTATTTAATGATGAAGAGGAGGAATTTGAAGATGAATAAAATTCTCGTTTTTACAATAACGTCATTTGTTAGTTTCGGAGCTTTCGCTCAGCGATCCAGTCAAGATACCTTGAAATCAAGCGATGTATATATCGTTAGAGAGTATCAGCCGCGAATTTCTGATGCATTTAAACTGAGTGACAATCCAAAAGTTTTGGATACCATTATCAATATCAATCAAGAAGCAGCATACAAGGTAAAAGATGTTCAAGCCGAAACAGAATTTCAGACTGAGCCAATAAAGCCTGCTAAAATGAAAGGAGAGCCGTTGAACAAATTATATCGAGCTTATGTTTTGGCAGGTGTTGGAAACAACCTTTCTACTCGTGGAGAATTTGTATTGAATTCAACTCGATCAAGAAAATGGGATTATGGTTTAAAAGCTTGGCATCACGGCTCGAACGGAAATGTGCCTGAAAGAGGTGCGTCAAACTTTAGTGACAATTCGGTGGATGTGTATGGGAAGAAATTTTTCTACAACAAAATACTAAGTGCTAACCTCAATTATGGATTAAATACATTGCATTATTACGGTTTCGACCCCGCTCTGTATCCGGCTTTTGTTAATGAAAATGTGTTGGACAAAGATAACATTGCAACATCTTATCAGAATATTGCACCAGAGGTTAACTTCAAAACCTATTTTAAAGATTCTTCTGCTATCAACTCTGAGGTCAATTTAAAGTTCACCAACTACACAAACCGCGCTAGTTCTATCGAAAATAATGTAAGGGTTGACGCAAACCTTGACCGCTATTTTGAAGATAACTTTGCGGAATTAGGCCTATTTCTAGATTACAATCAGTTTAAGTTTAACCCATTAGTAGGTGGTGTAATTCCAGAGTTTGCCAATACCATTTTTGGTTTTAAACCACAAATAACTGCCGGACAAGACAAATGGAAAGTTACCGTGGGCATTGAGGGGAATATTAGTTCAGATACGCTTACTGATTTTTATGTTTATCCGCATTTATATGCAAAATACGATTTGGTGGAAGGCTTGCTTATTCCCTATGCTGGATTAAGAGGGGGATTGGAGCGTAATAATTATAAATCGCTTACCCAAGCAAATCCCTATTTGCGAGAAGACCCATTGACCAACAATAGGATCAATAGAATAGAAGCTTATGGTGGAGTTAGAGGGCAGTTTAGTTCCAATTCATCATATAATATCACAGTAAGTCATAAGGTGGTGGATAATATGCCGCTGTTTATTAATACTCCTGCCTTTTATGGGAATACACTTGTAAATAATCAGTTTGATGTAATTTATGACAACGGTCAAATTACTCAATTGGGAGCTGAATTTGGTTTGCAGCGCATTAATAAGTTCAACGGGTTAATTAGAGGAGATTATTTTGTGTACAATCTTGAAAACCAAAAAGCAGCGTGGAACATGCCTGATTTTAAAGTTACCCTGAGTGGTTGGTATGACATAAGCGATAAATTGGTTTTTACCGCTGATGTGATAGCCGTTTCTGCTCGTTCAGCATTTACCATCAACCCAACTGAAGGAACAGATTTAGGAGGAGGAGTTTATTCTAAACAATTAGATGGTTTGGTGGATTTAAACCTTGGCATTGAATACTTATTTACCAAGCGATTTACGGCATTTATACGAAGCTACAATTTAGCCAACCAGAACTACCAGTTCTATAATGAATACAATACCCAAGGCCTTACGATTATTGGTGGCGTTAGTTATTCTTTCTGGGGAAACCGAAAAGGGAAGTAAGGTTTTTACTTAAAACACAGATTTGATGTAGTGATTTTAACTACTTTTAGTTATTCAAAATCAAATCGTTATGAAATTTCCATACTCCAACTACCAGCCCTACTGACTTTTTTATTGCTAGCAAATAGTGCGATTGTGTTAGGTCAAAATCAACATCCCGAACCCGAAGTATTAGGTGGCATACAGCCCGAAAGAGGCCAAGTATTTGAACAAGGTTATGGAGGCGAATACGACGAAACTATTCTTGGGCTAACCAATACCAGCTTTGGGATCGCTGCTTGTGGTTGGGAAGAAGATGCTACCGGAAACAAAAGAGCAGTAGTTTATGAAATAGACAGTATTGGAGTGCTCCTAAACAAATACACTTACAACACTAGTGGCGAGCAAATTGCAAACTCTATTTTTCCAGCTGGTGATGGAGGCTATTATATAGCAGGACGAAGTTCCTTAAGTTATGCCGATATCGATGAAATGAATGTTGGCGATACCGCTTGGGTTTTTAGAATAGACAATACTGGAAGTATATTGTGGGAGCAGAAGTACAAAAACACCAATGACGCAGAAGTGGGAATGAACTTGTTGGATGTAGGTAACGGTTATTTTTGGTTACTCACCAATATTATCAANACCCAAAGNGGCAACCAAGTACGCTGGGGTTTATTTTGTGGAGGTGAGTACTCCTACAAGTANTAAGGTGCTGAAGGTTGTGAAGCATTAGAAGAACAACTTCGGCATTTAAAAACTCAAGAATTATAGCAGCTTAATTCCCTCGTTTTACTGTTAATTTAATGTTGATAAATACAGGGTATTTTATCAATTGAAATGGCACATCAACACCCTTAAGAAATATCTTTGTGTAAAGTGGCTGTAATACCTATAAATACTGGATATTCAGCCCTTTTTAATACCAAAGAAATTAAGCTTATTTATGAGTGATAAAAAGAACGATTACGGTGCCAGTAATATTCAGGTACTAGAAGGACTAGAAGCAGTAAGAAAAAGACCTGCGATGTACATTGGCGATGTTGGTGTTAGAGGCTTGCATCACTTGGTGTATGAGGTGGTAGATAACTCTATTGATGAGGCACTTGCGGGACATTGTAATGTTATTGATGTTTGGATCAATGAGGACAATTCTATTACTGTAAAAGATGACGGTAGAGGTATACCAGTAGATTTTCACGAAAAAGAACAACGATCTGCGTTAGAAGTTGTAATGACTGTATTGCATGCCGGTGGTAAATTTGATAAGGATACCTACAAGGTTTCTGGTGGGCTGCATGGTGTTGGTGTTTCATGTGTGAATGCACTTTCTATTAAGTTAACTGCAGAGGTTCATAGAGATGGTAAAAAATACATTCAAGAGTATTCTAAAGGAATTCCAGCATTTCCAGTAAAGGAAATAGGAACAACGGACGATAGAGGTACGATTGTAACCTTTATGCCGGATGATTCAATTTTTGAAGAAAGTGTTTATAATTACGATACGCTTGCAAATAGAATGCGAGAGCTATCATACCTAAACAAAGGAATTCGCATATCTATGACAGATAAGCGAGTAACTGACGAAGAAGGTGAGCACCCAAGAGAAGAGTTTTATTCTGAAGGTGGACTTAAGGAATTTGTAACCTTTTTGGATGGAAATAGAAATCAGATCATTGATGATGTGATTTATATGGATGGTGAAAAGAGCGGTATTCCTGTTGAAGTTGCCATGGTGTATAACGATACCTATTCTGAGAATATTCACGCTTATGTAAATAACATTAATACCCATGAAGGTGGAACTCACCTTGCTGGTTTTAGAAGAGGACTTACCAATACCCTTAAGAAATTTGCTGATGATTCCGGTATGCTTCAAAAACTGAAGTTCGAAATTAGCGGTGATGATTTTCGAGAAGGACTTACGGCTGTTGTTTCAGTAAAAGTTCAAGAGCCTCAATTTGAAGGTCAAACAAAAACCAAATTGGGCAACAGAGAAGTTACAGCGCCGGTTTCACAATCGGTAAGCGAAATGCTTCAGAATTATTTGGAAGAACATCCTAAAGATGCTCGAACTATCGTTCAAAAAATCATTCTTGCTGCTCAAGCTCGAAATGCCGCTAAGAAAGCGCGTGAAATGGTTCAGCGTAAAACGGTTTTAGGATCAAATAGTTTGCCGGGTAAGCTTGCTGACTGCCAAGAACGCGATCCAGAAAAGTGTGAAATTTACCTAGTTGAGGGAGATTCGGCAGGCGGAACTGCAAAGCAAGGAAGAGATCGGGTTTTTCAGGCTATAATGCCCCTTAGAGGCAAGATTTTGAATGTGGAGAAAGCTATGCCACATAAAATCTTTGAAAATGAAGAAATAAAGAATATCTATACAGCTCTTGGAGTTCGCGTTGGTACTGAAGAAGATGAACGAGCATTGAATATGGAAGGCTTGCGTTACCACAAAGTGATTATTATGTGTGATGCTGATGTTGATGGATCTCACATTGCTACATTAATTCTTACTTTCTTTTTCCGATTTATGCGACCACTAGTAGAAGCTGGATATATCTATATTGCGACTCCACCACTTTATTTGGTGAAAAAAGGAAAACAAGAACAATACTGTTGGAGTGACGAAGAGCGCGATCAAATGATAGGTGAATTGAAAGGAGCTGGTAATGAAAGCTCAGTTAAAATTCAACGTTATAAAGGTCTTGGAGAAATGAATGCGATTCAATTGTGGGACACGACAATGAATCCTGAATTTAGAACCTTACGACAAGTTTCTATTGATTCTGCAGCAGAAGCAGATCGGGTATTCTCAATGCTAATGGGGGATGAAGTTCCACCACGTAGAGCGTTTATCGAAAAGAATGCGAAATACGCTAATATCGATATTTAGAGGTTATTAAATAACAGAATATGAAAGCCTTCTCAAGAAATTGAGAAGGCTTTTTTATGTTTATAAGTCAACGTCATTTTTACATCATTCTCGCGCAGGCAGGAATCTAAAATACAGTTAGTTAACAGAATTAGTTAACAGAAAGTAATGACCATAGCAATTAAATTTTAATGGCTTGAATTCTTGCGGACTTTTGCTGTAATCTAACAGTAAAATGAATAAAATTTCGTTAATCAATAAGGCCCAGATTCCCTTTTTCAAGGTAATGACGGAAAGTTTTATTTCCAGTTAGAATGACTGATAGTTTTGACTAGCAATACACTACAAGTAAATAGGATAATTATTTTTGAGATGCTAAAACAAGTTCAGCATGACTGCTAAAATAACCAGGATTCAATTAATATTTCAAATCTTTGGATTCTCAGTTTTCGTCAACCCAGAATCAACTGCATTACCGGTATTGAGCGTTTCAATGGGCTCAAAGAGCATTACTTCAACTTCTTCTTCAGCAATGGGTTTGTGCAATGTTCCTTTTGGAATGATGACTATTTCACCTGGCTGGAGCGTTAGCGTTTTATCCTCAAATTCAATTTTCAAAACCCCGCGGATAACCTGAAAAAGCTCATCTTCATTATCGTGTTTGTGCCATACAAATTCACCTTTCAATTTGGCAAGCAATACCTTTTGTCCATTCAATTCTCCTACCGTTTTTGGCGACCAATGATCACTGAATTTTGAGAGTTTTTCTTTAAGGTTTATTGCTTCCATTTTGCTTAATTATTGAGCATAAAAAAGACCTCCCGAAATGGAAAGTCTTTTTTGTAATGTATGTAACTATTTTATTTAGTCTGCTTCGGCTTAGCTTTACTCTTTGCAACCTTTGAAGGATTCACAAACTTTGTTTTAACACACTCACCAAGAACAATAACTTCTTTGGTTCTTGTATATTCTTCAATAGCAGCTTTCATATCTTTTTCGGTATCTCTTCGGATTTTTATTCCCGATTTTGAACCTTTATTTCTTACTTCTAAATACCAGCCATCTTTTAGGCTTTTCGGTTTTGTAGGAGGTCTTCCCATAACGTAATCTCTGTTTTCTTATTAGTTAAAGCATTTTTGTAAACGCCCTTTAAGCGAATATATTGAATTCCTATGAACAAACAAGCTTTAATTGGTTTAATTAGAAAAATTTAGAGTTTTAGTTGGTGATATTAAGATCCATATCGGCATAAAAACCAAGGTCTTTGTTGGTAATCATTTTGGTAATAAAAGCCATTTGACCAGTATGATAAGAAAGATGTTCGACAACATGAACAGCAACTGAGATGCCAGTTAGATTAAACCCTTGAATGGAATAGCTTGCTTCAAGCTCTGCTGCAGTTAATTGCTCGACTCTTTTGCAAGCGGCAGCGATGGTTTCACTAATTAAACGAAATAACTCTTTTTTGTTGAGTGTACTTTTAGCGCTAAACTCCAAGCTTCGTTGCCTATTGTCTGCTGTATTAGAGAATCCGTCAATGCTATATTGCCTAATATTTCCCGCTACATGCAATATCAAATTGCCGATGGAGTTAGTCTGTTCGTTGGGTTTGTGCCAAACTTGCTTCTCGGTTAATAAATTCAAACATTTATCAATCCTCGGTAAGCTTTCGTTTAACCGAAATTTAATTTCTGTTATAAAGGCTTCGTTCATTTTTTTAATGCATTCTGAACAACATGCGTATCGGTGTATTGCCGAAAATGGGTAATCAGACCATTTTCGAGCGTATAGATGTGCACCAATGGTGCTTCCATATATTTACCCGCTTCGATACTCTTTCCTTTATAATAACCAAGCACAAAAACACGCTTACCTGCAGGTATAAATTCTTCAGCCACTGCTCCCCAACCACTCCATTGATTTGCAAATTGGCTAAATACATTTTTAAAGACTTCTTTTGTGCCAATATATGTCCCTCCATTTGGAAAGCCCTCCATTTGTTTCCATTCTATTTTTGGGTGAAAAATTGCTGCGATTTTAGCTCCTTCTCCTGATTTAAAGAAAGCGTATAAATTTTGAATGATAGCTTTGTTTTCTTCTATAGAACCAAAATTAGTCAAAGGCTAATGTCTAGAAATACAATTTAGAATGAATTAAATTTGTTGCATATGAAAAAGGAAAAGGTATTCGTAAAAATCCGATCAGAAATTGCGGCTGGTACAAGAGGGGCAAGTTTAGGAATTGATGCTTTGGAAATAGCAGCGATTAATGATAAAAACACATTGTTTCGCGATGTCCATTCTTTAGATTTAGAGGACCAAAATCATATACTACATGAGGTCGTTGATACGCCAAATGCTATTCGAATAGAAGGGCTAAAAAAAGTGTTAGAAACCTTAATGAATGGTGTAAAAGGTGAATTGGAAAAAGGAAAATTCCCAATTGTACTTTCTGGAGATCATTCCAATGCAGCTGGAACTATTGCAGGAATTAAAGCTGCTAACCCAAACAAAAGAGTAGGAGTGATTTGGGTAGATGCTCATGGAGATTTGCACACCCCATACACCACACCAACGGGAAATATGCATGGAATGCCCGTGGCAATTTCTTTGGGTGCTGATAACTTGAAGAATCAAATCAACGATATTTCTGAAAAAGAAAAAACGCTTTGGAACGAACTAAAGAATTTAGGGGGAATAAAGCCCAAAATTCAACCTTCTGATATAGTGTTTTTTGCGGTTAGAGATACGGAGGAACCAGAAGATAATTTGGCAAACGAACACGGCATAAAAAATTATAAAGTCGAAGAAATTCGATATCGAGGATTAAATGTTTGCCTCAAAGAAGCTGAAGAGAGTTTGAGCCAGTGCGATGTTATTTACATCAGTTTTGATGTGGATAGTATGGATTGCGATTTAATTTCCTACGGCACAGGCACGCCAGTTCAAAAAGGTCTTGATGAAGAAGAAGCTTTTTTAATATTAAAATTCTTCTTAAACCTTGAAAAAACAGTCTGCATTGAATTTGTAGAAATAAATCCCTTATTGGATAATAAAGGCAACAAAATGGCAGAGACTGCTTTTAGAATATTAAAGCGCTTGGTGAGCGAAACCAATTAGTCTAAATCTTGTATTTCTGTTTTTAGAGCCTGCCAAGTCGAATTGGAAATCGCGGATGTGTATTCTCCTTTACTTTTAATTTCGGCAATTATATATTCTGCCCGTTCTTTTGATACAGGATGAGTGCTTATCCAAGCCAATTGCTCCATTAATGCAGCTTCCTCATCAGCTAATAGGTAAAGGAAATTGGCGAGTGGCTCAGGGTCAATTTTTGCATTTTCAAGGTATTCAATAGCTTTTAAATCGGCTTCTTTTTCCAAGGATCTGTCAAATGCCAATGATGAAAGTAGTTTTCCGGTTTCTTTAATTACTTCACCACCGCCTCCAGCAGTGCTCGATAACAAAACTGAAAGACCAACTTCTTTAACCAGCTTCTTCATAACATGGTTCAATTCTAAATGTGCAAGTTCATGGCAAATAACACCCGTTACTGCATCTTGATTTGCATTTTGAGCAATTAGCCCAGTATATATTATCATATGGCCACCTGGCAATGCAAAAGCATTCACTTCACTATTTTGAAGAACATGTACTTTGATTTTATCTACGTCAATATCATTTGCAAGGCATATTTTCTCAATTATGCTGTCTACCGAGTTCAGAATGAATTTATTTGATACTTCAATTTCTGCACTTTTAATCGACTTCCAGTAGAGTTCGCCTAGTTTTTCTTCGGTTCGGGTTCCGTTTTTTTTAACCTCAAAAAGATCCACCCAACTTATTTGATTCAGTAAAAACCAAAGCAATAAAAAACTCGAAACAATTATAAGTGCTTGTATTAGAGGTTTTTTCATTTATCAGATTTACAAATTAGGTCAGTAATTGCAGCATAAAACCACCATGTTACGTGTTTTCCTTTGCGCGTTTGGATAGCAGTGTAAATTGTTGCGATAAACTCTGTAAGGTTGAAAGCTATGGCCGCAAAAATATAGGCGATGTAGTTATTGGTAATTTCCTCAGCTGTAAAGGCAATGGAAACTGTCCACCAAAAGCCGTAACTGTTAATAAACAGCATGGAGACTTGAGAAAGCAATGCTTGCGTGCAATGCCAGCGCACAAAATAGGTTCCGTTTCTATTTCCTATATAAAAAGCGAAAGTCGCAATCAGGTTTATAATAGGTAAAGGAATCCCAACTACAATTGCAACCAGAGACATTAAGTAACTGTTTGAAGCCTTTTCGGATTCATGTTCACCAGGCACGTAATCAAACTGTTTTGTTGTAATCATAGATTTTTATAAATATTCCATATCCAATTAGACAACATCAAAATTATAAGGGGAATAAAGACTGCCTTTTTCTTTAATGTTTTTTCAACCTTCAGATAGAATTTATGCAGTGTTTCTTTTCCCATAAGGATATCTGCAAGCAACCAAAAAGGGGCGATTAGCATAATAATTAATACCACTAAACCCAGAGGGTTTGTAATGATTCCATCAATGAAATTACCATTTAAAAATGCTGATACCGAACGAGTTGCACCACAAGATGGGCAGGGTAGGGTAGTTACTTTTTTAAAAATGCAAACCTCTAATGTTGAGTGTCTTGATCGAATAAGAACGTTCCAGTAAATAACCCAACTATAACCAGCAATCAACAATACACCCAGTAACAGGTAAAGTTGTTTGCTGGAAATAGGCATGTGTTAAAGTACAGTTTGGAGTTGTGCCATATTTTTTTCTCTAGTGGCACCCATAATCATGAATAAATCAATGATTGCCCAAACGCCTAATCCTCCGCAGGTAAGTAATTTTCCTATTCCTAGGCCTGTATCGCCTATCATAAAACGATCAATTCCTAAACTTCCCGCAAGCAATGAAACTATTAACATGGTAGTTGGATTTTTAAATTGAAGTGTTTGAATCACTCCCCATTTTGAATCATCAACTTCCAATAATCGATCTCTGATCAAGGCAACTTGGTGGCTTTCGAAAAACTTTCCGTTGGCCATAATAAACATATCTACTTTTTGTGCTTCCATTATTTTAGGTGTTTTAGTTTATTTTGAATGAAATAGCATTTGATTAACTAAATGATTGACTTAAAACAATTCATACTTCAAGGTTATGAATTTTTATCCACTAATCCTATACTTCATTCTATAATTCACTAAACACTCAGTAGCAATTGTATGCTCTTGCTTATTAACGATTGTAAAACCTTGCTTTTTGAAAAATGAAGTGGCAGTTATACTTACATCGGATAGAATACATTGTTGATTGCTTTCAAGCGCTTTATTCAATAGGCAATTGTACAGACACTGAGCTACGCCTTTCCGCAGGTGCTGGGTTGAAACATAAAGAAAATCAATATAGTTTCCGTTTTCTAAGGAAGCAAACCCTACAATTTCATTATCTATTTCAGCAACAATAAAGTATTGATTTTTTATAGCTTCTTTAAATCGGTTTGGTCGATTAATTCCATTAGCCCAAGCTTTTAATTGCGGTTGAGTATAATCTTCCCTACAAGTTTTTAGAATTGACGATTGAGAAAGTTCAATTAACTCTTCTGCATCCGATGGTACCGCAGTTCTAATTTCCATGTCAACAATAATAAGGAGATGCTACTTTTTTATCATCTAAATGACCTATAAGTATTGTTTATGGATTTTATAAATAATATAAATTAAGACAAATGGAAATTTTAACACATTTTTGTGGCAAAATTTAGAACATGAAAAAAGTTNCAGTTGCACACGGAGATGGTATAGGTCCTGAAATTATGGATGCCACTTTGCGTATTATAAAAGCATCAGGAGCCAATGTAGAGTTTGATGAAATTAAAATTGGAGAGAAGGTTTATTTAGACGGTAATACTTCTGGCATTACAACCGAAGCTTGGAACAGCATTCGATAAAATAAGGTTTTTCTGAAAGCGCCAATCACAACACCACAAGGCGGAGGTTACAAAAGTTTAAATGTTACCATGCGTAAGTCATTAGGACTTTATTCTAACGTAAGGCCATGTGTAAGCTTGCACCCTTTTGTTCAGACTAAACATCCAAAAATGGATGTGGTAATAGTTAGAGAGAATGAAGAGGATTTATATGCAGGTATCGAGCATCAGCAAACGGATGATGTCGTTCAATGTTTGAAATTGATTAGCCGTCCTGGTTCTGAAAAAATTATTCGATATGCTTTTGAATATGCTAGACATTACGGAAGAAAAAAAGTGACTTGCTTTTCTAAGGATAACATAATGAAACAAACAGATGGATTGTTTCACAAAGTGTTTGACGAAGTAGCTAAGGAATATTCTGATATTGAAAATGAACATTGGATTGTAGATATAGGTGCAGCAAAATTGGCGGATACTCCAGAGGCATTTGATGTAATTGTAATGCAGAATTTATACGGAGATATATTATCTGATGTTGCTGCTCAAATTACTGGTTCGGTAGGTTTAGCTGGTTCTTCTAATATTGGAGAAACCTCTGCAATGTTTGAGGCAATTCATGGTTCTGCTCCAGATATTGCAGGAAAAAACATAGCGAATCCCTCAGGTTTACTGAGAGGAGCAATTTTAATGTTGAATCATATTGGTGAAGGAGAAGCGGCTTCTAAAATTGAAAAAGCTTGGTTCAAAACTATAGAGGATGGAACGCATACTCCAGATATCTATAGAGAAGGGTCAAGTACTAAAAAAGTAGGCACCAAAGAGTTTGCCGATGCTGTAATCGCTAATTTAGGTCAAGCGCCAAAAACATTAATAGTATCTAATACTGGTGGCAAAGGAGCCTTTAAACTTCCAAAATTGAAACAAAGACCCTTGGCTAAAAAGGTATTGGTAGGTGTTGACGTTTTTGTTGATGATACGGATAAAGATCCAGAAGAAGTAGCGAAAAGGTTAAAGGCTATAGAGGCAAACGATTTGGAGTTACTAATGATTACAAATAGAGGAGTAAAAGTTTGGCCAAATGGTTTTGATGAAACCTATTGCACAAATCACTGGAGATGCAGATTTATGCTAAAAGATAATTCAGCAATTGGAAAAGCTGATATATTGGCCGTGCTCACAAATGCATTGAAGGTAAACGTAGATGTTATAAAAACGGAAAACCTTTATGAATTTGACGGTAAAACAGGCTATTCTTTGGGTCAAGGGCAATAAAAACTAAATGATGAAAGCGAAAATTTTGGTGACTTTATTCTTAGCTATTTCCTTTGGAATTAGTGACTTTATAGAAACTGATTTGTTATTTCAACAGTTATGGATTGGATTGATGGTTTTAAATTTCGGATTAATTTATAAATGAGTTTTAGAGCAATCGCTAAAGGGTAAAAAGGTTTTTGAATTAAAAGAATACTCAAGTTCTCAAAACTATGGAGAAGAAGCTAGAAACTAGCTTCCTCTTATTTCTTTAATGAACTTTACTAATTGTCCATAATAATTGCAATTCGCGATTCATCGCAAATTCTAGCTTTCCAAACTCCATTAATTTTTTGTTTGGGGGTTTGTTATTAATGAGTTAATAGCTTGAACATCTTTAAAAATTGAATCGACGAAGGCCTTATGGTCTTCGTCGTTTTTTATTTTAGAATAATAAACATTGTTACTGATTCTAAATAATAACTCGACCCTAAGTAATCGTGCTAAAGTCACTCGCTTAAAGCTATTTACAGTTTTTATACATTAATTGTAAGGTATTTTTTCTAAAATATGCTCAACCGCCTCTAATCGTGCGCTGTATTTGTCGTTTGCATCAATAATTTTCCAAGGTGCAAGTTCAGTATTTGTTTGATCGAACATTTTGGTTTTATAGGTAGTATAATCGTCCCATAATTCTTGAGCTTTAAGATCTAATGGTGTTATTTTCCAGCGCTTCAAGGGGTTGTTTTTTATTTCTTCAAAACGTTTGGACTGTTCGTCCTTGGCAATGGAGAAATAGAGTTTGATCAAATAGGTATCTGACTCTATTAGCATTTTCTCAAATTCATTGACTTGAGACATAAATGTCTCGTATTCTTTAGGACTGCAAAATCCATTAACAGGTTCTACAACTGCTCGATTGTACCAACTTCTATCAAAAAATACGATTTCTCCGGGTTTAGGTAATTGATTGATATAGCGTTGAAAGAACCATTGCAGTGTTTCGTCTTCAGTAGGCACATTTAATGCTACAATTCGATATTGGCGAGGATTGATATACTCCGTAATTCGTCTTATTGCTCCGCCTTTTCCTGCAGCATCTCTTCCTTCAAAAATTATCACAACTTTTTTGTTGTTTTCAATTGCCCAATTCTGAAGCTTTATCAATTCTTCTTGCTTTTTCTTAAGCTCAGCATCATATCTGGACACTTTAAGTGCTTTATCTAAATTTACTTTTTTGCTTTTTAAAAGTGCATGCATTCCGTCTTTTGAATTTAGCAAATTCAAATCTTCTGATGTTAGATTAATTGTACTCATTGTGTGTTTATATATCAATTTGAATTGCACTTCTGTGGTAACACATAATTACATTGGGGTCATGCAGGATTGGAGCTTTAGACTGTCCTTTTCCCTCATAATCGAATTGGGATAGAACGTATCGCATACTTTCCAATCGGGCTTGCTTTTTATCGTTAGTTTTTACGATAATCCAAGGACTAAAATTCGTGTGCGTTTTGCTAAACATTTGTTCTTTGTAATGTGTGTATTTATCCCAAAGCTTTTGCCCTTCCATGTCTACTGGACTAAATTTCCAAACTTTTAAAGGATTTCCCATTCGCCCATCGAATCGTTTTTTCTGTTCATCTTTAGAAATCGAGAACCAAAATTTTATGACTTTGACGTTGTCTTCGTATAGCAAATGCTCAAACTCAGGAGCTTGAACCATAAACTTTTCATACTGGTCTTTTGAGCAAAAGTCCATTACTGGTTCAACTACTGCGCGATTGTACCAGCTTCTGTCAAAAAAAACAATTTCACCTGGATTGGGCAGTACCTGAATGTATCTTCTAAAATACCATTGTCCTTTTTCTACTTCTGTTGGCTTTGTGAGGGCAACAACTCGGGATGATCTGGGGTTTAAGTGTTCTTTGAATCGTTTTATTGCTCCTCCTTTACCAGCGGCATCCCTGCCTTCAAAAATTATCGCTACTCGCATTTTATTGCGCGCTACCCATTTTTGAAGGTTTACTAATTCGGATTGCAGTTCGTGCAATTCGGCTTCGTATTGTAATTTCTTTTAAAACTTTATTGACCGAAATGTTATTTTTTTTAGCTATTGCTAAAAGGTCATTTCTGGTTTTTGCGCCAAGAAGTTGTTCCTCGTTAAATCCCATTATACTTTTTTGTAATTAGTGAATAACCCACTAACTTTTAACTAAATTAGGAAAAGTCCGCAGATTTTTTTATGACAATTGTTGGCTGTGCATTATCACTAAAAAAGTTTCTTAGGAATTTTATTCAGCTTTTTTGTTGTTGTAGGCTCTTACCATGGCTGGGGTATTTGCATATTGGTAAGCTCTCGATTTTAGTTTTGAAACAATTTCTGGGTCATCAGCAAAATATTTTTTCATTTTTGAGGCAAAACTAACTACATCAACTTTTTCTGTAAAACCATTTTTTTCCAAGTAGTATTTTTCCTCTAATTGAACCACTCCAGGTCCGCCATCACCAATTAGAATAGACATATAAACCGAAACGTATCCTTTTACTACTAATTTTAAATAAGCGTGATCTATTCTTCCCAAAGTTCTAATCTCTCGATCTACATAGTCTATATTGTCTTTTCTGAATCCTATTAACTCTCCAGGTTTGTAAGTTATTTTAGTTCCTTTTTCGTCAATAAACAAGACATTAAAGACTCCGTTTAGATTGACACTTTCATCATATTTCCCATAAATGGTGTCGCCCATATTTGGAATTACATAATTGTCTAGTTTATTCTGAGCATTAATGGTGCTTATTGCAAATAGTCCAGTCAGAAAAGTTATAACTAATGTTTTCATTATTTAGATTTAAATGATAAATTCTATACTGTTTAAATTCTACTGTGGTTTAAAAGCTAATAATCATTGAAGGACAATTCACCGTGCATAGACTTCACCAAACCATCAGCCAACCCCAGTTTTGGTACGTGAATTTCTGCACCTTCAGTCCATTTCATTATGCGCTGAAAAATTCTTCCTGCATGCGCTATTACATCGGCCCTATCTGGGTGTAATCTAAATTTCATAATACGCTCCTCGTAGGTGAGGTCTGATAATTCCTTCAATACTCCTTTGAGTTCATAATAC
>JGI20152J14361_10001119_pt1 | contig 18017 bp, 15 predicted proteins | sample COG_02_FD_14361 | JGI IMG/M metagenome (IMG submission 14361)
GCCTCAAAGAATTCAATCGGATCTTGAATATCTTTGTAGAACAGCGACGCGGTAAAGTTGTCCCCATCGGAGAAGAACCATTCAGCGCGAAGATCATAGTTGGTGACGGTGGCTGGAGTCACATTGGCATTACCACTGACGCGCGCGCCGGTGATCGGATCCAGATAACTTGAAGGGGTAATCTCACGCAGATCTGGACGCACCAATGTTTCACTGTAGCCAAAGCGCAACTGAAAATCTTCAGCCCAGAAATCTGGCTTTATATAGACAACAGAAAGCGAAGGATAGAAATCGTCATCTTTGAACACTGAGTTCGACAGCGTCGTTTCATTACAGCTGATCTGACAACCTTCAAATTTCAGAGGATTCCAGGGAATACCCACTTGGTTGTAATCTTCCCAACGGGCTCCGAGCATCAATCTCCAAGTCTCGTCATAGAGCAGGTCAATGGTGCCGTAGGCCGAGGTGTTAGTCAGGGCTGCCAAGTAGCTTTCACCATTACTACCAATCACTGCAACATTAAAACCGTTGTCTGCATCGATAATATTGGCATCGCTGAAAATCTCCGAGACTGTGCCGATTGCGCTCTGGGCAATGCTAGTGTCATCTGTGCCCAAGCCAAACTGTAACTGCTCGTAGCTGCGGGTTTTCTGTGAGTAGCGATAGCCGCCGGTTAGGGTTAAATCGCCAAATGACATCATCAGTGGCAACTTGAAGTCATAGCCGTAGCTCTCGACATCATCATTGAGATCGGTAAACCGAAAGTCCGCTGCCGAGGCTGAGGCCTGGAGGTTTTGTGCACTCACCTCTGCGGTAGCCGAATCAACCACGGTTTTGAATAGAATGTTGGTTTCATTGGGAATATCTGTGCGCGACGTTGCGTCAGAATAGAACCAATCGAAGGTCAATTCATCGAGCCATTGGAAATGATCGAAGCCAATCAAATCTCGGGTGATACCGCCAAAGCGATGAAAGCCGCGAATTTGATTAACGCTTAAATTGCGCTCTTCAAAGCGTGTTTTGTACTGACGAAAACCCTGGCCATCGCTGAGGGGAAAGCTTGAAGTGTGGCTGTCGGTAATCGAGGCTTTATCATCAGTGTTGCGCAAAAATAGACTGGTGGTCTCGATGCGGTGGTCGTCATACCAGCGCCAACCGAAGTTTGCATTGCCGGTCATATTAACACTGTAAGTCGACTCTTTTTTGGCGGCAAAGATATCTTCTGGATCACCAAATGAGCGATCGATGGAATCTTTATTGGCCCACTCACTGCCGTAGACTCCGCCGAGCATAAAGCCCAGTTCCATACCGTTATCTAGATAAAAATTATTGCCAATATTAGTTTCGATGCTACCGTTAATATCGTCAGCCTGCTCACTGATATCCACATTGCGATTTAGGTGCAGCGCTAAGTTTCGATTGATCGCTTCAGCATCGGCTAAGGTTTTTGTGCCATCACCGAGATTAATACGGTTGAGAATATTAATCGCGCCCAGTGAACCGCCATACATATTGACTGCGGATATAAGCTCGCTCGAGAGACCGCGTGTGCCATCGTCTGTTCCGAGGCTGTCATCGCTACCACCACTGTAGGAAAGTACATCGCCGCGGGTATCAATATTTTGTTTGGAGCCCACTTCTACAGTGAACATAAACTGGTCTGGAATACTGCGTGTACGAATATCAATTAAGCCGCCACTAAAAGCGGCTGGCATTTCTGCGGAGTAACTTTTTTTCACTGCGATGGATTTCAAAATTGAGGTTGGAAAAATATCCAGAGGAATCACATTTCGGGTTAGGTCCGGTGATGGGATCACCGCGCCATTTAATAACGAGTTGGAGTAGCGTTCACCGAGTCCACGAATAAACACGAACTTGTCATCCACCAGGGTGACACCAGGTACCCGCCGCAGGGCCGATGCGACAGTCGAGTCACCAATACGACCGATGGTTTCGGCATCAATAATGTCGGCGACCACATCGCTTTCCAGACGTTCGACGATAACATCATCGGCGGCGCTTTTCAGTTTGGCAAACACCACTACTTCTTCGAGCACTAGCTCATCTGCAATACTTTTCATTTGCGCGAATACAGACCCGCTCATGCCCAATAGGCTGACGGCGATGATCTGTGCGCTGAGTAATTTAATTTTATATGTCATATCTGGACCTATAGCCTGTGTAATTGAAAGCGTTCAGGATTGAGAGCGTTAAGGATTGAGAGCGTTAAGGGTTGAAAGCCTTTGGTATTAAAAGCATCTGACCTTGAAGCCAGCTGAAGTTAAAAAGGGCACCGCATCGCGGCACCCTTTGTTAAACAACCTGGTCATTCTTCAGGTCTTACTCGAACCATAATGGTTGAGCGCGGCTGCCTTCATGCAATCCATAAGTCCAGCCAGCAGTCCAATCGTCATCAGCTGAAACTGCGCCGAGAATAGTTGAGCCAACAGGTGTCGGAATGGTCTCTGTACCCACAACCATGTCGACTACTGGAACTGAGTAAAAGCCATTAAGAATAACCAGATCAGCGTTGCTAGTGGCAGTTGGATCGTCGCCAGCTTCAGCTGTTTGGTAGAGCAGGTTGCCAGATGCGGTTAACCAATCAGCAGTCGAAGTGCCATTTGGCAGACTGTTGCCTTTGGTCAGATCCTGACAGGCAAGAATTGAGGAGGATACGACTAGATCTCCATCCTGTGCTGCTTGCTGTCCTTCATTATCGAGACGGAAGCACCAGTTGTGGTCTGTATCGCCGAGCAATTCGTCAGCGCCGTAGGAGGCAGTCACAATAGCGTTTTGAATCGTTGGGAAATGGGCTTCGCGAATACGCAGACCCTGGCCTTCTTCGTGGGTACCTGTCTGGTTAGCAGAGATAATACACGTCAGGTTTTTGATCGTTGCCTGAGAGTTCAAACCACGAGCGATAAAGTCATCGATAGTTGCTTGATCTTTGCTTGAGTAGCTGCCGATACCATCAGATTCAACACAGCGGTTTCCATCAGTCGCTGACTGAATAACCAAGGCATTGGTAATGGTTCCGCGATAGCCTTCATCTATATCGATGGCATCATCACGCACATACATAGCAACGTAGTTAGTGATATCAACCGCACCACCAAAGAACTCAATGCCGTCGTCGTAGACGCTGTAGACTTCGAGATTTTCAATCAGCGTGCCGTTACCGACCGCGTTAAACGCAATACCATTGAGCTCGTTGCCTGGGGCTACTTCAGCACCGGTATGCTTGACGATCAGATACTTTAGTACGCCAGAGTTGTCGGCATTGTTGTCGCCGCCATAGTGGCTTTCACCAACGTCTGCTTTGCCTTCAGATGCAACATGGCAGTCACTTGTGGCAACCGCTGGGTAAGTACCAGTGTAAGCACATTTATTGGTCACACCGAAGCCGTTGATAACCAGTCCGCCCCACTCGCCAACATCTTCCGCGCCTACAGTACCGAAGATAGCATCAGTCTGTGAGGTAAGGGTAATTGGGGCTGTGGCAGTTCCGTTAGCGCGCATTTGCGAACCGCGATTGACCACCATAAAGTCGTCAGCACTACGGAAGGCTAGGGTTGTGCCAGCGGCAATAGTTAAGACTGGGCCATCGCCACCTTCAGAGAGTTCAGCAGTTGCAAGATCAGCATCTGATGAGTAGTTTTGACCTACCACCAGGCTGCCTTCAAATACGTGTACACCGGTGCCAATATTAGGCACAGCTAAGTCAAAAGTCAGTGGGTTATCAATATCCACAAAACCCTTTGAGTAGATGCAGTTGGTGCCGTCGAAGGATCCCTGAGAGACAGTGCCGGCCAGAGTGTAAGAGGCACAGCTAACATCTGTGTTAGTACTACCTTCGTTGGTAACATTGGTGACTGTGTCGCCAATGGATGTAGAATTTGCCGGCGCGATATTGATATCACCGCCGCCACAACCAGTGAGAGCGAGTGCAACCGCACTGGAAAGAATTAGTTTATTAATAGACATTGGAAACTCCCGATAAATTTTGTATTAAGATTTAGATCGGGAGAGAAATTAACAGTGCTTGATGACGGTTAAATGAAAATTTCGTGACAGTTCTATGACAGTTATTTTTTACACTTACATTAGGGGCTTAGAGAAAAGGCTTAAGGGAAGAGCATAGATAATAAGATTAGCTAAAAAAAGACGAAAAAAAAGCGAAAGCCAAAACTTCCGCTTTAGGACGATTTGCCGCCTCCTATCTCTGGTGACGAATATCTTTGCCCTTGACCACAAAAACAATTTGTTCACAGAGATTTTTCGCGTGATCGCCAATCCGCTCGAGAGAGCGAACCACCCAGAGAATATTAATCACTCGACTAATACTGCGCGGGTCTTCCATCATATAAGTCGCTAATTCACGCAGAGCAGTTTTGTACTCTTGGTCAATCTGCTTATCTTCTTCAATGGTGCGCATGGCGGCATCCACATCAAAGCGAGCGAAGGCATCTAGGGCATTGCTAAGCATGCTCATAACCGATTGACCAAGGTGGCGCACTTCGGTATAGCCCTTTGAAGAACCATCTTCATCCGCAAGAATAAGCGCATGGTTGGCAATTTTTTTAGCTTCATCACCGATGCGCTCGAGATCATTGACCGCTTTGGTCACCATCATCACCAAACGCAAATCACTGGCCGCTGGTTGACGACGGGCAATAATCAAAATGCAGGCTTCGTCTATGTCTACTTCCATATTATCGACTAGCTGCTCTTCTTTGATCACCTCTTCGGCGAGCTGGCTGTCGGCTTCGCCAATGGCGCGAATCGCATTTTGCAGCTGCTGCTCAACCTTGCCGCCCATTTCCATCAGGCGTGTGCGAATTTCTTCGAGCTCTTCATCGAACTGCTTCATGTAATGATTTTCGAACGTCATCTTGTCCATAATACTCTCCGCTTAGCTCCTTTGACTGCTTAGCTATTTGATCCAACTAGAGGGCCGATCGTTTAGATCTAGGCCAGTTAACATTTTTACGCCTTTAACTCAGCCAAAACGACCGGTGATATAGGCTTCGGTGAGCTCGTGCTCGGGCATGGTAAATACCTGCTCAGTCGGGTTCACTTCGATCAGCCGGCCAAGGTGGAAATAGGCGGTGCGATGTGAAACACGAGCTGCCTGCTGCATCGAGTGAGTCACTATAGCGATAGTAAAGTTCTGGCTCAGCTCTTCGATCAGCTCTTCAATTTTTGCCGTGGCAATGGGGTCCAGTGCTGAGCAGGGCTCATCCATCAAAATTACTTCTGGACTCACGGCAATGGCTCTAGCAATACAGAGTCGCTGTTGTTGGCCGCCGGATAAACCGGTGCCCGACTGATGCAGTCGCTCTTTGACTTCTTCCCAGAGACTGGCTTTGCGCAGGCTGTTTTCAACTATTTCATCGAGGTCGACTCTAGTGTCCGCCAAGCCGTGAATCTTTGGGCCGTAGGCGACATTGTCATAGATCGATTTGGGGAAGGGGTTGGGCTTTTGAAAGACCATTCCGACTCTGGCGCGCAACTCAACAACATCCAGCTTAGGGGCATAGAGGTTTTCACCGTCCATACAAATCTCCCCTTCGACGCGGCAGCTTTCAACCGTATCATTCATGCGATTTAACGAGCGCAAGAAGGTCGACTTGCCACAGCCCGACGGGCCAATCATGGCAATCACTTCGTTCTTGGCGATATCCACACTGACATCATAAATCGCCTGCTTGTCATCGTAGAAAACGTTGACATTGCGCATGGTCATCTTCGGCGCTTCAGTAAAACAGTTGCCCACAGTGACCTGATTGGCGGCCACTTCGAGATTCTGCTTCACCTCAGACTTTGCCCCCATTACTGAGCTTGCGCGGTCAATTGCATTCATAGGTTTTTCCTTTCTACCAGCGACGTTCGAGGCGCTTGCGCAACCACACGGCGGATGTATTCATAACAATTAAAAAGCTCAGCAGCACCATAATGGCGGCGGAGGTTTTTTCGATAAAGGCTCGCTCTGGGCTGTCGGCCCAGAGAAAAATCTGCACTGGCAGAACGGTTGCCGGATCACTGAAGCCACCGGGGATATCAACAATAAAGGCGACCATACCAATCATCAGCAATGGAGCCGACTCACCTAGGGCCTGAGCCATACCGATAATCGCACCGGTAAGCATACCGGGTAAGGCCAGCGGCAGCACATGGTGCAGGACCATCTGATATTTCGAGGCACCCATACCCAGGGCCGCTTCACGAATCGACGGCGGCACTGACTTAATGGCCGCACGGCTGGTGATAATAATGGTCGGCAAAGTCATCAATGTCAGCACCAGGCCACCCACTATGGGCACCGATCTCGGGACATGGAAAAAGTTAATAAAAATCGCCAGACCCAGCAAACCAAAAATAATCGATGGCACCGCGGCTAGGTTGTTGATGTTCACTTCGATGAAATCGGTCCAACCATTTTTTGGCGCGAATTCTTCAAGATAGATTGCAGCAGCCACACCTATGGGGAAAGACAGCATAAGGGTCAGCAGTAGAGTGAACAGCGAACCCATCACAGCACCGCGAATACCAGCCTGTTCTGGCTCTCGGGAATCGCCACGGGTAAACAGGTTGCTGTTAAATTGCAGACGAATCTTGCCTTGGTCGTGAAGCTCGCCAATCCACTCTACCTGCTTGTCAGATAGACGCGCGGCATAGGGTTCGCCATCGAGCCAGGACTTGTAATAGGTATCTATATCGTCGTCGGCCAATATCCAAATGGTTTCACGGGTGCCCAACAACATGGGGTTGGCGAGCAGCCGATCCTTGAGATCAAAGCCAGAACCATTACTCACTAGGCCATAGAGCTTGCGTTTATCACTGCGCCCAGACACATCAGGAAACTGCTCACGCAAGGCCTGCTTGGGAACCGCCTGCCAATTACCCAGAATCAATTGCTCTGGGTCGGTAAGATTATCGACACCAATCAGGTCCTGATCGTATTCGACTTCCAATTGCAGATAAGCAATGCGAAAAGCGCCGTGACCTTTGCTGACAATATCGGTAAACAATACGGTAACCGCAGCCAGGCCAATAAAGATGGCGAGGCGGCCATACCAACGAAAAAGCCGTTCCGAACGGTTGCGTCGGCTGAGGGACTTTCTAATTTTTTCTAGATTATTTACGGGCTTATTGTCTGGCTTAGTCATATTGCTCTCGATATTTCTTAACAATCTGTAGGGCAAAGATATTCAGCATCAGGGTGACCACAAACAGCATCAAGCCTAGGGCAAAAGCGGCCAATGTTTTCGGACTATCAAATTCCTGATCGCCGGTTAGCAAGGTAACAATCTGCACCGTAACCGTGGTCACTGATTCAAGCGGGTTAGCGGTCAGCTTGGCAGCCATACCGGCGGCCATGACTACAATCATGGTTTCGCCAATGGCACGGGATACGGCGAGCATAATGCCGCCGACAATTCCCGGCAGTGCGGCGGGAATAATCACGTTGCGCACGGTTTCAGATTTGGTGGCGCCCATGGCCAGTGAGCCGTCGCGCATAGACTGAGGCACAGCGGTAATCACATCGTCTGCCAGGGAAGAGATAAAGGGAATAATCATCACCCCCATCACACCGCCTGCGGCCAATGCACTTTCAGAGGAGACCGTAAGGCCAAAGCTAGCACCCAGATCGCGCAAAAACGGCGCCACAGTTAAGGCGGCAAAGAAACCGTAAACCACGGTTGGGATACCGGCCAATACTTCCAGTGCTGGCTTGGCAATACTGCGCACGGATTTGCTCGCGTACTCGGCCAAGTAAATTGCCGACATCAGACCGACGGGCACAGCGATACACATGGCCACAGCCGAAATTAATAAAGTACCCACAAATAGTGGCACTGCACCAAAGCTGCCTGAGGAACCCACCTGATCTTCACGGATTGCAGTTTGCGGGCTCCAATCAAGGCCGAAGACAAAGTCATCTATGGGCACTGATCGAAAGAATTGTATGGATTCGAAAAGCACTGAAAGGACAATGCCCAGAGTAGTGAAAATCGCTACGCAGGCGCAGGTGAGAAGCAGCTTCTCCATCACCTTTTCAACACGGGGACGGGCGCGGAAAGTCGAAGATATCCGCGACCAGCTCCAACCAAAGCCCGTCAGTGACAGGGTTAACATCAGCGCGGTCAGTGACCAGCGCGAAATCTCCTGTAGCCTTAGCATAAGATCCGCAGCCACAACCAGTGCCGGCTGTTCACCTTTGCGTGGCAATACGCCATCGGCAAGATTAGTAATTTTATTTAACAGTAAACTTTCGCTGGAGGCATCGATAACCATGCCACCGCTCGCTAGAGACTTGAGCACGATACTGTGAATCAGTGGACCATCGAAGATCATCCACAGGCCTAACAACAGCAGTGACGGCAGTGCACACCAGAGAGCGACATGAGCGCCATAGTAAGACGGCAAGGAGTGAATATGGCGGATCCCGCCCAGAGGTTTGGCTAGGGCCAGTGAACGGCCGCGACCCAAATAAAAGGCAAAAAGGCCCAATCCGAGTATTAATATAAGAATATTCGTCGCTTGCATATTACTGGCACAATCTCGTCAGATAAAAAAACAGCCCGGTCAAACTGACCGGGCCGTACTGTGACAACTTATGGTACTTATTTCAATCCTTCTTTGCCTGTCATAGGCACCAAACCGCGAGTATTTTCAGCCATAGCTCGGCGCTCTTTGATAGGCAGCGGGATCATGCCTTTCTCTGCAAGATAACCTTCTTCACCCCACGCTTTTTCGCTGGTGAACTCATTCAGATAACCTTGTATACCAGGTACAACACCGACGTGGGCCTTCTTCACGTAGAAGTACAGTGGACGGGAAATCGGGTAAGACTTATCGGCGATAGACTCAAAGGTTGGCTCTATAGACTCGATCGAGGATCCCTGCACCTTGTCAGCGTTTTGATCGAGGAAGCTAAATCCGAACACACCTAATGCAGCTGGGTTAGCTTCAAGCTTCTGTACGATCAGGTTGTCATTTTCGCCGGCTTCAATATAGGCACCGTCTTCGCGAATCGTATGACAAATTTCTTTATAGGCACGCTTATCAGTTTTCTTTAGCGCGGCAATCCAATCGATTTTCTTACAGCCGCCTTCCAGACCTAGCTCGGCAAAGGCATCGCGAGTACCAGAAGTTGGCGGGGGACCCATTACTTCGATAGCGGTGTTCGGCAGTGCCGGATTAACATCGCTCCAAGTTTTGTACGGATTCTCGATCAACTCTCCAGCAACAGCGCCGGGCACCTTGGCAGCCAGGGCCAAAAAGATGTCCTTGCGTGTCAACTGCATAGGAGCAACCTTTATCGAGTTGGCGATAACAATGCCGTCATAACCAATATGCACTTCGATAACGTCTTTTACGCCATTGTTCTGACACTTCTGGAACTCGGAGGCTTTCATGCGACGTGAAGAGTTAGTGATATCCGGGTAGTTGGTGCCAACGCCGGAGCAAAACAACTTCATGCCACCACCAGAACCTGTGGACTCAATTTTGGGTGTCGGCTTGCCGCTGGATCGCCCGTAGCGCTCAGCGACCACGGTAGAAAAAGGATAGACAGTTGAAGAGCCTACTACTTCAATGCTGTCGCGGGCTGCAGCAGAGGATACTGCCGCCATTGATGCTGTTGCCAATAATAGGGCTAAAAGATTGCTACGCTTGTTCATATTTCTCTCCACAATAGGGCACAGGCTGTGCGACTAATTAACGAATTCTTGCTTGCCTGGCTAGACTATTGAATTTATATGACAGAAATATGACAAAATCCCCCCGGAAGGGAATCGAGGTCGAATTATGTACTTTTTATGGCTTTTTTATGACTGTCACAATAATGTCATATTTTGGGCATAGAGTTGTCACCCTGCTGTCACAAAGCAGCTGAATGGTTATCTTATTAACTGAGTAGTAATTTAATTTTTGGGGATTTTGTATGAAAAAGGTACTTCTTTCTGCCGCAGTGGCCTCCACCTTAAGCCTGGCCTCTTACGGCTTCGCAGACGGCCCGATCGACAGCACTATTTACGGTAAAGTTAATGTCTCGGTAGTCAATGCCGACACTGGCTCGACTGACCAATGGAAACTCAACAGCAATGCATCACGCCTTGGTGTTAAAGGTAAGACTGAAATCGCCGACGGACTTTACGCTGTCTATAAAGCGGAATTCGAGATGTTTGTTGATGATGGCAGCAAAGACAGCAGTAAATCCAAGTGCGCAGCAGTACTTGACCAAGACGGTGATGCAACTGGTGATGAGGTCTGCTTTACTGATTCAAACAAAGATACGTTCTCGCAGCGCAACATTATGGCGGGCATTAGAGGAGATTTNGGTACTGTATGGGCTGGCAATCACGACTCGCCGACCAAACTGGCACAGAACAAAATTGACCTATTCAATGATCTTGAAGGCGATATCAAAAACACCTTTGAAGGCGAGAACCGCGTTTCCAATATAGTTGCCTACACCTCTCCAACTATTAATGGTTTTGCAACTACCGTTGCTATGATGCCTGGCGAAGGCGCCGATGTAGACGGCGATGGCAATGACGACACAGGTCTGACTGACGGTATCTCTTACTCAGTTAGCTACACTAAAGACAATCTCTATATCGCTGTTGCCGGCGACCAAGATGTCGATAGCCAAGACCTAATGCGCATTGTTGCTCAGTACAAAATCGACGCGCTGAAGCTTGGCGTAATGTACCAGCAGAACGAAGATAACCTGGGTACCAAGGACGAATCTGGATTCTTTGTCAGCGCCGCCTATAAGCTCGACAGCAAGACCACGCTTAAGGCTCAGTATGGTTCAATCGAAGATGATGCCGATGGCGATAAAGAAGACACAATGTCACTGGGTGCGGATTACAAGTTGGCCAAAGGCACTAAGCTCTATGTGTTTTACACAGACAATACAGACTCTTCAGTTGGCGAAGCTGATACAGACGCCACTGCCTATGGTTTAGGTATGGAACATAAGTTCTAAGAACCGTTCATAAGGTTCAAAGCCAGATTAAAGGAAAGGTGGAGCTCTTCGGAGATCCACCTTTTTTTTGCGGCTAACTAAAGTAACAAACTCAGGCTAAAATGCCCTATCAACTAATTGACTCAATGAGACTGTCTAGATGAGCATAGCTACAAGCACCACCAAACTTATCTGTGTCATCAGCCTACTACTGTGCGCCAATGCTTTCGGCGCCTGTGACTTTGATACAGATGACGCCGATTCGCCGGATTTCATGAACCGAATTATTGACTGCGAACAGCAATCAAAAGCTAAACCCCGGGCGAAAAAACCGATTAGCACTGCAACCACAGAGCTCTATGGTGAGGGCACGGTTGATCCGGTCTCTGGCATGGCTGAGCGTCCGGTCGCCGCGCCAGGTTCAATGAATCACAGCTCAGGAAAATCCTTTGCCGCTCGGCAGAGCTATTCCCTGCGACCCAATGCAAAGTTTGAGGAGTCGGTGACTATCGCTATTCAGCGCCTACATATTGAAATGGCACATTACTGTGCCGAGGGTTGGGCGGTCGAAAAGCAGTGGACTGAAGCTAATCGCCAGCGGGAAGGGGATTTTTATCTGCACTACTTATTCCGCTGCGCGGACTAATGGCTTGTAACAAAAGCCTGCGCCCTTGACCCTCCACCCTTTGGAAGGTCTATAGTTCTCTACACTAGCTATCAGTGTGGAGCAGTCTATGAAAATTGGAGAACTTGCGAACCTCAGCGGCGTCCCGGTCAAATCGGTTCGCTACTACGAGGAAGAAGGGATTCTGCCAGCGGCACGGCGATTGGCAAATGGTTATCGTGACTACCCAAAGACCGCGGTGGCCGAAGTTATATTTCTCCGTCAGTCCCGTCAGTTTGGTTTTACCCTCAAAGAATGCCGTCAACTGCTGCAGCTCTGGCGCGACCCCAACCGCCGCAGTGCCGAAGTCCATCAACTGGTGGTCCAGCGCCAGCATCAAGTAGAACAGCAAATCACTGACCTCACCTCTATGCATGGACTTCTAAGCAACCTACTCAGTCATTGCGCCGCTGATGACTCACCGGAATGCACTATTATTGATTCCCTGTCGGAGAATAATCATGAGTGATTGCTGTCCATCAGATAAATCCATCGCTAAGCCTCGCCCCGATTACCTCCTCTGGTGCTCGGGTATCACGGTAGTGATCGGTTACTTACTGTTTTGGTTGCTGGCTGACAGAGTCGATATGCCTCAGTGGCTGACTATTATGAGCGAGGGAGTTTTCGAGCTGGTGAATAAAATGTGGCTGGGTCTGGTGGCCGCAGTTGTGTTTGTCGGCCTACTGGAGCGCGTCCCAAGAGAGTTGGTGATGTCGGCCCTAGGCCAGGGTGGCACGACTAAAGGTATTCTCCGCGCCACCTTGGCGGGCGTAGCTCTAGACCTTTGTAGCCACGGCATACTGATGGTCGGTGCTAAGCTCTATGAGCGGGGTGCTAGTATTGGCCAGCTGATGGCCTTCTTGATCGCCAGTCCTTGGAATTCTCTGTCACTCACCATCATTATGATCAGCTTGATCGGCTGGCAGTGGACGCTGCTGTTTATTGGCCTATCTATGTTGATCGGCATGGTCACCGGAATCCTCTTTGATAGTTTGGTGGCTAGGGGGAAACTGCCACCAAACCCCCATAAGGTTGAAACTCTCACCTCAGAGCAGCAGCCACTCTGGTCTGGCATTATCGGATTAATCAAAACCGCAGAATACTCACCCCGCGCACTAGGCAGACTGCTGATCGACGGCATCCGCGACTCGCGTATGGTGTTTCGCTGGTTGCTGTTCGGCATTGTTCTTGCGGTACTGATCCGCGCCCTAGTACCCCTGGATTTATATCAGAATTATTTTGGCCCGACAGTGGCTGGCTTGATGCTCACATTACTTGCCGCAACCATTATCGAAGTCTGCTCTGAAGGCTCAACCCCTATTGCAGCGGATCTGCTGACCCGAGCCGCTGCGCCTGGCAATGGCTTTACTTTTTTGATGGCTGGGGTGGCCACGGATTACACTGAAATTATGGTGCTGAAAGATGTCACCAAATCTTGGAAAATAGCGCTTTTCCTGCCGCTGATTACACTGCCTCAGGTACTTTTAATTGGCTGGATATTAAATGTAGCGAGTATCGGATAACGTTGGAGGGCTAGCTAGCTTCGTGGAATAAGCGGAAAGCGACAGACAAATTCTGCGCCCTGCCCGAGGCGGCTATTAATCGTCAACCTGCCATCACAGCGCGACAGAGCATGCTTGACGATGGCCAGACCTAAACCGGTGCCGCCGGTATCTGAGTTGCGACTGCTGTCGCCGCGATAGAAGCGTTCTGTAAGGCGTGGAATTTCCATTGGATCTATACCTTTGCCACTGTCCTTCACCGAGACATTAACAAAGCTCTTATAGCGGGTGACTTTTATTACGATGTCAGCACCCTCTGGGTTGTGGCGTACGGCGTTAAAAACAATATTGCCCAGAACACTACGAAGATCAGTGGAATCACCATCAAGACTGCATTCTTCATCGCATTTTAACGATAGTAAGTGTTTACCTTCACTGAGCAGTTCCGCTTCCGCAATAATGCTTTCCAGCAACTGATGGAGATTAACAGTCTCTACCTTTGGCGCCTGATCATCGGACTCCAGGCGGGAAATAAGAATCAAATCGTTGGCCAGGGCTTCCATTCTCACCACTTGATCAGACATCTGGCTAAAGGCTTTGTCGACCATCTGGCTGTTGCCGGGCATATCTTGCAGGGTTTCCAAATAGCCGCGCATTACCGTCAGTGGCGTGCGCAATTCGTGGGAGACATTGCCGACAAATTCTTTGCGTAACTGCTCTAAGTTAGTAACACGAGTGATATCGGTAACCACCAAGACAATTTCGTCGGCGCCAAAAAAGGAGGCTGACACCTGTAAAATTGGGTCTGACGGATTAATTGAAGAGAGTTTTAAAGAGCCGTCGAATTCCTTTTGACTGATATAGCGAACAAATTCAGGACCGCGAATAAGATTGGTGACGGCGCTGCCGCGATCACTGGAGCGCAGCGCTAGCAGGCCCGCTGCTGAACTGTTCCACCAGTCGATGGTGAGATCGCTGCGCAGCACCACAATCCCCTCTTCCAAGGCCCCGGTTAGGCGGGTGATGCGATTAATAGTGCGGCGCATTCGCTCTTGGGTGCGACGGTGACGGCGGCGTTGACGATTGAGGGTGTCGCTTATTTCACCCCAGACACCATCAGCGTCGGGTGGAAAGCCGCGCATACCTTTGTCTATCCAGCTAAACAGCTGGGAGATAACACGGAATGTCCAAAGACTATAGATGACCAGACCGGCCACAAGGATTTTAAAGGGAGACCCGAGAGTAAAACCAAAAATCACCGAAAACAGGCTGATCAGCACTACACGCCAAATTTCTCTGCTCATTCCCGGTCGCAATGAATCTGTACCCTTTTTTAATCACAATTCAACAATGGCGCTTCTAGGCATTGCTCATTTGCGCTGAGAATCGGTAGCCAGCGCCGCGCACAGTCTGCACATAGTTTTCGTGGCCTGCAACTGAAATCGCCTTGCGTAAACGGCGAATATGCACGTCTACAGTGCGCTCATCGAGATAGACATTGCCACCCCAAACATAATCCAGAATCTGTCCGCGAGAATAGACACGCTCTTGGTGGGTAAGAAAGAATTGCAGTAGCCGATACTCGGTGGGGCCCAGATTAATCGACTCTCCGGCGATACTGACACGGTGACCAAGGGGGTCAAAAATCAGTTCGCCGATGGTGATCGGCTCTTTAAGCGCTTCACGGCCTACCCGTCGCAATACCGCATTCACCCGAGAGATTAGCTCCCGCGGTGAAAATGGCTTGGGAATATAATCATCTGCCCCGGCGTCCAGACCGGCAATTTTGCTATCTTCTTCGGCCTTGGCGGTAAGCATAATGATGGGTATTTTTGCTGTTAGTTCATCGCGTTTTAAACGCCGCAATAGCTCTAAACCAGTGGTCCCCGGCATCATCCAGTCGAGCAGCACTAAGTCAGGCTGATTGTCGATTATGCTGGCGTGAGCCTGCTGTGCGTGCGCAGCTTCTAAAACATTGAAGCCAGCGGCATCCAATGCGATAGACAGCATGTCTCGAATCGCCGCTTCATCATCGACAATGAGAATTCGATGTTTGGGCATTATTTCAACCTTGTCATTCATTTTAAAAGTCTCATTTAATGGGCCCAACATGACATAAATATGACAGCGCAAAGTGTATGCCGATCTTTCGGATTTACAACCTAGATTTCCTCGACGCCTCAAGAGTCGATATTTAACATTTGTTCGCGCATAATGGCGCTTTTTAAGCTATTAGGATTCAATCATGACCATTACAGAAAACAGCGCAGTAAGCTTTCACTACCGACTAACTGATGACCAGGGCCAAGAAATTGATAGCTCTGCAGGACAGGATCCGTTGGCCTATCTGCACGGCGCTGGCAACATTATTCCAGGTTTGGAAAAGGCCCTGGAAGGCAAGTCAGTGGGCGACCACATGATTGTCGAAGTTTCTGCCGCAGAAGGCTATGGATTAGTTCAGGAAGAATTGGTTCAAGAAGTGCCGCGCAGTTCTTTTCAAGGCGTTGAGAGCATTGAAGTGGGCATGCAGTTCGAAGCTCAGACCGGCCAGGGCGGATCGGTTCCAGTCACAGTGACACTGGTTACTGACGAGACTGTCACTGTCGACGGCAATCACCCGCTGGCGGGCAAAGACCTCAACTTCGATGTGACTATTGCAGATATTCGTGAAGCCACAGCAGAAGAACTTGAGCACGGCCATATTCACGGCCCCGGTGGACACGATCACTAGGAGCTCCCAAGGAAGCTCTTAAAAAGTCTGCAAGAAAAGCCGCTCAAAAAAAGGCCACCTAACGGTGGCCTGAATGGGAGGAGAAGATAAAGCTATCGCCGCGTAACTCAGCTTGCTGACTTACGCGGATGGGTGGAAATAGGTTAGTCAAACATCGGAGAAATTTCGCTGACCGCAACACAGGCGGCGAGTGCACAGCCGATTCCGGTGCTGGTCCAAAAATCTGAGCCATAGGCAAATATGCCGATCGATACGCCCAGAAGAGCGCCGCAGGTAATAATCAATAAACTAGTGAAGCTGTAACCGTTCATTCATAAATCCTCTTTATAATCCAACAGGGTCCTTCCGATTCTGACAGTGCCGATTAATGGCTTTCGTTATCTGTTTCGTAATTAGAAGGTGCATTTGAAACCCTTTTGCGGTCGATTACCCGCGAACGGTTCGCAGATTCAATGNTGCCCTGTTCACAATTGACTAGCTGATGCAAAATACTGTGCGCTGTGTCGACAAAATTCAGGCGATCTTTAGCCTGACTGGTCTCTTCACGGACCACTTAACAAAAGAGATATCAGACCCTATGACAATAAAAGTAGCGATTAACGGTTTTGGTCGCATTGGCCGGTTGGCACTGCGCGCCGCATGGCACCGCGATGATTACGAAATCGTGCAGATCAATGAAGTTGCCGGCGATGCGCATGCTGCCGCCCACCTGTTGAAATATGATTCAGTACACGGCACCTGGGACAGGAGCGTTACTAGCGAAGGCTCTGGTAGCGAGGCGAGAATAGTGATTGATGGCCAATCCATAGCCTATAGCCAGAATCAACATATTGCCGACACCGACTGGTCCGGCGTGGACATGGTGGTCGAATGCACCGGCACTTTTAAGTCTCAAGAAGCATTGGCGCCCTACTTCGATCAGTCTGTAAAAAAGGTAGTAGTCTCTGCACCGGTAAAAGACGGTACTCTCAATGTAGTGATGGGNGTCAACGACCACCTTTACACAAACCAAGCCATAGTGACCGCCGCCTCTTGCACCACCAACTGCCTGGCCCCTGTGGTGGATGTGCTGCTGAAGAGCTTTGGCATCAAGCATGCCGCGATTACCACTATCCATGACATCACCAATACCCAGAGTATTCTCGATGAATATCACAGTGACCTGCGGCGCTCTCGGGCCAGCGGTCTGTCCCTAATCCCCACCAGCACCGGTTCAGCCACAGCAATCACAGAAATTTTTCCCGAGCTCAAAGGACGTATTAACGGCTTGGCTGTGCGGGTGCCCCTAGCCAATGCCTCATTGACTGACTGTGTGTTTGAGCTAGAGAGCGAGGTTGACGTCGATCAGGTTAATGACGCGCTGCGCACTGCAGCTGAAGAACGCTTAAACGGTATCCTTGGTTTCTCAGACCTGCCGCTGGTGTCGGTGGATTACACTAATGATAAGCGCTCGGGCATTGTCGATGGCTTATCCACCATGGTGATCAACAAATCTCAGGTAAAAGTACTTATCTGGTATGACAATGAGATTGGTTACGTTAATCGCATGATGGAGCTGGCGGCCAAGGTTGCGGCGTCAATTAAACGCTAGAATAAATAATCACTACCCACAATCCATTTTGAGAACTCGAAAACCGCGATGAACTTCGATCTGAAAACGCCTGCCACCCAATACGGTTTGGTTACCCTGAGCTACTGGGCTTTTACGCTCAGCGACGGGGCCCTGCGTATGCTGGTGGTGCTATTTTTTCATCAGTTGGGCTACAGTCCAATTGAAATAGCCGGGCTTTTGGTGCTTTATGAGCTATTCGGAGTGATTACTAACTTATACGCTGGCTGGCTAGCCACGCACATAGGCCTAACCGTCACCATGCAGATGGGCCTGACGCTGCAAATTGCCGCTCTGCTAATGCTAACGGTGGACAGCTCAATACTCAACGTGGTCTACGTGATGGTCGCCCAAGCGCTATCGGGGATTGGCAAAGATCTCAACAAAATGAGTGCCAAGGCGAGCATTAAGTCACTGGTGCCCGCAGATGCTCAGGGTCAACTCTACCATTGGATCGCACTGCTAACCGGATCAAAAAATGCACTAAAAGGCGTTGGTTTTTTTCTTGGCGGCTGGCTTTTGGCCACGGTGGG
>JGI20152J14361_10001139_pt1 | contig 17860 bp, 16 predicted proteins | sample COG_02_FD_14361 | JGI IMG/M metagenome (IMG submission 14361)
AAGTTATTTATAGCATCGGTAAGGGCATTTATATTTTGTCGTAATTCTTGGTTGGTTTCTTGACGCCCCACAGTTGTTTCTTCCAAAATTCTTAATAACTGAGTATCAATATTTCTTAAACGCATACGTGTTTCTGCGTCAAGAATTCCATCACCATCTTCCTGCATTTTCATAACAGCATCAACCAAATTTTGCTGCCCTTGAGCAATTGATTGGAACGCAAGATTGTTTACATCATGTAGAGATGCAGTGTGTTGGACCATATGCTCAATAGAAACAGCAAGTTGATCCATTCGCCCTGCAGTTTGAGCAAAAAGACTTGTCATATTTTCCATGTTAGAATTAGCATGCTGAAATAATCCTGCTCCAGCGAGATTTCCATCACCTTCACCACCAATTGTAATTTTGGTTATTGATGACAACCATTCTTCTAATTCACGGTAAAATCGATTTTGCCCACGTCCTGCAAATAAGTCTAATATCCCAATAACTAAAGAACCCGCTAATCCAAGTAAGGATGAACCAAAAGCAGTGCCCATTCCACCTAACTGTGCTTCAAGACCTGTCATTAGCTTTGCNAAAACATCTAAACCTGTTGAGCCTTCTTGTGGTGCCAGTGATCTTATCGTATCAACTACAGCCGGAACTGTTGTAGCAAGNCCATAAAATGTACCTAATAATCCCAAAAAAATTAATAAATTTATGATATAACGAGTTATTTCCCTTCCTTCATCTAATCTCGTAGCAGAGCTATCTAATATAGAACGCGTCGAAGTTGAGGTTAATGCATGCCTTGCACCAGAATCTGATAAAAGAGCAGCCAAACTGGCCATTAATCCTGGCGGTTTTATTAAATCATGACCAACACGATCAATTACAAAGCCTTCGATCCAGCTTACTGATTTAACGAGAGAAACTACCTGACCAAAACAGGAAACTAAGCCCCCTAAAAAAACAAAAAATATGAAACTATTTAGATAGGGAGATGCAACAAAAATTGGAGAAACAGCTGGATAAAGGAAATAGCCCCCAACAAAAACAGCAATGACAATTAAAAGCATAGTAATTATCTGATTTACTGGTTGAGTAAATTGATTTTGGAACCCTAAATCTTTTTGCGCCATTATTTAGCCTCTTTTGGATTATTTTATATGAATACTAACGTGTTGAGAGCTTCATTCCAATTGTTAAGTTTGAGAAACAACTAATTGAGTTTATATTTCCATTATTATGATTTCNTTCTTAGTCTATATTCAACATTTGTGAGTAGAGTAATTCAATCAAAGGAAAATATANTTGCTTTTCGTAAATTTACTCACTTAACTTACGTGTTTGGTAAGAAAGTTTTTCTAACTCAGGATCTTTAATTCCTAAATCTCGTAAACATTTTGTTACATTATACAAATATTCAGTATTTGAACCTATTGTGCCCTTAGCTGATTTTATAATTAAAGCCTGATCATCGATCGTTAAAGAACCAGCATATTGTTCATGATTGCGATTAACCAAATATGTGTATGCTTTTACTGTTTCACCTGAGTTTAATTTAACATCGACTATTACTTCCAAATAGGCATCAGATATTAACTCTCTTTTTCTTAAGTAACTTAAAACTTTTTCTACATTTTTTGCTTTAATTTTGAATAATAGGCCATCACAATTTGAACCCTGAACCTTATCTAAAGCCAGAACTAATCCCATATGTTCTGGGGTGCCTCTATAATGAATCGACCAAATACAAAAAGATCTTTTGTAATTCTGCAACCTTCCTATTTCTTGGTGTGCAAATTCAAATCCAGGTTTCCAGATGAGTGATCCATATCCAAATACCCATATATCTTGTTCGTACATATCATTTACCTTTAGACTTGGCTTTAAATATAGAAGCGCATAGACCAAAAAGAAAAGGTTAAAAAATGAGATCATTAGTAATTATCATTTTAGCAGCGCATTAGGATGGAGTGCATATTGGTTTGTTGGCAAATCTATCAGACAATCAACATTAAATGATTGGTTTAATGAAAAGTCAGAAAATGGATGGATTGTTCAAAATTCACTATTATTAAGAGGTTTTCCAAATAGATTTGATGCAATCATTAAAAATATAAAACTATCAAATCCTAAATCTGGGCTGGAATGGTCAGCCAACCAATTTGAAATATTACAGTTATCATATAAACCTAATCATTTTATTGTTTTGGGCCCATTAGAACAAAAACTAAAAATATCTGGGCAAGAGCTATTAATAACATCCCAAAAACTCCGAGGATCTTTAGTGTTTGATCCAAAAGAAGAACTAGAGTTAAATCGCACAACTATTTCAAGCGAAAATTTACAAATTAATTTTGCCGAAGACTCGTTTGCATCAACTGAAAAAATAATTTTGCATTGCGAAAGACTAATAGTACTGAAAACGAATATGACATAGGTTTAGATTTGACAAACTTTTCTTCTGATAAGTTTAATTTGAAAGAATATGATCCTACTGGAACAATGCCCATTAAGTTTGGGACTTTCAGATTGGATGTATCAGCAAAATTTGATGAACCTATAACTCAAAGATCATTTGAGCACGAATTAAAAAATATTTCTAATCTCAAAATTAATAATACAAACCTTGAATGGGGAAGTTTTAAATTAAAAGCCTCTGGTAATCTTATATTAGATTCAGATGGATACCCAAATGGTAAAGTCACCTTAAGAGCATCTAATTGGGAACAAATTTTGGATCTAGCATTAAATAATGGTGAGTTAAATAATAATACAAAAAATACTATAAGAACATTGTTTAGCTTATTTGCTGCTATATCTGGTGATAAGCAAGAGCTAGAGATACCTTTAAAGTTTTCTAACAAAAAAATATTCGTAGGTATAATACCAATATTAGACTCGCCTAGGATTAACTTCTATTAAGTAAATCATTCATCAACACTTCCTCGACCAAAATTAGCAGCTTCAGTATCTTGGCCAGCATCAATGATACTTCGCCTAATAGCACGTGTTCGATCAAAATATTCAAATAGTTGATCACCATCACCTCTTCGAATGGCTCTTTGTAAATCAAATAGTTCCTCTGTAAATCGACCAAGTATTTCCAATGTTGCTTCTTTATTATTTAAAAATACATCACGCCACATTGTTGGATCACTTGCTGCAATCCTAGTAAAGTCACGAAATCCGGCCGCTGAAAAATTGATGACCTCTTTATCGGTTATTCGGCCCAAATCATCAGCAACACCAACCATTGTATATGCAATTAAATGAGGTGCATGACTTGTTACAGCAAGCACTAAATCATGGTGTTCAGCGTCCATAAATTCAACATTAGCACCTAGCGCCTCCCAATATTGCTCTAACTTATTTCTTGCTTCTTCGTTACAGTTTTCAAGTGGGGTCAAAATACACCAACGGTTTTTGAATAATTCTGGGAACCCTGACTTTGGACCTGATTGTTCAGTACCGGCCAAAGGATGCCCTGGAATAAAATGTACTCCTGCAGGAATATGAGGTTTAACCATATCAATTACAGATTTTTTAACCGAACCGACATCAGTTATCGTTGCACCTAGCTTTAATTTGGGACCAATTTTCTTTGCAACTTCAGCCATAGCACCAACTGGAACCGATAATACGATTAGATCTGCACCAGCAACAGCCTCTTCAATTGTTTCAGCGACACTGTCAACAAATCCAATATCTAATGATATCTCTCGAGTTTCTTTTGTTTGTGAAAATCCTACTATTTCATTAGCTAAGCCAATTTTTTTCATTGCATGCCCCATAGATGAAGCAATCAACCCTAATCCAATTAGTGTTACTTTATCATACATAACCTTCATAATGGGCTTCCTTTAAACTTTTTCAATGAAGCTATTATTCTAAAACAGTCAGCCTCTTTACCAATAGTTATTCGAAGGCAATTGTGTAAATTATACCCCTTTACTTGTCTTACAATTAATCCATCTTTTTCTAAAGTATCATTGACAGCATCAGCTTGTTTTTCATCAGAAAATCGAGGAAGTATGAAATTTGCAAATGTATCATCGCATTTAAACCCCAGATTTCTTATTTCATTGATTAAAAAATCACCCAAATTTCTATTGTGCAACAAACAATTTTTTACATATTCCTCATCATTAACTGCTGCAGTAGCCGCTGATAAAGCTGCACGGTTGATATTAAATGGACCTCTTAAGCGAGACAAAATATCAATTATGACTGGAGATGCATAACCCCAACCAACCCTCAAACCACCAAGTCCATAAATTTTAGAAAAAGTTCTGGTCATTACAACATTTTCATATTTTTCAACCAATTTTGCTCCGCCGTCATATCCTTCAATATATTCTGCATAAGCACCATCTAAAACTACTACTGTGTTTTCTGGAACACCATTTATTAAGCGTTCAATTTCTGATAATGGAATAAATGTACCCGTAGGATTATTTGGATTTGCAACAAAAATTAACTTTGTATTTGCAGTACAACAATCAATTAATGCATCAACATTTGTTACACGTTCTTTTTCGAGCGCCACTATAGGAGTTGCCCCAACACCTAAAGCACAGATACGATACATCCCAAAGCCATGTTCTGTAAATAAAACTTCATCCCCAACACTTGCAAAAGCCTGACACAAAAATGTAATTATTTCGTCAGATCCATTACCACAAATAATTTGTTCAGCATTTAATCCATTATTCTCTGCTATCGCTAACCTTAACGCAGAGTGATCTGAAGAGGGGTAAACCGCTAAAGAGTCTGATTGTTTTATATATGCGTCTTTTGCTTTGGGACTTGGACCAAATGGATTTTCATTTGAACTTAATTTTACAGTATTTTCAACGCCTACAGCATGAGATTTACCACCAACATATAATTCTATGTCCATAATGCCTGGCTTCGGCTTAATGATATTTGTCATTTTGATGTCTCTAACTGTTTCTATATTTCTCTTACATATTTGGAGTAGCTATTTCTAGTCTTTAACGGCTAATAAAATGACTGTGGATCAATATCTATACTAATTTGTATATCCTTTGGAATCTTAAATGAGTTTCTCCATTTCATCAAAGAGCTTTGAAGCATTGTTTCTTTTGATGCTTTTACTAATATCCGGACACGATGATTACCGCGTACTCTTGCAATAGGCGCTGGAGCAGGCCCAAAAACTTGGGCATTTATTATGTCTAACGTTTGAGCATTTTTAACCATATGATTTGCTACATTAAAAACATTATTTAAATTTGGGCCTTTTAAAATTATTCCAGCTAGCCTGCCAAATGGTGGCATACCTGCAAGACGTCTCTGTTGCGCTTCAGATTGCCAAAATTCTTCTTCATCACCTTTCAAGATTGCTTTAACTACAGGATGTTCAGGTTGGTGGGTCTGCAAAAAAGCAATTCCTTTTTTATCTGCACGGCCTGCCCGCCCAGCCACTTGACGCATCAATTGAAATGTACGTTCTGCTGCTCGTAAATCTCCACCCATAAGCGCTAAGTCAGAGTCAATCACACCAACCAAAGTTAGCAAAGGAAAGTTATGGCCCTTTGCAACCAATTGTGTGCCAATTATTATATCAGCATCACCTGATGCAATTCCTTTAATTCTTTCTTTTAATGCTTGTGCAGAAATTAGCATGTCTGAAGATAATACAGAGATTTTTGCATTAGGAAACTTAACCTGAGCCTCTTCAGCTAATCGTTCTACTCCAGGACCCACCGCCGTTAAGCAATCAACTTCTCCACATGAAGGGCAAGTATTTGGCATTTCTTTTGTTTCACCACATTGGTGACACATCAGGTGCCCATGAAATCTATGTTCGACCATGCGGGCATCACATTGCTCACAACCGAGTTGATCTCCACATTTACGGCAAACTGTAATAGGTGCATATCCCCTTCTGTTTAAAAACAATAAAGATTGCTCACTACGTTCGAGCCTTAACTCAACTTCATCTTTTAATTGGGGAGAAATCCACGAATTTCTTTCCATTGGCTGATCACGCATGTCTATTGTAAAAATTTCAGGGATTCTAGCATCACCAAATCTTTCTGTAAGATCAACACGATTATATTTTCCAGTATCAGCATTTACCCAAGTTTCCAAAGAAGGTGTGGCAGAAGCTAAAATCACTGAACCTTGTTCAATAGAGGCTCTCATAACAGCCATATCGCGAGCTGAATATAACACACCATCTTCTTGTTTATATGATGTATCATGTTCTTCATCTACTACAATCAATCCTAAATTCTTAAATGGGAGATACAAAGATGATCTCGCACCAACGACTACTTGTGCTTTAGCTTCTGCTACCATGCGCCAACAACGCCTTTTTTCTGTCATAGTAACGCCTGAATGCCATTGTGCAGGTTTCTGGCCAAATCGTTTTTTTAGCCTGTCTAAGAATTCGACAGTTAGAGCTATCTCTGGAATTAGAATTAATGCCTGCTTGCCTAATAACAAGCACTCAGCCACAGCTTCTAAATAAACCTCAGTTTTTCCTGAACCTGTAATACCTCGTAAAAGGGTAGTATTGTATGTATTCATACGTATATTTTTGCGTAATCTGTCGCCTGCATCCTTTTGGGCAGATGTGAGTTTCTTGGATGGTAGGCATGGATCAAGTTCAGCATATGGTATGTCACGAGGACTTTCTAATTCAGTAACAGCTCCTTGAGAAACCAAACCTTTTATAACTGAAATAGTAACGTTTGCAGCTTCTTTTAATTCTTTGCCAGTAAATTGCATATCAGCAGTATCTTTAAGAATTTTTAAGACTCTTTCACGTGCTGGTGTCATTCGATCTACGTCTCTATCCCCTTTTGCATAAACTATTTTCATACTGGGTGGATCAGTTAATCCAGGTGCACGCGTGGCGAGTTTGAGCATCCCATTCAAGGGGGTTAGAGTATATCGCCCAGCGCGTGATAGAAACTCCATCATTTCAGGTCGCATTTCAGGAACATCTAATCTGTTTGAAATTGTCCGGATCTTATTTTGATCATAATCACCCTTTCCTGCGCACCAAACAACACCAATTACTTTTCTGGGGCCTAATGGAACTTCTACATAAGAACCCAAATTTACACCTTCTTTAGGGGCTTTGTAGTCAAGAAATCTATCAATAGGCTGAGTTGTTAATACTGATACTAACTCACCATCAGAGAAATTTTGAGATGAGTTATGTTTAATTTGATCACTCAATCTCTTGTTTCCTCAAATGTTAATATTTGTTTATATATTAATGAGGTTACGTTATAATAAACAAGCCCGATACATGAAATAAAATTCAGAATTTATAGACAAAATGAGAAATATACATGGATGACACAACTCAAATTAGTGATTTTCGAAAACGTATTCTACAAGATCCAGAAGCATTGTTAAACGATAGAGAAGTTATGCGTGCATTAATTTCTGCAAGTTCAAGTAATGCTCCAACAAATGTAATAGATTTAAAAAGTGTAGTATTAAAGCGCTTAGAAGGTCGTGTTGAGGAGATTGAAGGGCAAAATAGCAATATCATATCTGCAGCATATAAAAATATTTCAACAACAACTAAAGTACACTCTGCTATCTTAGATGCTCTAGAGCCTAAAACTTTTACTGAATTTTTACATTTTTTAAAAACAGATTGGGCTAGTTCTTTGAACATTGATGTAGCCAGATTATGTTTAGAAGCGCCATCCATTAACCAAGACGATATACCTCAACTCGAGATAGAATTTGGACCCAGTGTAGTTTTTCTTCAAGAAGGTGAAATTAATCACTATATTTCCTTGGGGCAAGATAGTGATCCACGTCCCGTTACATTGCGCCAAATAAGGAAAGGTGCTTCAAATATTTATAACGATATTGCACCTAAGCTTAGGTCTGAAGCTCTAATGAAACTAGATTTGGGTCAAGGAAATTCACCAGGATTGCTTTTATTAGGTTCAATTAATTCAGACCAGTTCTTACCAAACATGGGAACAGATTTATTTGTATTTTATGGGTCAATTTTTGAAAAGATTATGCAACGATGGTTTTTTAATGGGCAATCTTAATGGCGGAATAGATTTAATGGAAAATTGGCTGTCTAGCCTCTCTGCAGTTGGTGGAAGGGCTGAAAAAACTATTGATGCATATCGTCATGATGTATCACACTTTATTCATTTTCTTTCTCAACATAATGGAAAAATGCCATCAAAAGCTATTTTATCAAAAGTTAGCGTTAAAGACATGCGATCATGGATATCACATGCAAGGAGGTCCGGATTGTCACCTCGCTCTCTTGCAAGGGCATTATCAGCAATTAAAAGTTTTTATCGTTGGATGGGTCAAACATATGGTGTTTCAACAACAGCTGTACTTTCTACTCGAACACCAAAATTTGAGAAACCACTTCCACGTCCAGTAAAAAAATCAGATGCAAAAGATCTTATTAAACAGATAGACCTGCAATCTGAGCATGAATGGATAAATGCGCGAAACGTTGCAGTTATAACATTATTATATGGATGTGGATTACGTATATCCGAAGCTCTGTCTATTACATTTGATAAAACGCCACTTCCTGAAGTTTTGAAAATCATAGGTAAGGGTAACAAAGAAAGGATCGTACCAATCTTACCAGTAGCCAAAGCTGCAGTTAAAAATTATTTAAAATGCTGCCCCTATTCTTTTTTACCAAATGACCGGTTATTCAAAGGCGCAAGGGGTGGCCCATTAAATCAACGCTTAATCAGAAAAGTAATGGAACAAACCAGAATGCAGTTAGGCTTGCCATCAACTGCAACGCCACATTCTATGCGCCATTCATTTGCAACCCACCTCTTGGAAGCAGGTGGAGATTTAAGGGTGATACAAGAGTTACTTGGCCATGCATCTCTCTCTTCCACTCAAGCATATACTGCAGTTGATCAAACTCGGTTAATGGATGTTTATAAAAAAGCACACCCTAAAGCATGATAAATCTAGTAGTTGAGTTTTTCTTAAACTCCTATATTAAGCCCCAATGACATCACATGTAAAAGCTCTTTTAGTTCATTATTTGACCGCTACAGGCGCAGTTTTTGCAATGCTAGCAATGCTTGCTGCAGTTGGAAGCAACTGGGATATGATGTTTTTATGGTTAGTTATAGCATTTTTTGTAGACGGCATAGATGGACCATTGGCAAGACATTATAATGTCAAAGATAATGCATCAGAGTATGATGGCGTCTTGTTAGATTTAATAATTGATTACTTAACATATGTATTTATACCAGCATATGCGCTCTTTCAGTCTGGCTTATTAGATGGATGGACTGGCTGGGTTACTATAATAATAATCACATTTACTTCCGCATTATATTTTGCTGACACAAGAATGAAAACAAAGGATAATTCCTTTTCTGGTTTTCCTGGATGTTGGAATATGTTTGCAGTCGTTGTTTTTGCAACTCATCCAAATTTCTATATTATTTTAGCTTTAGTAATAATACTCGCTGCTTCAATGTTTACACCCCTGAAATTCATTCACCCTGTCAGAACACAAAGGTGGCGATCAATAAGTTTACCAATTGCTATAATTTGGACTGCACTTGCTGGTGTATCTGCCTGGACAAACTTTAATGCAGGACCGCTTATTACAACTGCACTAGCAATAACTTCAGTTTACTTATTAACGGTTGGGATTGTACAACAGTTTCTTCCAGCTAAAGACGAGTAATAATAATACCAAATACAATTATTAAAGAAGCAATAATTTTACTCTTACCCATACTTTCTTTAAAAAATAAAACGCCTATCAAAACTGCAAATAATACCGACGTTTCACGCAATGCAGCTACTAATGCTATTGGAGCAATTGTCATTGCCCAGACCGCTATCCAATAGGCTAAAACTGATGCCGAACCTGCAATTAATCCCAGAATCCAAACTGATATTTTTTTTGGTATAATACTCAAACCTCTTTTAAAAAAAGCATAAAACATAAATACAACTGCATCTAAGAAAAACAACCAACCAATATAACTTGTAACATCACCAGATGCTCTTGCACCAAGGCCATCGGTAATAGAATAGCCTGCAGTTCCAATTGCCGAACACAATGCAAATGGTAACAACGCAACTGTTTCTTTATTACTAAATACACCAATACCAAGGATAAAAATCCCTATTCCGATTGCAATAATTGAAAAAATATCCTGATTGGAAATGGCATCTATTATAAAAATAGAACTCAAAACTAAAACTAGTAATGGTGCAGTTCCGCGCGCAATTGGATAAACACGGCTGAGATCACCTTGTTCATATGCACTAGTTAAGAATAATTTATACCATAAGTGAAACCCTACTGAAGCAATCAACCATGGCCATGCTTCGGCATTAGGTAATGGAAATAATATAAGTAGAATAAACCCAATTATACCATGAGCTAATGACAGCAATACCATACCTTGAAGTTTGTCATCACCAAATTTGATTATAGCGTTCCATGATGCGTGTAGTATTGCAGCAAATAATACAGCAATAAAAACGCTTAGGGACATATCTTTAACCTAACGCATCACTACACCGTTGGCAGCAACCATCATGTTTTTGTTTACCAACTTGTGAGTTAATCTTCCAACAGCGCATACACTTTTCACCATCAGCTTTCTTAAAAATTACTTCAATATCGGGCACATCATCAAGCCTAAAGCCTTGAGCCGATGGTTTACCATCAATCAATTTGATATCTGATGTAATACAAATATCTGCGAAATCTACTGTCTCTGATAGGCTCTTTAAATCAACATTTGAGTTGAAATACACTTCTGGCGCAGCTTCAAGAGAAGAGCCAATATTCTTTGCTGTTCGCTCTACTTCAATTGCTCCTGTCACAACACGTCTAACATTTCGGATAGCTTCCCATTTTGAAGCTACTTTTCCATTCAACCAATCAGACGATGTCTCAGGTATATCAACAAGATGTATTGAAGATTCATTTTCATGATTACGTTGCAACCAGACATCTTCCATAGTGAAACAAAGCATTGGCGCTAACCAAGTTGTTAATCGGTGAAATAATATATCAAGAACTGTTCTTGCGGCTTTACGCTTTATACCATTTACATCATCACAATAAAGAACATCTTTCCTTATATCAAAATAGAAACTTGATAGGTCNACTGTTGCAAACTGGAAGACCTGGCTGAAAACACCTTGAAAATCATACGCAGCATAGCCATCTCTAACAACAGCNTCTAATTCAGCCAGACGATGTAAAACCCATTGCTCAAGNTCAGGCATCTCAGAGNAATCAATTTTTTCAGATTCATTAAAATCATTAAGATTTCCAAGAATAAACCTCATTGTATTGCGAAGTCTTCTATAACTATCAGCAACATTTTTTAATATTTCTGGACCAATACGTAAGTCTGCAGTGTAGTCAGCTTGAGCAACCCATAAACGTAGAATATCCGCACCATATTGTTTGATCACTTGTTCTGGAGCAATTGTGTTACCTACAGATTTTGACATTTTCATGCCTTTTTCATCAAGTGTAAAACCATGCGTTAGCACACCTTTATAAGGTGCACGCCCATTTGTTCCACAAGATTGCAGCAAAGAAGAATGAAACCAACCTCTATGTTGATCCGTACCTTCTAAGTATAAATCTGCGATACCATCATCCGCTCCATCATCTCGATCTCGCATTACAAAAGCATGTGTTGAGCCACTATCGAACCAAACATCCAAAACATCAAAAACTTGATCCCATTCTTCAGCATTGTATTCTGCACCTAAAAATCGCTCTTTTGCTCCGTCTTCAAACCAACAATCAGCACTTTCGTTTTCAAATGCAGCTACAATGCGGGCATTAACTTTAGCATCTTTCAAGATAAAACTTGGATCAGTAGGTAAAGCATCTTTTTTGGTGAAACAGGTTAAAGGAACTCCCCAGGCACGTTGTCGAGACATTACCCAATCAGGTCGAGCTTCAATCATTGAAAACAATCGGTTCCTACCAGATTGAGGTGTCCATTTTACATTATCAATTTCTGTAAGCGCACGCTGACGTATAGTCTTTCCATGCTCATCATTTCCACCAATTTCTTTGTCTATAGAAGTAAACCATTGGGGTGTATTTCTAAATATAATTGGAGCTTTGGAGCGCCATGAATGTGGATAACTATGTTCAACTCGACCCCTTGCTATTATCCCACCAGCCTCAACTAATTTGGCAATAACAGCATTATTTGCTTTTCCTTCTTTTCCTTTTCTATCAAATACTTCTAATCCTGCAAAAAAAGGGACATGATCTAAAAACTGTGATGCTTCTCCAATGTTATGTGTCATTCTATCTAACCAATTTCGTTTGACAAAACATTCATAATCATCGGCACCATGACTGGGCGCCGTATGAACAAAACCCGTTCCAGCTTCATCTGTAACATGTTCACCATCAATCATAGGGACATCATATGACCAATATTCATCCATCTCTGAAAGTGGGTGTGAACAGATAGCATTGTCTAAATCAGATGCTAATACATCTGAAATACGATTAAATTTAACAACTCGAGATTTTGTTAATGTATCTTCTGCCAAAATATCAGCAAAGATATACTGCTGCCCCGGTGCAGTCCAACTTTCTTCTTCAGTCTCTAGAACTTCATATAATCCATAAGAAATTTTTGGGTTAAAAGCTACGGCCTTGTTTGAAGGTATTGTCCATGGAGTTGTCGTCCATATGACCACTCGGGCATTTTTTATTTTTTCCGGTGCAGATTTAAAATTAAACGGCACCCAAATAGTATGAGATTTATGATTATGGTATTCTATTTCAGCTTCAGCCAAAGCAGTCTTTTCAACCGGGGACCACATAACTGGTTTTGAGCCTTGGTATAGAGATCCGTTCATTGCAAATTTCATGAATTCATCTGCAATTACTGCTTCTGCATGAAAATTCATCGTTAAGTATGGGTTATCCCATTTACCCGTAATCCCTAATCTTTTGAATTCCTCTCTTTGAATATCAACCCAACCCTCTGCGAATTTCCTACATTCCTGACGTAATTCAACTACAGGAACATCATCTTTATTTTTACCTTTTTTTCGGTATTGTTCTTCAATTTTCCATTCAATTGGTAAGCCATGGCAATCCCATCCAGGTATATATCGTGCATCTTTTCCCATCATCTGCTGAGATCTTACAACCATGTCTTTTAAAATTTTATTTAAAGCATGACCAATATGAAGATGACCGTTTGCATAAGGTGGTCCATCATGAAGTACAAATGACTCACGCCCTTTTTTCTCTCTTAATTTCTCATAGATACCTATTTTAGCCCAACGTTCTAACCAGATAGGTTCACGACCTGGCAGACCTGCCCTCATAGGGAAATCGGTTACCGGTAAGTTTATTGTATCTTTGTAATCAGGCGTTTCAGCACACATATCATGTTCCAGTCATGGAAAATTTAAAGTTGGGGTTTGTTCGGCGCGAATACTCAAACGACTTCTCCCGGCAGATCTTTGTTTCAGATCACCGGGCCAATAATTCGAATAATTATTTTAAATATTAGCTCCATAAAACGTTTTATAATGTGCAAGCAAGAAAAGGTCTAGCATAACATCATTTAGTTTCTTTAAATAATTAAAGTACACAATTTAAGATCCTAAATTAGATAAAAGAATAAAACTTGGCAAAAAGTAATTTACGGGGTATCGAGAATTTATGCCTCGATATGCACTAAAAGTTGAATACGATGGGAAACCATATCACGGTTGGCAACGTCAGCGTGATGTACCATCTGTGCAGCAAACTATTGAAATAGCAATTTCAAAAATTGCACCCGAAAAACCTGAAATACAAGGTGCAGGCCGGACAGATGCAGGAGTTCATGCAACAGGCCAAATCGCACATGTTGATCTGAATAAACCTTGGGACAGTTTTCGCTTATCTGAAGCAATAAATTATCATTTAAGACCTGAACCTATTTCGATTACTAAATGTTCGATTGTTGCAGATGATTTTCATGCAAGATTTTCCGCAAAAGAACGCCGGTATGTATTTAGGCTACTAAGTAGACGTGCACCTGCAATTGTAGATGTGGGTTGGGTTTGGCAAATCCAACATGATTTAGATCTAGAACTAATGCAGGAAGGCGCAAAGTATCTTGTAGGGAAGCATGATTTTACAACATTTCGTTCCTCTATTTGCCAAGCTCAAAGTCCTATAAAGTCATTGAAAGAAATTAGTATAAAAGAAATTAGTTTAGAGCACGGTAAAGAATTCGAATTTACGATCATAGCTCGGAGTTTTTTACACAATCAAGTCAGAAGCTTTATTGGTACTTTAGAGCGTGTTGGGTCAGGTTCTTGGGATCCAGAGAGAGTACATGAGGCACTAATTGCAAAAGATAGATCACAATGTGGCCCAGTCTGCCCACCCCATGGATTATATTTAGCTCAAGTTTCATATGACACTGAAATATTTCCTTAATTGCTTCATTGATTAAATTTAGAATTGTTCAGCAGCACAGCCTAAAAATTTGTTTATATTTACCTGAGTTTACGTTTGCAGTTTATGCATAGCGGAATTGCAAACGTGTTTGTTGTTTTTCAAGGAAAATATTCATAATTAATAAAAAAATAATAAACATAAAAGGAAATGTTAAAATGGCATTTGCATCAAGTACAACGAATTTAAACCAATTATTTCCATCATCAGAAAGCATTTCAATTGTTTGGGAAAATCTAAATAAATCATTACAANCTCGAAAAAAACACCGTCAAACAATTAAAGAATTGAACCAATTAACTGATAAAGATTTGGCNGATATTGGACTTTGCCGTGGTGATATTAATGCAGTNGCAAAAGGTAGTGTAGATCATCTTATTAAACGCGGTGTAAATATTGACCCAGACTATTTTAATTTAAATAAAATATAGTACTACAAGATGTAGATGATATGGGAGCAAAAATATAAAAATTTTTGCGCCATTTCTATGAATTTCCTCTACCCTACGACCATCCTTAAGTTCAAATCATATTTTTTTGATAAATTAATATTTGAGGTAAGCAAATCAATTACTTCTGCTGTAACAAATGAAGCAATAACACTTGGTCGCTTATCATGATTTCTTTCACTTCCAATAGGACACGTGAGATCTTCAATAGAAGTATTATCATAGTTTGATTGATACCACCTTTTAAATTTAGTTTTTTTTGTTTTTGAACCAATCATGCCAACATAATTAGCATCATTACGTTCTAGTGCAGCAGCAGTTAAAATAAAATCAAGCGCATGATCATGAGAAAGTATTATATATGCACTTCCTGCTGGAGATGATTTAATGTCAATCTCAGGAATAGCACTCAATCTTTTTTCAACATCGGCATCACATTTTGCAAGCTCATGAGACCTACTATCAATCAAAATACACTTTACAGGTAAATGTTGAAGCTGAAGTGCTAATGCACGTCCAACATGTCCTGAGCCCATGACATAAACATGAGGTAGTGTTTTATAATTCTCATTAAAAGAATTTAATGTTAAAGATTTATTTTTTTTAGACATTATAACTAATGAGACTTCTACATTACCACCACAACATTGACCAATTTCAGGACCGAGCGGAATTTTTAAAATATCTTTTTTAACATTTTCGATTAACATTTTTCTAGAATGATTAATAACCAAATACTCTAATTGCCCACCCCCTATGGTGCCAAATGAGTCTAAATCACTTATGAACATTTCTGTATCTTCATTACGCGGAGAAGAGCCAATAGTTTTTACAATTGTAGCTTTAACAATAAACTCATTGTCATTTAAAAAATTAACTAATTCTTTAAAATATTTTGTCATTTATTTGCCTGCTCCTGTATATTTTTTACAGCTAATAAAACCCTTTCTGGTGTAGCAGGAGTATCCAGCCTTGGGCATGTTTGATAATCATTCATACTTGATATTGCCATTGATAAGGCTTCCAAAACTGAAATTCCTAACATAAATGGTGGCTCCCCAACAGCTTTTGATCTTTTAATAGTAAGCTCTCTATTTTCTGACCAATCTGCCAATTCAACATTAAACTCGCGAGGCATATCTGAAGCAAGTGGGATTTTATAGGTTGAAGGTGCATGTGTTTTCAATTTACCATCTTATCCCACCACAATTCTTCAGAAGTTAACCATCCCATACCTTGAATAAAAGCGCCCTCAATTTGCCCCTTATCTAAAATGGGATTTAGTGAACGGCCGACATCATGCAAAATATCCGTTTTTTCTATTCGATACTCTCCTGTTAAAGTGTCAATTAAAACTTCAGAACATGCTGCACCATATGCATAATAATAAAATGGGTTACCTTTTCCAGCAGCCCTATCCCAATAAATATTAGGGGTTTTATAAAATCCTGTAGCAGATAATTGAGTGCGCTGCATATAAGCCATCTTAATAAATTCATTAAATGGAACAATTTCTTCTCCAACATAAACCATATTAGATAGAAATTTAATTTCAGTTTCTTGCACGCCCCAATGAGCTGCTGCAAATTTTATTAATCTATCTTTGATTTGATCAGCTGCATCTAATGCAGCCATTCCATTTAAATCAGTACCCGAGGAAGCCGCGGTTGCAGAGGTATTTGGAACTTTTTCAGTTGTAGTTTTTGTAATTTTAATTCTTTCAAAATCTACTTGAAATGCATCTGCCACTATTTGTGCAATTTTGGTATTTAAACCTTGGCCCATTTCTGTTCCACCGTGGTTTAAATGAATTGAACCATCATTGTATATGTGAATTAATGCACCAGCTTGATTATACCATGTTGCAGTAAAAGAAATTCCAAACTTCACTGGTGTTAGTGCAATACCTTTTTTTATCACTAGAAGTTTTATTGAAATTTTTTATTGCCGTTCTTCGTGTACGATAATTTGATTTTTTTTCCAGTTCATCAATAAGCTTTGGTAATATGTTATCTTTTATTTTCTGATGGTAGGGAGTTATATTTCTATCAGTATCACCATATAGGTTTAATTTACGAATATCTAATGGGTCTTTTCCTGTAGCAAATGCTATTTCTTCAATTATTCTTTCAGCTCCAAGAACACCTTGGGGTCCTCCAAATCCTCTAAATGCAGTATTTGATACTGTATTTGTTTTCATTGGACGACTTTTTAATCTTACATTTGGGTAATAGTATGCATTATCAGCATGAAATAGCGCTCGATCAGTTACTGGTCCGGATAAATCGGAAGAGTATCCGCATCGAGCAGAAAAAATACTGTCAACTGCACTAATAAGACCATCGTCGTTAAAGGTTACATCATAATCAATAATAAAATCATGTCGCTTTCCAGTTGANNTCATATCCTGATCTCGATCAGGTCGAAGTTTGACTGCGCAATTCCATTTTTTTGCAGCAATTGCAGCAACTACACAAAATAAATTCATTTGGCTTTCTTTGCCGCCAAAACCACCACCCATCCTTCGAACATTTACTGTGACAGCATTGTTAGGAATACCCATAACATGAGCAACCATATGCTGCGCCTCACTCGGATGTTGTGTAGAGCAATGAATGACTAACTCATCATCCTCTCCAGGTATTGCAAATGCAATATGACCTTCAAGATACATATGATCCTGACCACCGATAGTAATTTTATTTTTAATTCGATTCATATCATTAGAAACAGCGTTACTTATATTTCCCCTCTCTAATTTTAATGGTGCAGTCACATGTGGATAATCAGCACCTTGAGCGCTAGAAATATTCAATGCATGGGGGAGTATTTCATATTCAATATTAGCTAGCTTAGCTGCATGGCGTGCAATATTTCGCGTTTTAGCTATAACGGCAAATAATGGCTGACCATGAAATTGCACCTTATCAATTGG
>JGI20152J14361_10001144_pt1 | contig 17823 bp, 15 predicted proteins | sample COG_02_FD_14361 | JGI IMG/M metagenome (IMG submission 14361)
CTTGACCCCTCAATGAATCCGGATGGACTTCAAAGGTTTGCGCATTGGGCAAATACAAATAAAAGTATCAACTTGAATCCGGATAGTAATGACAGAGAATTTGATGAAAATTGGCCAAAAGGAAGAACTAATCATTATTGGTTTGATATGAATAGAGATTGGTTACCGGTACAATTACCAGAATCAAATGTTCGAATTGAAACATTTCATAACTGGTATCCAAATGTTCTAACTGATCATCATGAAATGGGAACTAACTCGACTTTTTTTTACCAACCTGGAATTCCATCCAGAGTAAATCCTTTAACTCCAAAAAAAAATCAATACCTAACTGCTAAAATTGGTCAATATCATGAAAAGCAATTAAGTAAAATTGGTTCGTTATTTTATAGTGAAGAAGATTATGATGATTTTTATTATGGAAAGGGATCTACATTTCCTGATATTAATGGAAGTATAGGAATATTATTTGAACAGGGTAGTTCAAGAGGACATTTACAAGAAAGTATCAATGGAGAAATCTCATTTCCATTTACTATTAAAAATCAACTTACCACCTCTTTATCTACTTTAAATGCATCGTTCGAATTAAAAAAAGATTTATTGGATTATCAATATGAATTTTTTGTTAATTCAATGAAAATCGCAAAAAAGAATAAAAATAAATACATAGTTGTTGGTGACAAAAAAGATAAATCAAAGTTGTTTCACTTTTACGAAATATTAAAAAAACATAAAATTGAAATAAAAAAATTAAATAAGAATCAAATTGTTGACGGAACTGAATTTAAAAAAGAAAACTCTTTGTTGATTCCAAAAAACCAAAGAAATTCTAGATTAATTAGCGCAATGATAGAAAACAGAACAAAATTTAAGGACAGTTTGTTTTATGATGTTTCTGCTTGGTCATTTTTACATTCATTTGATTTAGAATATGCTGATTTGATTTTAAAGGAGAAAACTGAAAAACTTGTTTTAAAAAAACCAAAAGGTAAAATTCTTTCAAAAAGTAAATACGCTTACCTTTTTTCTTGGGACGATTACTATACGCCAATGGCTCTATATGAATTATTAAATAATAATTTAAGATTAAAAGTAGCTACTGAAAAATTTGAAATTGATAATAAAAAATTTGACTACGGTACTATATTAATTCCAGTTAAAAACCAAAATAAAAGTATTGAGGAAATAAATAAAATTCTTGAGAAAATTACAAATTTGTCTGGAATTAACTTTTTTGGAGTCAGTACTAGTAAAACTGAAGGTATTGATTTAGGAAGTAATAGTTTTAAAAATATAACAACACCAAAAATTGGTCTTGTAGTTGGCAATGGAATATCAAGTTATGATGCTGGAGAAATTTGGCACTTATTAGATACTAAATATAAAATCCCTGTAACTAAAATTAAATCTAATTCATTATCCAGATTAGATTTAGAAAAATACAATACAATCATTTTTGTTAACGGATCCCATAATTACAGTAAAAACACTCTCAAAATTTTAAAAAACTGGATAGAAAATGGCGGTAATTTAATTGGGTTTAGAAATGCTGTTAGTTGGTTAAATAAAAATAAATTTATTTCTATTAATCTTAAGAATAATAAACCAAAAGCAAACAATATAACTTTTACAAACAAAAGTAAATTTTACGGAGCTCAACTTACAAGTGGAGCAATTTTTAATACATCACTAGACTTAAGTCATCCAATAAACTATGGTTTTTATAAAAATAATTTGTCAGTTTTCAGAAACACTAATATTTTTATTGAAAATGATTCACTTAGTTTTAATAACCCTATTAAATATACTAACACAAACACTCTAATAAGCGGATATATTTCTGAGGAGAACTACAAATCTATGAAGGATAGTAGACCATTTGTAAATTTTAAAATAAAGAAAGGTAATATCAATGTGTTTTCTGACAATACCAATTTTAGAGGCTTTTGGTTTGGCACTAATAAACTATTTATGAATGCAATATTCTTCTCAAAGATTATGTGAAATAATTAATTAGTCGGTGGTTTATGTTTTTCAAACGGTCTGAACAATAAACTTTTGATACTTTGATTATCTTTTTCGTTAAAGTAGGTATCTACACCATAAATTATTTTGGAAGGATTTAAAAAACTGAAAGTTCCAAAAAGTCTATCCCAGAAAGAAAAAATATTTCCGTAATTGGAATCAGTATAAGGCAACATGTAGTGATGATGAATTTTGTGCATATTTGGAGTCACAATTATATAACTTAAAAATCTATCTAAATTAGGACTAATATCAATATTGGCATGATTAAATTGAGATAAAACAACGGAGAGAGATTGATATAAAAAAACTAATCCCATGTTAGCGCCTAAAATTGCAACAGCAAATAAAGTGAAAACATACCTTATTATACTTTCAAAAGGATGGTGTCTATTTGCAGTTGTAGTATCAACTTTATGATCTGAATGATGGACCAAATGAATTTTCCACAAAAACTTTACTTTGTGTTGAACATAATGAGGAAGATATGCTCCAATCAAATCAAGAAAAATAACTCCTAAAATAATATAGGCAGACAAAGGTAATATATCATTATAATTTAAAAATCCATAGCCATTAATAGAAACCCAATCAGATACTAATAAAAGAATAAATGCTAGGGAAAAATTTACTAAAATAGTTGTCAAAGTAAAAAACAAGTTAGGAAGAGCATGTTTTAATTTTGAATAATTAAATTTAAATAATGGAATTAAAGACTCAATTGACCAAAAAAAAGTAATTCCTCCAACCAAGATTAATGACCGTTGTAATGATGAAATATTTTCAAAAAAATAAATAAATTCTTGCATATCTACATTGAATTATGTGCAATTTATACAAAATAGATTTAAATTTGAAAAAAAATAATAAAATATGGCAAGAACACCTTCAGTTATGGTCCCATTAGGCTTTGAAGCTCCAAAATTTGAATTATTAGATGTAAAAAGAGACAAATTAGTAAAGTCAGATGATTTATTTGGAAAAAAAGGAACCTTGATAATGTTTATATGTAATCATTGTCCGTTTGTCAAACATGTAAATCAACAAATAGTTCAAATTGCTAAAGATTATCAAAACTCTGGGATTAAATTAATAGCAATTTCTAGTAATGACATAATTAATTATCCTGATGATTCGCCAAGTGAAATGAAAAAAGTTGCAATAAAAGAAAATTTTATTTTCCCTTACTTATTTGATGAAACTCAAATTGTTGCAAAAAATTATGATGCAGCTTGCACTCCCGACTTTTTTATTTTTAACAACTCTAAAAAACTAGTCTACAGAGGACAACTTGATGATTCAAGACCAGGAAATAATATTACTGTTACAGGAGAAGATGTTAGAAATGCATTAGAGTCGCTAATCAACTTTAAAGAAATTAATCCTGTACAAAAACCGAGTATTGGATGTAATATTAAATGGAAAAATTAAAGTAACTCAACTTCAAAAATTAGTGTAGCATTTGGAGGAATAACCCCACCAGCACCAGTTTCACCATAACCTAAGTTTGATGGAATAACAAATTTTGCCTTTTCACCTTTTTTTAATAACATAATTCCTTCATCCCATCCAGGAATAACTTGACCAATTCCAACATTAAATTCTATAGGTTGATTTCTTTTATATGAGGAATCAAATACAGTTTCATCAATTAACATCCCTTTATAATGAACTTTCACTTTATCTCCTTTAATTGGGTAATCTCCATTACCTTTATTTAAGATTTTATATTTAAGACCAGATGATGTTTCTTCAAAACCTTTTGACATACTTTCAATAGTTTCTTGTTCTTTTAATTTCATTTCTTTTATTAAAATCTCTTTTTTTGCTTTGAAACTATTAAAAACATCAACAGAATCCCATTTTTTAGCATCATCCCCTAATCTAATTATAGAAATAGATTCAATTATATCATCTTGTTGAATTTCGTTAACGATATTCAATCCCTCAACAACTTCTCCAAACACAGTATGTTTATCATCTAACCAATTTGTTGGTACATGAGTAATAAAAAACTGACTACCATTAGTAGAAACACCTGAATTAGCCATAGATAATATTCCTGGTTTATCATGTCTAAGCTCGGGGTGAAACTCATCATCAAACTTATAACCAGGATCTCCAGTGCCGGTACCATGAGGACAACCAGTTTGAATCATGAAATCTGGAATTACTCTATGAAATTTCAAGCCATCATAATATGGTAAACCAATCGATTTATGAGAATTATTTATTTTTCCCTCTGAAAGACCAATGAAATTAGCAACTGTTCCAGGAGCTTTATCGTGATGAAGTATTAATAATATTTCACCCTTAATGGTTTTAATTTTAGCATATAAACCGTCTTGCATTTTTTTTAATTTTAATTAAGCCGCAAGATAATTTAATCTTTATAAAGAGTGAAAAATAAATTAAAATTTAATTTGATAAATCATTAATAAATTTTAATCTATATAATCTTAAATCCGATTCTTCATAGTCATTGTCAAACTCTTCAACTGCAATATTAATATCATCAGATTCAGATTCAATAAAAAAATCATATAATTCGTCTTGCTGATCTTCATCAAAAACATCATTTACCATATAATCAACATTAAGTTTAGTTCCCGAAAAAATAATTTTTTCAAGCTCTTCTATAAGTTCTTCTAAATCTAAACCCTTAGCATTTGCGATATCAACTGGAAGAATTTTTCTATCAATACTTTGAATTATATATAATTTTAGAGATGAATTTGTGCCTGTAGTTTTTATAATTAAATCATCAGGTCTAGTGATTTTATTTTCATCAACATAATTTGAAATAATTTTTAGAAATGAAGCTCCGAATTTCCTAGCCTTACCCTCTCCGACTCCATTTATGTTTTTCAACTCTTCAATTGTAATGGGATATTTATAAGACATCTCATCCAAAGAAGATTCTTGAAAAATGACATAAGGAGGAATGCTTTTTAATTTAGCTATGTTTTTTCTTTCTGAAATTAGAATTTTAAATAGTTCTTTATCATTTAAAGATCTATTTGTTGTGTTTGAAATAAATTTAGCTTCAATATGAAACTCGTGATTTTTTGAAATATAAAAATCATTTGGATTTTCTAGGTATTTCTTTGATAATTCATTCATTTAATTTTAAAACACCATATGATTCTATATTTTTGATTAAAAGATTATTTACAATCAGATGTCTTAATAATGAATTCCAAAAAACTGAATCATTATCTTTTCCTGAGCCAAATAATTTATTATTAGTAACATTATGAGATCTAAGTAAATTATTTTCTTTTCCTGTTAGATAAGCAACTAAATCTTTGGTTTTGTACTGTTCTTTAGTAATTTTAATTAAATCTAAAACTAAAAGTACTTCATCATTTACTTTTAATTTAGGTTTAGGGTTTTTCATATTATCATCCATCATAGCACCCTCTCCATTAATTTCATCAAAATCTTCTCCAAAATAATTAAGCAAAAACTTTCTTCTAGACATGGAAGTTTCGGCATAGGCAGAAATCTCATCCAATAAAGAATAGCTTTGTTCTTGCTCAGCAATCGGTTTTCCTGACATGAATTTTTCTAGTTTTTCAATATCTTTATGAGTGTAAAAAGCTAAACAATGTCCTTCTCCTCCATCTCGACCAGCTCTACCAGTTTCTTGATAATAACTTTCTAAACTTTTTGGAATATCATGATGAATTACAAACCTTACATCCGGTTTATCAATTCCCATACCAAAAGCTATTGTTGCAACTATAACATCGCACTCTTCCATTAAAAACATATCTTGATTCTTTGCTCTTGATTTTGTATCAAGTCCGGCATGATATGGTAAAGCATTGATGTCGTTAACTTGTAAAAATTGAGAAAGTTCATTTACATTTTTTCGGGAGAGACAATAAATTATACCTGATTTTCCTTCTCTTTGCTTTATGAATGAAATAATATCTCTATTTAAGTTTTCCGTTTTCTGTCTAACTTCATAAAAAAGGTTTGGTCTATTAAATGAAGATTTAAAAATTTTAGCATCTTTAATATCCAAGTTTTTAACAATATCGTCTTGTACTTTTGCAGTTGCTGTAGCTGTTAAAGCAATTATAGGAATTTGAGTATTAATCTTATTTAAGATAGTTTTTAAGTTTCTGTACTCTGGTCTAAAATCATGACCCCATTCAGAGATGCAATGTGCTTCGTCTACTGCTAAAAATGAAATATTAATCTGATTTAAAAAATCAATGTTTTCTTGTTTAGCTAGTGACTCTGGAGCTACATATAATAATTTTGTTTTTTTATTAAAAACATCATTTTTAACTTCATTAATTTCAGAATTATTTAATGAAGAATTTAAAACATGTGCAATTCCGTCAAACGAAGATATTCCTCTTATAACGTCAACTTGATTTTTCATAAGAGCAATTAATGGAGAAACAACTAAAGCTGTTCCTTCAAGTAACAAGGCAGGTAATTGAAAACATAATGATTTACCTGCCCCTGTAGGCATGATTACCATATTATTATTACCTTCTATTAAGGATGAAATTATTTGCTCTTGTTTTCCTTTGAAATCTGAAAAACCAAATAATGATTTTAAATCTTTTTTTAAATCAATATTGTAAGACATTTTATAAAGTAGGTAGGTATTTGTACATTTGCTTCTTAAATATAACATTTAAAGCTTATTTAAAAAAACAAGATTGAAATCAAAAGACAATATTTTAAAAATTGCAAAAGATAGTTTTGTAAATCAAGGAAATGCAATATTAAACCTACACAAGTATCTTACTATAGATTTTGAAAATGCTATAAATAAAATTAACTCTCTTAGTGGAAGAGTTATAGTGAGTGGAATTGGTAAAAGTGCAATTATTGGATCTAAAATAGTTGCAACTTTAAATTCAACAGGAACTCCTTCGATTTTCATGCACGCGGCAGAAGCAATTCATGGTGATTTAGGTATTATTCAAAATGATGACATAATTATATTATTATCTAAAAGCGGTAATACACCTGAAATAAAAAACCTTGTTCCTTTTATCAAACAAAGAAACATAAGCATTATCTCTATAACATCAGAGCCAAATTCATATTTAGCTAAAAATTCTGATTATTTGTTAAACTCTCGTATTGAAGAAGAGGCCTGTTTAAATAATTTAGCCCCAACAACAAGTACCACCGCACAACTTGTAATTGGAGATGCAATAGCTATTTGTTTGTCTAAAATTAACGGATTTAATGAAAATGATTTTGCCAAACATCATCCTGGCGGAATATTAGGAAAAAAACTTTATTTAAAAGTTGATGAAATAATAAATAAAAATTTAAAACCACAATTATTCGAATCTGATGATTTTAAAACAATAATTGATGTGATTTCCAAAAATCTTTTGGGTGCAGCTGTTGTTGTAAAAGATAATAAGCCAATTGGCATAATTACTGACGGAGACATTAGAAGAGTGTTCTCTAATGAATCAAACTTTAATAATATATTAGCCAAAGACTTGATGTCAAAAAATCCTTTTATTATTGACTCTAAAACATTAGCCTCTGAAGCCTTGTCGATTATGAATAAAAATAAAATAACTCAAATTGTAGTTACTAAAAATGGAGATTATTTTGGTCTAATTCATTTACATAATATTTTAAACGAAGGATTATCTTAATGAAAAATAGCTCAATTGAGGAAATGTCTTTTTTAGATCATCTTGAAGATTTAAGGTGGCATTTATTAAGATCTGTATTAGCAATATTAATAACAGGCTCAATAGCATTTATTGCTAAAGATTTCATATTCGACAAAATTTTATTTGGCCCAAAAAATATTGACTTTTTTACTTATGAATTACTATGCAGTATTTCTAATAAAATAGGTTTAGATGAAAGCTTCTGTATCAATGAAATGCCTTTTAGAATCCAAAGCAGAACAATGTCTGGACAGTTCTCAGCACACATATGGATGTCTATTACAGCTGGATTTATTATGTCATTTCCATATGTAATATATCAATTTTGGAGTTTCATAAGTCCTGGGCTTTATGAAAATGAAAAAAGTAATGCAAGAGGATTCATTATTATTTCTTCTTTGCTATTTTTTATTGGTGTTCTTTTTGGATACTATATAGTTACCCCGCTTTCAATAAATTTTTTAGGCTCTTACAGTGTTAGTACTGAAATTTTTAATGACTTTGACTTAGATAGTTATGTTGGTCTTGTAAGAGCTTCTGTACTAGCCTCAGGACTAATTTTTGAATTACCTATTATAGTTTATTTTTTAACTAAAATTGGAGTAATTACACCTGAATTAATGATTAAGTATAGAAAATTTGCTTTGATAATAGTTTTGACNTTGTCAGCTGTTATAACTCCACCTGATATAGCTAGTCAAATAATAGTTGCTATTCCGATTATTGTGCTTTATCAAATTAGTATATATATCTCTAAGTTTGTGATTAGAAAAGAAAAAATTAAAAAATGAAATTAACAGCTCAAAGCATATTCAAGTCATACAAAGGAAGAAAAGTAGTTAATGACATTTCAATAGAAGTGAATCAGGGTGAAATAGTTGGTTTACTAGGTCCAAATGGTGCTGGAAAAACTACTAGTTTTTATATGATTGTAGGACTAATTAAGCCAGATGGAGGCAAAATATCATTAGACAATTTAGAGATAACTACATTGCCTATGTACATGAGAGCACAGAAAGGAATTGGATATTTAGCACAAGAAGCTTCTGTTTTTAGAAAATTATCAATTGAAGATAACATAAAAGCTGTTTTAGAACTAACAACTCTCACCAGTGAACAACAATCTGAAAAAATGGAATCTTTATTGAACGAATTTAATTTACAGAAAATAAGAAAAAGTAGAGGTGATTTACTTTCTGGTGGAGAAAGAAGAAGAACTGAAATTGCAAGAGCTTTAGCCACAGATCCTAAATTTGTATTACTTGACGAGCCTTTTGCTGGGGTTGATCCTATTGCTGTTGAAGATATTCAAAAAATAATTTCACATTTAAAGAAAAGAAATATAGGAATTTTAATCACTGATCATAATGTTCAAGAAACATTAGCTATAACAGATAGAACTTATCTAATGTTTGAAGGAAATATACTCAAATCTGGAAAACCAGAAGATTTAGCAAAAGATGAAATGGTAAGAAAATTATATTTAGGTCAGAACTTTGAATTTAGAAAGAAGAAACTAGACTATAGCTCTTAATAAATTTAAAACTATATAAATAGTTATTATTATAGGAAGAGAAGCTAATCCTAAACTAGCAAAAAGAATTATTGAGAAAAAAAATAACACATATAAAGCTTTATTTTGATTAAATTTTAAATTATTAATTTTTAATGAAAACATATTAATGTTGGATATTAGAAGAAATGATGACAAGAAAACTAATAATATTAAAATAAAAATATTTTCAAAAATTAATTCTAATTGAAAACGTTCAATAAATTGAGGAAGAAAAACAATTAAAATTGCATTTGCTGGGGTAGGAAGTCCAGTAAAATCTGTTCCAATGGTACTAACATTAAATTTGGCTAATCTGTAAGATGATGAAAGTGTGATTAAAAAAGCTAAGTACGGAGTTAAAGAAATTAGAAAATTAGATGAATTTTCAATTACAAAAGTCGAAGAACCAATAATATTTAATATTACTATTGAAGAAGTTAGTCCAAATGTTACTAAATCAGATAATGAATCTAACTGAACCCCAAGTTTATTATCAACTTTTAGTAGTCTTGCAAAAAATCCGTCAAAAAAATCACAAATCAATCCCAATGACACAAATAAAGCTAATTTTTCAAGATCTCCCATAACTCCAAAAACAACAGCAACACAACCAAAAAATAGATTTGTTAGAGTTAGGAGATTAGGAATAAAATTAAAAAGTTTCACATTTCTAAATTAATGATTTTATACAAAATCAAAACAAGAAATACTTTTATATTTAGAAATGAGTTTTTATTAACTTGTAAATATTATTAATTCTATTAATTTGAATAAAAAATATTTAATACTAAGTCTTTTTTCTGGATTACTCTTTGGACTATCATGGCCGGTTAATGGGATAGTCTTTTTAATATTTGTCGCTTTTATACCATTACTAATAATTGAAAGAAGATTAAGAGAGAAATCTGTTTTTAAAATTTTTTCCTATAGTTTTCTGAGTTTTATTTTATGGAATTCTATTACATCCTGGTGGTTAGTTAACTCAACAATATTTGGGATGTTTTTTGCGATCATTTTATATTCCATATTAATGGCTTTAGTTTTTGCCGGTTATAGTTTAATTTCTAAAAAATTAGGCGGTAAACTTGGTGTTATTTTTTTTATTTCTTCTTGGATTGTTTTTGAAAAATTTAATTTAAGTTGGGAATTTTCTTGGCCATCATTGATTTTGGGTAATGTTTTTTCTGAATCACATCAGTTAATACAATGGTTTGAGTTTACAGGTACTTTAGGTGGTTCGATATGGATTCTTATTGTAAATCTTTTGTTTTTTGAAACTTTAAATAAATATTTAAACAATAAATATTATTTAAAAAACTTATCAATTGGTTTATTATGTATCTCTTTTCCAATAATAATTTCTTTATTTATTTATGAGCAAGACATAAAACAAGAAAAATTTATAGACGTCACAATAATACAACCTAATGTAGACCCATATAACAAAAAATATGGAAGAACAAACTTTGAAATATTAGAAGAATTTAAAGATAAAACTAATGATAAAAAATTCAACAATAAATTAATAATAACTCCTGAAACATATTTTTCGGAAAGCCCAGGCTATTCCTTAAAAGATTTTTTCAGTACACCGTTTTATAAGGATTTAGATAATTATTTAAATGAAAAAAAATCAGAAATTATAAGCGGAATTCAGTTTTACAAAATTTATAATTCATCTAAAACAAAAACTCAAAGTTCTAATTATTTAAGAGATAGTACATGGGTAGATATATATAACAGTAGCTTTATAAATTCAAGTTCAAATCAAGTTTATCATAAATCTAAGCTTGTAGTTGGAGTGGAAAATTTACCATATAAATCAATTTTAGAACCACTTTTAGGTAATTTACTTTTAGATTTTGGTGGAACTGTAATGACTAGAGCAACCCAACCAAATAGATCTGTATTTAAAACAAAATCGAATGCATTAGTAGCTCCTGTAATATGTTATGAATCTATGTATGGTGAATTCATGACAGATTATGTGAGAAATGGTGCACAATTAATCGCTATTATAACAAATGATGGTTGGTGGGGTAATTCTCCCGGACACAAACAATTATTAAGTTACTCGAGGTTGAGATCAATTGAACTGAGAAGAAGTATTGTTAGAAGTGCAAATACTGGAATTTCTGCAATAATTAATGAAAAAGGGGATATAATTAAGAGTATAGAATACGAGAAAAACGGAATAATTAATGACAAAATAAGCATATCGAATAAGCTAACTTTTTACGCAAAATATGGAGATTATATCTCCAGAATATCACTTTTTTTCTTCATAATTATTTTCTTGTTTTATTTTGCGAAAAAAAAATAACATTAAATTTCTTAATAAAATATTGTGTGAGTCATATAAAAAATTATTTTTGCAAATATTATAATTTAAAATTATGTATTGGACTCTAGAATTAGCCACCTATTTAACTGATGCACCTTGGCCTGCAAATAAAGATGAGTTAATCGACTTCTGCATTCGTACTGGTGCTCCTTTAGAAGTAATAGAAAATCTACAGGAAATTGAAGAAGAAGAAGAAGAAATCTATGAATCTATACTTGAGATTTGGCCAGATTATCCTACTGATGAAGATTATCTTTGGAATGAAGATGAATATTAACCATAAAAAACTTTCTAAAAAAGTCTCATTTGAGGCTTTTTTTTTACTTAAATTTGAATAGAAAAAATAATAATGAGCTTTATAAATTCTATATTAAACGTTTTTGTAGGAAGTAAATCAAAAAAAGATTTAAAGGAAGTTGAAGGAATAGTAAAGCAAATATTAGCTTTTGAAAAAGAATTTTCTTCACTTAGTCATGACGAGTTAAGATTAAAAACAGCAATTTTTAAAAATATTATAAAAGATTCTAGAAAGCCGTTCAATGATCTAATTGAAGGTTTAAATTCTAAAATACAATCCTCCAATAACATTGATGAAAAAGATGACTATTACACTGAAATAGATACAATAAATGAGGATTCAAATAAAAAAGTTGAAGAAATTTTAAATGATATTCTTCCTCAAGCATTTGCTGTTGTAAAAGAAACTGCAAAAAGGTTTAAAGAAAATTCTGAAATTAGAGTTAAAGCAAATGAATACGATCTAAGATTATCCTCAGAAAAAACTTATGTTAAAACTGACCAAGATGATGTGATTTGGTTAAACAAATGGAATGCTGCTGGAAAAGAGGTTACTTGGGATATGGTTCATTATGATGTTCAGTTGATTGGAGGTATAGTTCTACATAGAGGTAAAATTGCTGAAATGCAAACTGGTGAAGGGAAAACATTAGTAGCTACCCTTCCTGTATATTTAAACGCTCTCACCGGAAATGGTGTTCATTTGGTTACCGTAAATGATTATTTAGCTAAAAGAGATAGTGCTTGGATGGCGCCAATTTTTGAATTTCATGGATTAAGTATTGATTGTATTGACTATCACTCTCCTAACTCAGAAGAAAGAAGAAAAGCATACAACGCAGATATCACATATGGAACTAATAATGAATTTGGATTCGATTATTTAAGAGATAATATGGCTCACTCTTCAAAAGATTTAGTTCAAAGAAAGCATGCGTATTCAATTGTTGATGAAGTTGATTCTGTTCTTGTTGATGACGCTAGAACTCCGCTAATAATTTCAGGGCCTGTTCCTAAGGGAGACATACATGAATTCGATGAGTTAAAACCAAGAATTTATGAAATAGTCAAAAAACAAAAAGATTTGTTGACCCAAGTTTTATCGAAAGCTAAAAAGTTAATTTCTGATGGAAATACTGAACAAGGAGGTTTTCATTTATTACAAGTTTTCAGAGGACTTCCTAAGAATTCAGCGTTAATAAAATATCTAAGTCAAGATGGAATCAAACAACTACTGCAAAAAACTGAAAACTTTTATATGCAGGATAATAACAGAGAAATGCCTAAAGTAGATTTAGATTTATTCTTTGTTATTGATGAAAAAAATAATCAAATTGAACTAACAGATAAAGGAATAGATACTATTTCAAATAAAAATGAAGATTCTAATTTTTTTGTTTTACCTAATCTTTCAATAGAATTAACTCAAATAGAAAACAAAAAACTTGAGTTAAATAAAGAGGTGGAAGAAAAAGAAAAAGTTTATAATGATTTTGCTACTAAAAGTGAAAGAATTCACACTTTAAATCAATTACTAAAAGCATACACTCTTTTCGAAAAAAATACTGAGTATGTTGTCATGGATAACAAAGTCAAAATTGTCGATGAACAAACTGGTAGAATTATGGATGGCAGAAGGTACTCTGATGGACTTCATCAAGCTATTGAAGCTAAAGAGAATGTAAAAATTGAAGATGCCACTCAAACATTTGCTTCAATAACTCTACAAAATTATTTCAGAATGTATAACAAACTTTCTGGAATGACAGGAACAGCAATTACAGAAGCTGGAGAACTATGGGACATATATAAATTAGATGTTGTAGAAATTCCTACTAACAAACCAATTGCTAGAAAAGATCACAATGATTTAATATATAAAACTAAAAGAGAAAAATATAATGCAGTTATTGAAGATGTTACAAAAATATCTAACCAAGGTAGACCTGTTTTAATTGGAACAACATCTGTTGAAATTTCAGAACTTTTGGGAAGAATGTTGACAATACGAAAGATTAATCATAATGTTTTGAATGCCAAACTACACAAAAAAGAGGCAGATATTGTTTCTGAAGCTGGTAATGCAGGAATAGTTACTATAGCTACAAACATGGCAGGTAGAGGAACTGATATCAAAATTTCAGATAAAATAAAGGAAAACGGTGGATTAGCCATAATTGGAACAGAAAGACATGATTCAAGAAGAGTTGATAGGCAATTAAGAGGAAGGGCTGGAAGACAAGGAGATCCTGGAAGCTCACAATTCTATGTTTCATTAGAAGATAATTTAATGAGACTTTTTGGTTCAGATAGGGTTGCAAAAATGATGGATAGGATGGGATTAGAGGAGGGTGAAGTAATTCAGCACTCAATGATGACTAAAACCATTGAACGAGCACAAAAAAAAGTAGAAGAAAATAATTTTGGAATTAGAAAAAGACTTCTTGAATATGATGATGTAATGAATGTGCAAAGAGAAATCATTTACAAAAGAAGAAAACACTGTCTACAAGGTGAGAGGCTTAAAGTTGATATAGCAAGCATGATATATGATACATGTGAAATTATTGTAAATAACAGTAAGGCATCTAACAATTATAAGGATTACGAATTCGATGTAGCAAGGTTTTTTTCCATGAATTCAAATTATAATGATGATGAATTTAAATCTAGTTCTGAAGATGAAATTTTTAAAGAAACTTATAAAAAAGCATTTGAATATTATAATTCAAAAATGACTTCTTCTGCAACAAAAGTATTCCCAGTAATTAAGAACGTTTATGAAAATTCATCAAATAATTTTGAAAGAATAGTAGTTCCATTTACAGATGGAAACAAAACACTTAATGTAGTATCAAATTTAGAAAATGCTTATAATTCAGAGGGAAAAACATTAGTTAATGATTTTGAAAAAAATATATCTTTAGCAATAATAGATGAAGCCTGGAAAGTTCATTTAAGAAAAATGGATGAATTAAAACAGTCTGTACAATTAGCTGTTCATGAGCAAAAAGATCCACTTGTAATTTATAAAGAAGAGGCCTACATATTATTTGGATCAATGATAGAAAAAGTTAACAAAGACATAATTTTATTTTTATTTAACGGTGAACTTCCTTCAAAAGACCCCTCTAACATAAGAGAAGATAGAAGAGTAAGAAGACAACAAAAATTAAACGTTTCTAAAGAAGAAGTTCTAAATAGTGACGAAATTGCTTCAAAAAACAGAAAAGCTGGAGAAAATGTCTTCAAGAAATAATAACTACGTTGAAACCATTGTAAGAGAGGTTAAGAAAATTGGAAGAAATGAAAAAGTAAATATAAAAAATGTTACAACTGGTGAAACCAAAACTCTTAAATATAAGTTAGCTGAAAATTTCATAAAAAAAGGTGAATGGATAATTTTTAATGAATAATTAAAAAATATGAACATAGTTGTAATAGGACCATTTTATCCATATAGAGGTGGTATTTCTGATACAAATAAAGAACTATGTGAATCATTAATAAATCATGGGCATAATGTAGAAATAATAAATTTTAAATTATTATACCCAAAATTATTATTTCCTGGAAAAACACAATTTCAAAAAAAAAATATTAATACAAATTTAAAATCTCATAGAGTTTTAAATACTATAAATCCATTTAATTGGTTTAGAGTATTAAAAATAATAAAAGAAATAAAACCTGATTTAATAATTTCTACGTATTGGACTGGATTACTTACTCCTTCATATACTTTAATAAACAATTTTGTTAATAATAAAATAAAAAAAATTGGCATTATTCATAATGTTATTTCGCATGAAAAAAGACCAATAGAAAAATATCTATTAAAATTATACCTAAGTAAACTTGATAAATACTTTACACTTTCAAAAAATGTATTAAATCAAATTCAAGAGATTTCGAGAGAAAACAAGGGAGTTAAACTATTTCATCCTCTTCCAAAAAAATTTGGTTTTAAAGAAGACAAAATTATTTCAAAAAAAACACTTCATTTAAATACTGAACATGAATATATATTGTTTTTTGGTTTAATAAGAGAATACAAGGGCCTAGAAACTCTTATTAAAAGTATGCCAAAAGTTTTAAAACTTAATCCAAATTTAAAACTATTGATTGTTGGTGAAAATTATATATCCATGAAAAAATATAATCAATTAATTGAGAAATTGAATATTTCAAAAAATGTTATAATTAAAAATACATTTATTGATGATGATAAAATAAAATATTGGTTTAGTTCATCTGAACTGGTTATAATCCCATATAAAAAAGCCTCACAAAGTGGAATTACATCGCTTTCACTTCAATTTGAAGTACCAACAGTATCATCAAATATAGATGGACTTAATGAAGTTATAAATGATAATATTACAGGGTATTTATTTAATAGTAATTATGATGAACTAGCTTCTAAAATTAATTATGCTTTAAAAAGTGATAAAAAGAATATGATAAACAATATAATTAAGATCAAGAAAGAGTTAACTTGGGAAAGTTTTATTACTCAAATGTTCAAAAACATATAGTATGCACAAATTTACTTTTATAACTCTTTTGCTAATATTTAATATTTGGTTTAATGATACTAATCAAAAATATAAAAAAGCATACTTTGCTTCTGGTTGTTTTTGGTGTGTTGAAAGTATTTATGAAAATTTAAAGGGAGTTAAAGAAGTTAATTCTGGATATTCTGGTGGAAAAACCACTGATCCTACATATAGACAAGTAATGTCTGGAAGAACTGGTCATGCTGAAGCCATAGAAGTTATCTATAACCCTAGTGAAATAACATTTAAAACTTTAGTTAACGTTTTCTTTGGTTCTCATGATCCTACCACTTTAAATAAACAAGGACCCGATCGAGGCACTCAATATAGATCTATTGCATTTTATGAAAATTCGATAGAAAAAGAAATAATTGAAAATTCCATAACGGAGTTATTATTTAATAAGACTTATTATAAGATAACTACTGAAGTTTTAAAATTTAAAGCATTTTATTTAGCTGAAGAATATCATCAAGATTACAAGAAAAAAAACCCCTATAATCCTTACATATTAAATGTTTCAGCACCAAGAATAAATAAATTTAAAATTGATTATTCAGAACTATTGAAATAATTAAGTTTTTTATCAATTATTCGATCCATATAATCCTGAATGAAAGCTTTTAAATATGTTTCCTCATTTGAGAAATCGATAGTTTTATTATTTATTATATTATTTTCCAGCCAATAATCATTAATATCATATACCCCTATAACTTCATTACCATCAAATACCAAAGTATAATTATCCATTGAAAAATGATATACAGTGCCAGAGTAATTAATCGAAAATGGTTGACCTAAATCTGAAAACACACTTCTTCCCCAAGAATTCAAAGGTTTATCGTAACCTATCAAATCAACTATTGATGGAAATATATCCATCTGTTGCATTAAAACATCATTTTCTCCCATAAATGAATTGTTAGGATGATAAAATAATACAGGAATAGAAAACCTATTAACTGGGGCAGAGTAATAAGGATACCAAAACTGATTAGTGTGATCAGCTGTAATTATAAATATAGTATTATCAAACCAAGGTTCTGTTTTAGCTGATTCAAAAAACTTTCTTAATGCATTATCTGAATAACCAATTACTTGATGCATTTGAACGTCACCCATTGGAAAAACTCCTTCATATTTTTCAGGGACATAAAATGGCTCATGTGATGATAAACTAAAAAAAGTGGAAAAGAAAGGTTCTTTAAGTTTACTAGTTGTATTATTCACAAATTGTAAAAATGGTTCATCCCAAATTCCCCAAAAACCATCATATAAAGAATTATCATTAAATTCATTTTTTCCAAAATAATTATCAAACTTTAAAATATTAGACAATCCTAAAAATCCCATTGAACCATTAGG
>JGI20152J14361_10001154_pt1 | contig 17734 bp, 16 predicted proteins | sample COG_02_FD_14361 | JGI IMG/M metagenome (IMG submission 14361)
TCTGACATGCTCTATTGTAATAAATAACATAAATTTATACTTTTTTAAGTATTTCTTAATAATATTGTACAAGCTACAGGATCTGTAGGAGTAGCAAGAAAATCATTACTTGCTGATGAATCTAAATCTACAGAATACCATGTGAAAGTCCTACCTTGTGTACTACCAATTCCTGAAGTTGTTGACATTTGGTTAACTAATGTAGCTGAAATTGGGGTTTCATAAAGAGCACCTTGTAAAGGATTTGCATATAGTGCACTAGAAGGATTCGAAAGATCACCATTAAAGAATATTGGGTAAAAATGAGTACCATCACTAATACAAAACATACCATTTCCAAATGCAAATATATCCCTAAGAAATCCTGGGTGAGAACCATTAATACTTGCACCTACTGTTGATGCTTGAAATGAACCAAATGGAGTAATACCTTGTGCATAATTATCTGTACTTATATTCCAAGAGAAATTTGTAAAAGGAGCTCTATTTCCTGATAATCTTACCTTTATATCATATGAATTACTAGTTTGAGTTTGAGGCCCAACAATGATAGAAGTACCTGATGGTACATAGGCTCTAGGATTCCAATCAGTTTCACCTGGTAATTGGAATTCAAAAACAGGTGTTGTAGTATTCCATCCAAAAGGTTCTATTACTATACCTTTAGTCCAACTTGCAACAGTACCTGCACCTAATAATCTGATTTTAGTATCTGCAGCATTACCACCTTGATTAGTATTAGTAAATAGATTATATTGAATAACATCACTAAAAGTTAAACCAGTGGCAGGTACAGCTGCTGGTGGACTATAAATTGGAAAAATAGGACCTATAGGTACACTTGAGGCTGTTATTGAACCAGTATATAACTGCAAATCAGTTTGACCTGCATTTCCTACTTGTGATGAATTAACTAAAACTTGAGTAGTAGCTTCTATAGCATTCATAAACCAAGGATATGTACTTGGAGTATATGATGAAATATTAGTTGTATCAGTATCTATTTCTTTTCTTCCTATATTAAAGTTTCCAGTTTCATCTGTATTAAATCCGTCACCAGATGAGGTATAAAAAACATTACCATTAATATCATCTATAAAAAATGTAGCATCATCCCATCCTCTAAGGAAAGATTCAGTTGGGAATGTTGGTACTGGAGGGAAATATCCTTGTGGTACTGATTGGGTTAAGTTAATAGCGGGTGTTACATTTGGATCTCTTCCAGATGCAGTTGCTAACCAATTTAATTGCCCACTTGCTGAAAATGTTAAATCATAAAAACTAGCATCATTAGAACCTACTACATCTGAAGATGGTGGTTGAAAAATTTCTAATAATTGAGCATTGGTAGTAGATGGGTTATTATCATCTTGTGCTGAGATACTAGAAATATACCAAGTTTGAGGACCACTAATAATATTAAATATAAAGTCAAATGCTTGGGTGAGATTAAAAGTAATAAAACTACTATCTTTTATATAAGGCATTATAGCATTTCCACTAATATCTACATCAGATACCTTTATATATTTTACTTTATTAGTAGGCTGTCTAGTTAAAGTATTACTATTAGGTCTAGCAGATATACCAAGACCAGAAGTAGTAGTTACTCCAGCAGCATTTAATACTGCTTCACTAAATTCAAATATACCTCCAGTACCATATTGTCCACCTCCTCCAAAAAGAAAAGATGCTTGGGTTATTTGGTTACTTGCTACTACTAATCTAATAGTTCCACCACTACCAATTCCAGTATATGTAAAAGCTGTAATATCATAATTACCATCAGCAGTTCCAGTTGTGGAATAACTTACACCACCTATTGGTGTGAGAGGATATGGAGTAGTAGATGAAACTTTTACAGGTGCAACTGTATCTGCCCAAAACCAAGCATTTCCTGCTTGTGGTATTTGAGTAGCTAATAAAAAATCTGATTCTAGGAAGGTTAGATTATTAAAGTATTGTATAAAATATTCATAGTTTATATAGTTGTTTTGACCAAAAAATGCACTACAAATATCCTTCATTCCAACAGCAAAATCACTCTGTTGAAACTCTCCATTATAAAACTCTCTTTGATCTATTCTAGGTATTGTATAAGGTCCTTGTCCTGATCCTGTTGTTAAAGATAGTTGATTTGGTAGTTGTGTACCTAAAAGAGTTTGAACAGATTCAGTTAGTTCTTGTACTACTCCAGGGTATATAGAAGCAAATCTAGATGCAGATACTTGAGCTGCAGTTTGTCCACTATATGGTATACCTGAGTAACTTATAGGAGCATTATTTATATTATTAAACTCCTCAAATACTCCCCCTGTTCCTCCTTCATACAAATAAATAGAAGAACCACTTATTGTAGAATATTGAGGGTATGAACTAGATGAGTTTGGTAGTTGAAAATCCCTTGGTAGAGATCTTACTGTTCCTGATAATGATAAATCTTTTTGTACTTGGGGTACTACTGTTGAATAAGGATCAGAAGGAGAACCTGTATAATAAGTTGACATAGTTGTAGCTATATCAACTGGGGGTGGTGCCAATCTGTTTCTTTCTAATAAGTTTTGCTTTATTACTACACCTGATGTTAAAGTTGTATTAGCAGGAGTAAAATCTTTGATCATTTTAAATAATGAGTTATCAAAGAACTTTATTAACCTAATAAAATCATTTACATCATAACTTGATATATATTTTTTAAAATATTCATCTCTTAAAGCATCTAAATCAGGGTAAGTATAACTAGATTCGGATACTTGTCTAGGATCTCCTATATAATCTCCTATATTAAATGCTCCTACTTGGGCTATAATATCATCATTTATTTGGTCAGTAGGTGAAAAAGCTACTTCTAAATAATCTATACTATGTTCACTACTACTTACAAATACATTTTGTTGAATAGATCTAAAAGCAGATAAAGTATCTCCCTCAGGAAGTACTTCATTTGTTATTTGGATTTTATCTGTAATCTTATTTTTTATACCTCCTGGTTGTTGATTAAAATATATTTCTTCTTTATTTTCAATCCAGTTATTACTACTAGTATAAAAAGTATTTATGTCAACTGAAGATCCTCCAGCAAAACCAAGAAATGATGCTGTTGGTTCCCAACTACCAGTTGTTTTAGGATGTATTGAAACATTACTACCTGTATCTAATAAAGCACCTAAACTAGCTCTAAATGCTAACTCCTCAGGAGTTGAGTTTATTGTATTTCCTTGTACTGAAAATGGACTTAATACATAATCAAAAAATACACTTTCACTTATATGGTTTCTCCAATATCTTATTTCTTGTAAAGAACCTGTTACTGGTGTGTAAGCTATTCCATCTAAAGCAACACTAGTTGGATGTGGAAATGATGATGTATCTGCTGAAGACCAATATTGAGTATTAGTTGTTAGAGAAGAAGTTTCATAAAATCCTACTTCTCCATTTATTTCATTAGCAGCACTTAAAATAACATTAGGTGAGTCACCATTTTCATCAACATTCACTTGTATAGACCACCATCCTTCATCAAAGAAAGGTAAAAATACACTAGCTGTAGTATTAACATCAGTTGAACCCATGGGCCAAAATGTTAATGTACCATAGTTTTTGTTTAAAGCGGGAACTGATCCTGAATATGAATCTACATCTAATCCTGTACCTTGATAATCTAAAGTTATTACTGATACGTTTTCATCTCCAGCCCAAAGATTATAATAAGTGGGTGAAGAAGGAATACCAGCAGATTTAAATCTAAACTGCAGTGAATGAGGATAGTTAAAGGGAGGTGCGTTACCTGGATCTTTAAGTATAAAAGATGATGAAACATAACTTGTACCATCTAAATGGAAAGCATAGTTAAACTGATCTTGTGCATAATCCCAATCTTGATCTGTTTGTCTATCTTGACCCCCATACTCATTTATTCTTAATATTGTATCAGGCACACCATATGAGGTTATTAAAGCTCTTAAACCAGCTATTGTACCTTTAGTTTTTAGTAAATAAGGTAAGTTATGGTAAATCCGTTTATATAACCGCTTGTTTACATCGTCTAATGGAACTATGTCATTTGAGGCAGATATTTCATTATCTACCAGTTCTAACCCAGAAGCTGCGGGATAACTGGTGGTCATGTCCGGGAAAGGGAATGCACTACCAGAAGGTGTTAATCCTAAGAAAGCTGTAAATAAATCATCAGCATTAAAGTTATTTGAATATAGTTTTATGCCAAAATTTCTAATAGCATCTGCTACTAAATCTTTTGATATACCATAATCTAATCTGTTATCAGCGTTAAATCTATTAGTTAAATCTTTAGTATATAACCAAACATTATCATATTGTTGAGCAACCATATCAACAAATAACTCATAGTTTCTATTTGCTGAATCGTCTCTTAGATACTCTGGTATTGTATTATACAGATAGTTAGTATTATTTTCATCATAGTTAGATGCTGATAAAGCTTGACCACCATATTTTGCGTTATCAGGATCAGCACTACCTATCCAATCTAATGCTTCAGTACTTCCTGTTGGAAATAAAACATATGGAGGTTCTGTGTTTGATTTAGGATAAGAATATTGTGAACCACTATTGTAGTAAAGAAAATATTCATATCCATCAAAGTTATTTTTTATAAAATCTATTTTAGAAGTAAATGTAGCTTTACTTTCACTATAAGCAGGGGAGGAAGGTGTACCCCCTCCTATTGTACCTAACTCTTCTATAGAATTATTATAGGACTCTATTAGTCCTGCCTTATAATAAAAATTTTCTAATCTTGTATTAGCTGAAGAGAAATATATAAAGTTATTATAATCATTATAATCAACACTAATATTAATTTCTTTTCTTTTTAATAAGTTATTTAACTGTGAGAATGAACTAGTTAAATCAGTATTTACTAAATCATTATAGTTAAAAGTTTGAGTACTTTCTCCTGTTTCTTGAGTTACCTCTATACTGTAGTTTGGACCTTTAATAAACTGGAAATCGTTAGGTACGAACTCAACCTCAGGGAATTCTACATTATAAGCTTGTGAAACAGATATTTCCTCTACAACCCATAAAGTTGATTTTAAACTAAACTGTGGTGGTAAAGGTTCATATAGTTTAATTAATAATGAAGGTTCAACTTCAGTTTCAGTATCTAATCTTAAGTTATTAGATATAACTTGTTGGTCATTACCAAAGTTAAGAAGAAAATCTACAAAATAATCAGCCTCTTCTCTATATTGGATAAAATCATTACTTGAAGATACTATTAACTCATCTGATATTGTATTACTTTTTAATCTTACTTCTGTTCTATCAGAACTTATCTCACTAATATAATAGTTTAAAGTAATATCAGAAGCTAATCTTCTTCTATAAAAGTTATAAGTTGAAAAATATGAACCATAATCATATCCTATTTCCTCTAAATCTTTAGATGGGTATAGAATAGTATCTCCTTCTAATACACTAAAAGTAGTTACAGAAACCGCTTTTGTAGGAGGTAAAGGAAATATTAGATTTTTATTTTCATCGTAAGCATAATACTCTATATAATCAGTAGAGGATGAAAAAGCAGTATCTAACCTGGATGAAGAGATTAAAACATTATCCTGTTCAGTGTATTGTTGAAACTCAAAAGTAGTTGGATCAACTTGGTTTATTTTTATTTTATCTGTCATTATACTACTGATGTATTAGTTGTGTTTACAGCTGGTGAAGAAACTTCTTGAGATATTTTAGCAAAATCATCTCCAGATATGGAAGAATCTTCTATTGCATTTATATCTAAATCAATCTTTTCTCCAGTAAGTGCTTCTGCTTTTTCTACTTGAGCCTGTAATAAATCTCTTCTTAAAGAAGTTATTTCAGCTCTTAAAGCTTCTATTTCTTGACTATCTTGATCAAAGTTAATGTATTCTCCACTTGTTTTTATTAAATATTCATGTGAGTTAGTTTCACCTAAAGCAGGTATATCATAAAATAAGTTATTATATGATTCAAAAAACTGATTGACTGTAACTGTATTTTCAATCTGCTCATTCAAAGAAACTACACCTAGTTGACTAAACTTAGTGTTTATTACTTTTGAATATTCTGTTTTAGAATATGTTTTCTTAATAAGGTCTACTTTTTGATCTGCCATTTACCCGTTAACTACTTTAAAGTAATATTTTTCATCCATTATAATCACATTATTGTCTATATTTGTTTGTATCAATATTTGATAGTTTCTTTCTGGTTGTAAACCATTCATATAGACAGTAAAATAACTACCTGTTGGATCACAACTTATTTGAGTATTTTGTGTATCAAAATCTACAACAAACTCATTGGTTTCCAAATCTTTTATAGCATAATATGATGATGATGGTAAAGCTTGGTTTTGTGTATAAATAGATTCAGTTGTATAAACTCTCACAGGGAACTGTGGTCTACAGTTTAATCTAAATTGATTAATACTTTCACTATAAAATATACCTTGATTATCATCTAAAGCAACAAATAAATCTGGTGTTGAAACCGTTTCTAACTGTGTAATATCATATGTTGATAAAGTAACTGTTGCAGGAGTTAAAGATCCTGTTATATCAGGTAAGGCATCTAATTGTTCTATTGACCAAGTTAAAGTTTCACCTGCTACATATCCTAATCCTATTTCTTTTACATATACATTTAACATAGAGGCACTATTAAAAGTAGCTCCAAAAGTAGCTCCACTACCTGCACCTGTGTAAGTAGGATCATTAGGTAAAGATTGTGTAAATGAACAAGATATAGAACTTGTTAATTCATTTATTGGATATGACCCAGTTAATATTCTATTAGGTTTTAAATCACCACTACTAGTACTATATGTAAAATCTCTCCATTTTATATCTAACTCAGGTGGGTATATAGTATTTGTGTCTACTGAATAAAAACTTAGTTGAGGAGTTACAGCACTTGATGTTACAAACTCTGTTGAATCTTCCCATTTAACTATAAAACCTTCATTTGCTATAGGAGTTAAAACACCAATAAGATCATTAGATGATGAATACCATACTTTAACAATATCAGTTACCTCTGTATTTAAATCTTTATCGCTTCTAAGATTAAAGATTTGGGATGATTCTAAACTTCCTATACCATCGTACCCACCTGATCCTGTCCACCAGTTACATCCTCCTTCATTATTACTTCCAGAATAAGAACCAGTAGTAAGATCTTCATAAAATCCTTGTATGGGCCATTTATTTGATCCTGAATAATCACTAAATACCCAACTTACACCTGTTGTATTTTGTTTTTGATCTAAATATTGACCTGATCCATTATTCCAAGAACCAGAAATAGGATAAACATTAACTTTAGATTCTAAAATAACATTATCTGCTTTAGCAATGAATAGTTTTAGACTAGCTGTAAAGTTAAGAGAACTAGTTATAGATGCTACATTTTGTATTACATCATTTATTTGTGATTGATCAAACTTGATTAATGATCTAGCTACATTAGATATTGGATTGTCATTAGTTACAAAATTTGATACATCCAATATAGGATCTAATCCAGTATTCATAGCAGGTTGTGCACTATAAATAGATGCATCCTGGGTTGGAAATAGTTTATATACTGCCATAGTTTTAAAATATTCTATTTAAAATAGTGTAACAACCCTTCCTTTAATATCATTATCTGGGTATTTTAACTCAAATATGCTAGGATCTAGTGATGGAAATATTGTTCCATTTTGTAAAGCTCCATTCATATCATAAGCATATTTTGAATAACCTTGAGAAGTACCTGCTACATTATTTAGATTTACTTGTTTAACCGTTTGTACTCCTTCTACTTGATCTAATAATACAAAAAGATTTGCTATAATAATAGGTTGATTAATCTGCCATTTATCTATAGAAAAATAATCTTTTAATGCTAAAATACATTCCTCTATTACTTGATTACCATTATAATCAGGAAAAGTAATAATTTCAAAATCAACATTAAAGTTTATTACAAAAGCATTTTTAATACTAATAGTATCACTAATCATTCGATATTGATTAATGTATGTTTTTACATTTTCTTTTAACGCCTGTGATGCTGTTGTTAGTTTACCATTTAAATCCGATGATAATAGATAAATATCTAATGTAGCACTAGGACCATCATTTATATCTTCTACTAAAGGTTTTTGTGCCCAAGCTTTAGAAATAACTCCATATTTAGGAGGCATACTTAATGCTCTAATCAAATAATCATTAGAGGTTACATTTCTAAGTTGTGTTGGAAAGTTAGAAATAGAGTTTTGTCTTATTTCCTCTATTGTATCCCCATCTTGACCACCAGAAGCTGCTATTGGGTTATTTGTAGCTATAGAATCAAATACATACTGAGCTGTTGTAGGATCTAATCCACTTTTTAAAAACTGAATAGTACTAGTAGTAGGATTAGTTAATGTGTTAGATGGTATGTTTGATTGAACTCCACCTCCAGTATAATATCTAATAGTTAAAGTAGTATTACTAGGTGCAATACCATAAGTGTTGGTAAATACAAAATTAGTAGGACTATAAGCTGTTGTTAACTTACTTTGCCCAAATGGTAAACCTAAACCTACATTATCAGGATTAGGTATTACATTCTCTGTAGTTTCTGTTGGTGAACCTGCTCCAAACTGTAGTTGTAAAGTATTTGCATTTAAAAATCTTGTAGCAAATCTAGTTTGTACTCTTTTTGTTTGTAAGATATAAGGTGTATCTGCGTCTGTATAAGTATTAGGGTCATTAGTATTAACATTTTTTATACCAATATAAACTGCATCTTGACCTAAATAATCTACTTCATACCATTGGTTACCATTTGAATCAAATACATCAATAATATTTGAAAGATTAGTTCCATTTATTTCTGTAGTAGCAAACTCTTCAGGAGCACCAAATGTTACTGATGTATTATTAATAACACCACTAAATGCTCTTCTAGTTTTCTTTAATAAGTAATAAGTAGGATTACCAGCTGAAACTTGTGCTACTGATACTATTGTAGGATCTAAAGAGTTAGATACTGAAAAATCAATAGGTTCATCTGTTGTAAAAGATGTAGGACTTCCTGCTGTTGTACTAATAACTGTATTTTGATTTACATATAAAGCATAATCAAAATCAGGTACATAAGCACTACCTGATAGTTTAGAAGGTACTTGTTGGAAAAAATCTACTGAGGTAGTAGCTAAACCTGTTGCTTTAGGTTTGTACCCGTACATATAAGCTAAATCATATAGATTATCATCCTGTCTAGCATACTGAAGGTATGTTTCTTGGACTTGATTATCTAAATAAAAAGATAGAACATCACCTACATAAGCAGCTTGTTCTATAAACATCATACCTGGAGATGTTTCTGTAAAATCTGTATATGTGGTTGGAAAATAAGTTTGTGAGTAGTTTATTAGTGTATTTCTATACTCAGCAAAATCTTTATTTATATAGTTTATGTCTCTTCTGATTGCCATTATGCGAAGTTTAATTCTAAATCATCATTAATTGTAGTGTTTATAACTGAGTAGAATATTTGTACTGTAATTGAATTATTATCTGGATTAGATAATACATTTAACTCTTGAACATTAACATTTGGAAAAAATGTACTTATTTTATCAGCAACATCCTCTTTTAAAAAATCTAAATTATTTTCTGTTATTTGGGTAAATATGAACTCCCTTAACCCACCACCAAACTCAGGATTACCTGGTCTTTCTCCCACATTAGTAAGAAAAAAGTTTATTAGATTACTTTTAATAGCTTCCTTAGTAGTATAATTAGGGGTAAATACACCACCAGAGCTAAAAGGGAGACTAACTCCAATACCAACTCTTGGCCTTGTATCATTAGGAAATTTCTGTACTGCTCCAAATGCCATTTTATTATACTTTACCTTTCATTAAATTCATAATTTGACCCATATCTACTTCTCCTGTTGGGAGTTGGCTATCAGGGGATGCTGTATTAGTATTAGTTACTTGCATAGGCACATTTGATGAAGTTGCCTTTATGGTACCATTTGCATCAGGCATCATATTACCTAATACATTTTGAATGTTTTCTCTCATAGCTAACCTATTATCTTCTGGCATAGGAGTATTTTGAGGAGCAGGGGTTGTAGTAATCACTTGTTGAGGTGATCTTACTGCTTCCATAAGGATGTCTTTCATCTCTTCTTGAATAGCTTCTTTAACTGCTTCTTTTACAACGGATTTTAGTTCACTTAGTTTCATATCTTAGTATATGTTTATTATAAATATTGATTTAATCTGCTTTTAAGTTATTTTGAATAATATAAAATGATAACTCATCAATTAATATTTGATCTTCCGCACTAAACGATCCTTCTCCTTTTACAATAGTTACCCCAGCGCTATTTTTTCCAATAGCTCTTCTTTTATATAATTCTCCTGTTTTACTTTGTTCATCCACTACTACGGAAATTTCAAAACCATTTACATTGGTTACCACTGGATTACCTTGTTCTACTGATTCTTTCCCAATAGCTAGTAGTTCATTATTAATTTCTGTCATTTCTAACCCTTCATTTCCTTCACTTCCACTAGCACATCTTTCTATTAATTCATCTATCTTTTTTAGATATCTTAATATTATAACTAAAGATGCTATTAAAAATACTAATGCAATAATTAATGCTTTTCTTAAATCTTTATTAGCTGTTTCAAACTTATCAAATAATTCTTTTATACCTTCTAAAGCGGCTACTATAGGATAAACAACTGTAGGAGCTGGAGTAGAAAATATTGCTAATTTACCTGCCTTAAAGGCAGCGCTAACAGCTAAAAATACAGCTACTAGAGCGGTATTAATAGCAATTACTTTATATATGTTATTTAATTGCTTTACTATAGAGTTTCTTCTTTTAATAGCTAATTTTAATAAGGCATTACTAGGACATTTTTCTTCACCAGATTGTGCTAATTTTGTAATACCAAAAATAACTAATAATCCTATTGCTAGTGGAAAAAGTTTATTTTGAATTGAGCTAGTAACTGTTAATACAGAATTTTTAACTACAACAATTGATCTTTCAATAGGATCTAAAACAAGACTAGATACTTTTTGTATAGCTTTATTTGCCTCATTTTTTAATTCAGCTGCTGCTATCTCTGCTGCTAAATCAATATTAATTAAACCAATAGGAGGTAAATTAGATAAAACCTCACCATTACCTGTAACAATAGTTTGTTGTTGTGGGGCATAACCATCTATAGTATATGCGAATTTAGGTTGACCTAAAACTACATTAGGAAGACTAGGTAAAACAGGAACTCCAAATCTTATCTCAAATTCTCCATTTGAATCTGTTTTTATTTCTTTATTACCACCCTCATCAAATTTATATTCTAATTTACCTTCATCATTTTTAAAGGATTTCATAGGGTATAATACTTCTACAAACTTTATATCAACTCCCTTTAAAGGTTCATTAGTTTGTTTATCATATACTCTGCCTTTAGTAACAAAGGTAGTGATTATAGGTTCATTTTGAGGATCATTTGTTAGTTTATCTTTAAGATTAGATAATACTTGTGAACCTCTTGCAGACTTCATAAAACCAACAGCTAACCCTAATAGTAATTCCTCATTCATACTTATGCTGTTTTAACTGATTTAGAGGTTAGATTTGGGATTTGTGCCTTAATATTAGATATGCTAGTTTGAATTAAGACAGCAGATGCTGCAGCCGCAGGTATTAAGGGTTCACCACTTAATGCTGTTAATAAAATATTTAAATTTTCTAATAAACTTGAAAATTGAGTTATAAAAGCATCTCCTAATATTAAAGATTCACTAGCATTTTGTCTACCTAAAGATACTATACCTTTTGGAGATAATAAGTTTACATTTCCTTCTAAAGATTTAATACCTAAACCTTCAACAGATTCCATTGCTATTGATTTTTGAGAAGACATTAAAATACTATCAACATTAGTATTGAATATTAATCTACCAGAGTTTAAAATAATTTGTTGCTGATTATAAGATTGAGGTGATTGTGGTGTTTCTTTTATTATATCTGAAAATGGAACTGAGGTACCTCCACCAGTTGTAGAACTTGCTACTGATATTTCAATAGGTATTTGTTGAGTAGAAGTTAAATAAATAGAAGATAAATCTGTATTTATATTTTCAGTTATAGGTAACCAACCTGGTTCTCCTAAATCTTTAGGTTGACCATTTCTTAATATTGTAATAGGACTACCAATCTCACCAGTTGTAGACCAGTTATTTACTACTGAACCTTGTGAGGGTGATGTACTACCTAATCTTAAACTATTAGAAAATCTACCTTCAAAAATCTGATCCCCAATAAAGGATAAAATAGGTCTAATATTTCCCTTTTCTATAAAATCACCTCCACTATTACCGTTTAAATCTAATTGAAATGGGGTATCACTAGGTTGTTGTATATTACCTAACTCAATAGAATCATTACTTTTATTTTGTGAAGGGGATTCAGTTGTATTAGTAGAATAAACATCAGGAATACCATTTTGTTCTGGGTGATTCCAAATACCTATAGAGTTTAAATAATAATAATTATATGTTCCTGTTGCTTGAGAATCACCTGTTGTAGGTAATCTAAATAATATTACTAGCTCATTAACTAATGGATAGTTTTTTAACTGAGGGAATAATGGTTTGGCTAAGTTACTAGATAAAGATTGGTTTGAAACTATTGGTGAGGTAGGTGTTGATACTAGTTGATATTGGATAGTTCCTATTCCACCCCACTGTCCTGTTGAATTAAATAACTGAGAGTTACTGTTAAGAGAAATATCCACTACTCTAGCGGTTACCATCTTATCATTTAAAGTACCTAACTCCTCAGTATTACCAACAGTGTTAGAATTTCTACTTAAATATGATATTCCAACCTTATCCATTATTATTCCTTAGTGGATAGATTTGTATTTAACTTATCAAGTTCAGCTAATAGTTCTTCTTTTTCAGAATCGGTAATACCCATCGAATCTTCGCTGCCGCTATTATTAATCACGCGCTGTACTATAGTAGCCATTTTAATGAGTTGTTCATCGTTTCTAACGCCAATTTCTAAATATTCTTTGATGAGTGGTACTATGAGAGTTGCATCTCCAATATCTTGTACTAGAGGTTTGAGTTCTGAGATTAGACCTGATATTTGGTCTTCTTTTTTCTTTTGATTATTATAAATCTCACTTAATATATCAGAAAATTTCTTTTTTCCAAATACTACACTGTTTAGACCGCTCATAATATTTATTTTTTAGTTATAAATATGGGAAAAGTGTGAGTTTAAAATTTACAATATCCGTTTTCTAAATAAAAATAATACTTAGTTTTAAATATATCGTGTAGTTTATCTGCTACTTTAGTAATCTTAGGTGTTTTAACATCAACTATTTCGCGAATATAGATGTATAATGCCTTTTTATTGAATACATCTATAGTATCTCTTTTTCTAAATAACTCCAAAACTGCATCTGCTATCTGAGCGTCATTCTTTTTAGGAAATAACTCATAAATATTTTCAGTTACGTGATCAACAAATAAATCTATGTATTTACTTAAATCATCTACAGTTTCTCCACCTATATCATCCATATCATATGAATGTGGTGAGTTATCTTGTACTAATACATCAATATCTACTTTTTTGATTTTAGTATTGTAGTTTTTAGTAGTATATAGTATTAACCACCTTTTAACAATAGTACCAAAATAAGAGTATGCCTTAGCACCTCTACTGGGATCAAATAAATGGATTTTAGATAATAAGAAAACTATTATTTCATGCTGTAGGTGCTCTAACTCCTCTACCTCAGTATGATAAAACTTAAAAGTATGAATTATATTCTCTGTGAGTTTGAAGAATGCATAATGTATCTTTTCTTTGTATATTTTAGACTTAAATTCTGAGTCTACAGATGCATTATATAGTACAATAGAGTCTTCTGTCTCTTGAGTAAAATAATTTTTACTCTTAGGTTTTCTTTTCTTAATCATTTAATTTGCTTTAAATTCTTCTAGTTTATTTTGAATTTCTTGGATATGATTAAAAAACCATCCAATCTCATCATCCCCCTCAAACATTCCCTTTTCATCAATCTTCTTTAATCTTTCACTGGAATATTCTATTTGTTTAGTAAGTTCAGTAATATAATTATCATAATCAATTATTATATCCTCTAGTTTTTCTAACTTACGAAGAAGATTAATAGCTGCAAATCCTAAGATTAAAACTAAAGGGGATAAAACCCCTACTAGTACTTCAAATATTTCAAATTCAACTGTCATAAGCTATCTAACATATTTTTTAATCCTGGGCTGGCTATAGTACCTAATGCTTTGGATTTTATATTTGTATTCTTGTTATTACCCAATGTACGTGATTTCTTTTGAGGCTCCACATTTCCACCATTAAGTTTTGGTAACCACTCCATCTCAAATTCTATTCGTGCTGACATTAAATCTGCTTGATGAAGAATAAATGGTAAAGATGTACGTGGTTTTTGTTCGGGCATAAATGTTTTCAAATACTTTGTATTTGCTTCATCATATAACCCATCATGTGTTTGAATAGCAATCATCTCATTGAACGAGTACTGGATGTTATGTGATTGGAGAAGAAATAATCCTCTATCGGGAACAGAAGCAAATGAGACTTTTTTATTAAACATATAATCCTCACCCAGTTTTTCTCGTCTCCATTTATCAGTTTGGGGAATATATGATTCATTTTCCTCATCTCCCATCTTACCTAAATCATGGTTGATAGCGCTAAATACTAATTCTTCTTCGGTAAATGTCGTCATATCACAACCAGCCTCTGCCCATACAGTGGATAACGTGAGCGAAGCAGATACCACACGATTTACGTGATAAACATACCCACCAGGAAATGCACTATGATATTTATCTAGGTGGGATGCGGGCATAAGGATAATTCTATCCTCATACTTTTTATAGAAATCCAATAATGATTGTTTTCTATCTCCTGTAATATATTTCTCAATATTACCTATGAATTCTTCCCAATTTGATTGGATCTGCTCTGCTGTCAACTTCATACCTTACCCCTCTCTAGATGATAATGGTTCATTTTCAATTTGACTTCTTACTTCCTCTACTAGATCACCTGCTCTTTCCAATGCCTTTAGATAAGTTTCTAAGGGTTCCTGCTTACTAACTATTCCTCTTAGATTTCCTAGTACTCCCTCTAAAAGATCTAGTTGTTTATTTATATAATTTCTGTTTTTCATAACTTTGTTTGTTTAACTTTATTCATTTATTATTCCTACTCTCTCTACCTAACTACACAGGGTCGAAGTTACTACCCTTCTTTGACTTAGGCACGTTTTTCGTATGACGTTTTTAATATTTATTTTTTAGTTTTTGAATGGTGTGGAGAAATGCGCATTTTTCGTATTCTTCTACGCTTTCAAAATAAGAAATAGCTTCACTTAATGTTTGTTTTAGGGGGCCACTTTTATAATCCATAACTGCTTTACAATGATTTTTATTTTTTAAATCTAAACCTTTAATATAATACCAAGCTCTATTAAATACAGCAAATGAGGCTGCTTCTTTAGTAGTTTCTAAATCAATAGCCCCTGAATTTTCTTTATCTAGAAATTTTTTTAGTTTTTGATGGAATACAAGATGATTAATAATAAGTTTTACAAACATCCCTAGTTTATTTATAGGAGATTCCAACTCAGCCTCCATTATTTTTTCAAGAGCTTTTATACTTTTTTTCTCTTCAAAATCATCATCACTACTACCAAATAAACTAAATAGTTTGTCTTTATCAATCATACTTATAAATATTTATCTTTACAAAAACCTAAATCATATGAGGTATATTTAATACTAAGATTAGGGATATTAAAAGGTGTTTTATATGGGTTATAATCCCACCATCCTTCACCCCACTTCTTATTCATATACTCCCAATTTTTCTTCCAAGCATATACTATTTTATCATTTAATTTAGAATTAGCTCTTCTAGTTTGTGAACCAGTTTTATTATAATCAAAACTTCCACCATGAGAATATCTTTTTTTCATAAAGTTAATAGTATTAACAGGTTTATTTATCAATCTCATAATATAGTCTAAGTCCTCACAATAAGCTGGATAAAAATTTTCATCAAATAAACCATGACTTTGTATTAATGAGGATTTCATTAAAAACAAATCAAAACTTCCATAACTATTTGAACCACCTTGACCAAAAATAAGTTTAACATTTTCATATTGTGCAAGTTCATTCATTTCCTTTAAGAATCCTGGTTCAAATCCAACATCATGATTTGGAATAATCCAATAAGGTGAATGCATAAATGATTTAATCACCAAGTTCCATGATGCGGCTACCCCTATGTTTGATATATTGCTATTTACGTGAAAATTTTGAATATAAGGGTGTGGTTGGGAAATAATAGCTTGAATCTCTTTATAAATTTGATTACCTCCATTATTTACTATAACATAATCTTGAACTGGGTAATCAATGCTATCTATTTGTTTTTTTAACCAACCACTCCCATTTAGGATTGGAACTCCTATAACTGGAATCATATTTTAATCAATCTTGTAATAATCATCTATAATAACATCAAACTCTTTATGAACTTCTTCACTAGGACCATAATCAATATTAAAATATGCACCAGCAAATATTTTAACTGTATCTCCAACCATTCTTCTATTTAAATAGAACTGTTGTTTTGAATTATAACTATACGAAGTTGAAGTACCAACATGAAAGGATGGACAAGTATAACAAGTTGCTCTATTAAATTGATATCCAGCAATATTAAGGGGAGGATGAAGAGCAGCTAAATCTGTAATAGTAATTGCTAAACTTCCAACATTTATTTTATCATTTTGTCCGTTTTGCAATCCTAAAATATTGTATACTGGTATCTTAAAAGATAAAGTATCAAAAGCAATCCAAGTATCTGAATCCCAATGACATGCAACTAAAGGAACACCATTATTCACATAATTAGGATGTAATTTATCTAATTTAGCTAAAACAGTAAAATATTTGGGACCTCTATATTCAATATGATGGTATCCATTCTTGTCAACCCAAGTATTAGGTTGAACTAATGTATCTATCCAAAATTCAGCATCACAATTTTTATCTGCACATGGATGTGCCCAACCATGCCATCTATCACGTATACCAGTTACTTCAAGCAAATAACCATCAAAACAACTACTAAGCAAAACCACTAAAACTGAATATATAATTATATTTTTCATAACCTTAATTTTTAAATGTTTAAATATACCGTAAATATACATAAAATCTCTGTGGTATCCAAATAAAATCACATAAGTTTTTAAAGAAAAGAAGAAAAGAAAAAACAAATGTAAAACAATGTGGTTACCTAAAATATTGTTCGTATATTGGCGTATATAATACATCAACAAATGGGTAATACTATAGTATTGAAAGAAGACTTATTAAGAAACTACATAGACTTAGAAAATCTAATTGTGTGTTGGGTTCAAAGTGGGTGTGGGAGTTGTAAAAAAGTTATACCTTTATTATTTAAATTAGATGACAAATACACTGTAGTAATAACTGATGGTGAGATACACACTCAGTCTCTACAATATTACCCTAATAATATACCAACATATTACCCTTCAATACTATTATTTAATAAAGGGAGATTTGTTAAAGTATTA
>JGI20152J14361_10001157_pt1 | contig 17715 bp, 15 predicted proteins | sample COG_02_FD_14361 | JGI IMG/M metagenome (IMG submission 14361)
CTTCCAAACTGTCTTTAGGCGTACACCTTCTGCCGTTAATCATTTTGGTAGGGATGCCTAATTTTTCTGCCAAGGCGGTGGCAGATTTACCCCCTCCATGAACCAGTATTTTAGGACCAGGTATTTGACTAAAAGCCTGACAAAAGTACTTTAGGGCTTGAGGGTCTTCAATAACACCTCCACCTATTTTAACCACCGACAATGTTTCTTTTTGATCTTTCATAAGAACGGGTTTAAGGCATTGTTTTAAGTAATTCTCTGAGCACCCACTGGGCTGCATAGGTCCTGTTGTTGGCTTGTTCCAAAACCAAACTTTTGTCTGAATCTAAAACATTGTCTGCGATCACTACATTTCTTCTCACTGGCAAACAGTGCATGCACTGCGCATTTCCAATCTTTTCAGAAGTGATGGTCCAAGAGGGGTCTTCAACCATCACTTTCCCATAGTCTTTAAAACTACTCCAGTTTTTTATATAGACAATTTCTGCTCCCTTTAATGCGGTATCTTGATGGTGTTCAATAGGCGTGTCTCCAGTAATCTTTGGATCTAGTTCATAGCCTTTTGGGTGGGTAATACTGAAAGCTACATTGAGTCGTTTCATGGCGGCTATAAAACTATTGGCTACTGCATGTGGTAGTGCCTTTGGGTGTGGCGCCCAACTCAGTACCACCTTAGGGACATGGCCTTCTTTATTTAAGCTAGGCAATACTTTTTCTCCTAATTGCTCTGTGATTGTTATGGCGTCTGCAAACCCTTGTAAGGGGTGACCAAGTGCACTTTCTAAATTGATGATAGGTACGCTAGCATGTGTGGCAAAACCTAGAAGTACTTTTTCTTTTTGGTCTTCTTCACGGCTTTGTAATTCAGCAAATGCCCTTATGCCAATCAGGTCGCAATAACCAGATAGTACCCCAGCAGCTTCTTTAATATGCTCTGCTTTTCCAGTATTCATGACTGCCCCGTCTTCGTATTCCAACTGCCAACCTTCTTGCGAAAAATTCATCACTATAACTTCTAAACCCAAGTTTTTAGCTGCTTTTTGAGTACTTATTCTCGTTCTTAGACTGGCGTTAAAAAACAATAGTCCCAAGGTTTTATCTCGGCCTATTGATTTCTCAGATAAAGGATCTTTTTTTAGCGCTATGGCTTCTAAGATAGCTTTGTCAAAGTCTGGTATGTCTTGAAGGGATAAATAATGCTTCATAAGTTGTTATTTAAAGTAAGATTGAATTTCGGGTTTGTCTAATATTTCTTTAGTGGTTATTTAAAGTAAGACTGGTTTTCGGGTTTGTCTAACACCTTTTTTAATGCAGTAAAAAATTGTGCTATTTGTGCTTTTGTAATATTGAGAGCGGGCAGAATTCTTAAGACTTTCTTGTCTTTAGCAGCTCCAGTGAATATATGGTGCGTATACAATAGTTCTTTTCTAAGTGCAGCAATCTCAAAAGGGAAGGCCAATCCTAGCATGAGTCCCCTTCCTTTTAAGATAATTTCAGCAGGTAAAGAGGCCATTTGTACTTTCACATATTCATGCATTTCTTTTGCATGGTTTATGAGATTCTCTTCCTCTATGACCTCCAATACCGCTAAAGCGGCCCTACAGCCCAAGTGATTTCCACCAAAAGTGGTGCCGAGCTGTCCGTGTATTCCTTTGTATTTAGTATGAATTAATACCCCACCAATCGGAAATCCATTCCCCATTCCTTTGGCCATAGGAATAAGGTCAGGTTGTACCCCGTGCTGTTGAAAACCAAAAAACAAACCTGTCCTTCCAAATCCAGACTGCACTTCATCTGCAATGAGCATTACTTGGTATTCTTGGCATAAGGCTTCAATGGTTTTAAAAAAGGGAGTCGTGGGTTGGTCCAGGCCACCTACTCCTTGAATAGATTCTATAATCACAGCACAAACATCGCCTCCAGAAAGTGCTTCTTTTAATGCCTCTTCATCATTAAGGGCAATAAAAATCACTTCGTGCCCTTTGTTTATTGGGGCTTGAATAGAAGGGTTGTCCGTGACAGCAACTGCTGCTGAGGTACGTCCGTGAAAACTGTTTTTAAAGGCCACTACTTTAGATTTTCCAGTGATGAATGAAGCCATTTTAAGGGCGTTTTCATTGGCCTCTGCTCCAGAGTTACACAAGAACAATTGATAGTCTTCACAACCAGACAAGGTCCCTAATTTTTGAGCGTAAGCCGTTTGAATAGGGTTTTGAACCGCATTGCTATAAAAGGCAATTTTGTCTAATTGGTCTTTTATAGATTGGGTATAATGGGGGTGGCTATGGCCAATAGAAATAACCGCATGCCCCCCGTATAGGTCTAAATATTCTGTACCATTAATATCTGTTAATACCGCTCCTTTGGCACTCACAGGAGTCACATCATATAATGGATAGACGTCAAAAAGTTTCATAATTGATCTTGTGTTATTTTGCTAATGGCAGCAAAGGATTTTTGTATTCCTTGAATAAACGCAGCACTCAAACCGCAGTTTTCCATCTCGTTTAGCCCAGAAATAGTACAGCCCTGAGGCGTAGTGACTAGATCTATTTCGGCTTCAGGATGGCTTTTATTTTTCTGTAAAAGAATGGCAGCTCCCAAGGCAGTTTGAACGACCATTTCTAAAGCATCATGCGCTTCAAAACCCAGCTGAACACCTCCTTGGGAATTGGCTCTGATGAGTCGCATCCAAAAGGCAATACCACTAGCGCCTATCACTGTGGCTGCCTGCATTTTTGTCTCTGGGATACACATGGTTTTTCCCATCCTGTCAAAAATAGCTTTGGCAATGGCAATTCTTTTTTCTCCCACTTCGTTTGCACATAGACAGGTCATAGACGCTCCCACAGAAATAGCGGTATTAGGCATGGCCCTAATAATGAAGTGATGGGCGCCAATAAGCGCTTCTATCTTTTGAATAGAAAAGCCAGTAATGGTAGAGATTACCACATGTTTCTCTGTTAGAAATTCTTTAATCTCTGCTAAGATGCCTTTGAACTGTCCCGGTTGTACTGCAAAAATGAGAATGTCTGACTGTTTCACTAATGTTACATTATCTGTGCTAAGTGTTACCTGACTAAACGCTTTGAATGCTTCTAAGGAAGCCACATTTCTTTTGGATAGATACATACTTGTAGCTCCGTCCGATTGCAAAATTCCTTTGGCAATGGATTGGCCTAAATTTCCCGCTCCTATAATTCCTATTTTCATGACTTTTTACTTTTACTATGATATGTTAGGGCCCTTTGCGATTTTTTTAAAACCTATTGGCTTTGAGTTGTAATCCCAGTGTTTCTTCCCACCCAAAAATGAGGTTCATATTTTGCACGGCCTGCCCACTAGCTCCTTTTAATAAATTATCAATGGCTACTGTAATCAGTAACTGATTTTCATGTTTGTGCAAGTGAATGTGGCATTGATTGGTATTGGTAACTTGCTTTAGGTCTATAGGGAATTCAGAAAGATGGGTGTAAGGTGCTCCTTCGTAATACGCATTGTAAAGTGCTTTAGCTGCTTCAATAGTATCCTGGTATTCCGTGTACAGCGTGGCGAATATGCCTCTTGAAAAAGCACCCCTGTTTGGTATAAAATAAAATGGAGGTAATTCAGTCCTAGTGGCCGCAGTGCCATCAGTCCCTGCAAATGACAATTGTTCCCTCACTTCGCCCAAATGTTGGTGGTTAAATGCTTTGTACCACGAAAGGTTGTTGTTTCTCCAGCTATTGTGGGTGGTTTCTCCTGGGATAATTCCAGCACCTGTGCTTCCTGTGGTGCCGTTAATATGCACCGGATGGCTCAATTTTTGGGCCTTTGCCAAAGGCAAAAGGGCCAACTGCAAGGCAGTGGCAAAACATCCAGGATTGGCTATAAATTGTGCGTTTTCTATGGCAGATTTGTTTTTTTCTGGCAGTCCGTAAACAAATGTTTTACCCAATAATGAGGCATTCGCCTGGGCCCTAAAATCTGTGCTCAGGTCAATTATTTTCGTGGCATCAGAAAATGGATTTTTTTCTAAGAAATCTTTAGAATGACCATGTCCTAAACACAAAAAGACCAGATCAATAGTGGGATCTACGCTGTCTGTAAAACACAGGTCTGTAGTGCCTAATAAATCTTCATGAGCCCTGTAAAGAGGTTCGCCCGCTTTGGTGCGGCTATACACAAAGTTTATTTCTGCCGCCGGGTGGTTAATGAGTAATCTGATGAGTTCTCCACCTGTATATCCTGAACCGCCAATAATACCAATTTGAATCATATCTTTTTTATTTTTCGAGCCTCCTCAGGAGATTCATTTTCAATTTACACCTCATTCCTTTTGCTTGGATATAGGGGTGTCTTTCATTAATACTAGCGCTATTTAAAATCGTTTACCTGCTTGTAAATTCGTCCTGCATTAGATAAAATTTTAATAAAGCCTTTTGCGTCTTGAGCAGACCAAGCCTTGTTCTCTTCTCCATAGGTGCCAAAACCAGCCCCCATTAAGTCGTTTTCAGAAGTAATTCCGTCTAGGGTAAATCTGTAGGGATGCAGGCTTATATAAACAGTTCCATTCACAGTCTTTTGACTGTCTGTTAAAAATGCCTCTGTATTTCTTAGCACAGGATCTAAATACTGTCCCTCATGAAGCAGCATGCCGTACATACTAGCCAGGCTATCTTTTTGGTGCAACTGCCATTTGCTCAAACAGTGTTTTTCTAAAAGACTATGGGCTTTGATGAGAATTATTGCCGCTGCAGCTTCAAACCCAACTCGGCCTTTAATTCCAATGATGGTATCTCCACGTGTATGTCTCTTCCAATGGCATATGCCGATGCTATTTTTTCTAGCTTTTGAATTTGAGATACGGGGCCCCCATAAACACCATCTATGCCTATAAATTCTCCTTTTTCAAAATGTAATTCAATGGTTTTCTTTTCTTTTTCTAATAGGGCAGAAGGGTAGGCGGTTTCGGGTAAGGGTTCTTTAGAGCCCAGGGTTTCTACACCACCTACTGAAGTCCCCCACAATCCCTTGTTAATAGAATATTTTGCTTTTTCCCAAGAATACGAAATACCTTGAGCATTTAGGTAGGCAATCTCTTGTTCTCTACTCAGTTGCAGGTCTCTTATTGGGGTGATAATTTCTATTTCTGGTGCTAAGACAGAAAAAATAAGGTCAAAACGTACTTGGTCGTTTCCTGCGCCAGTACTTCCATGTGCAATGTGACTAGCGCCTACTTCTTTTGCATACGAAATGAGTTCAAGGGCCTGAACAATCCTTTCTGCACTTACAGAGAGCGGATAGGTGTTGTTTTTTAATATATTTCCAAAGATGAGGTATTTCACTACTTTTTGATAGAAAATTTCTACTCCATCTATGGCCTTAAATGCATGAGCACCTAATGCTATTGCTTTTTCCTCCATTTCATGGAGGTCTACTGGGTCAAAGCCTCCTGTATTTACAGTAACTGCGTGTACTTCAAAGCCCATCTCTGCACTGAGGTATTTGGCGCAATAAGAGGTGTCTAAACCGCCACTATAGGCTAAAACTAATTTTTTCATGGTATTATTTTTAGGTCTAACACCTTCGAATGAAGCGGTGTTATTTTATGTTTTTTATATTTAAGTGTTTTTAACTCCCCAACCTTAGTTGTCCATTATTATACATACTAGAGGGTTTTTATTTTTTCTTTAAAAACAGTTGTTCCTTAATGCTTTTTAAACGCTCGAACGCCTTTGTATTTAAGGGCTTCTTTTTTATTTTATGTTCATAAAGCATGCCTGTACAAAGGCACATTTTTTGTTCTGTTCTAGTAAGTACGTCAAAATTCTTACAAGTTTGGCAGCCTTCCCAAAAAGCTGGATCAGTGGTGAGTTCAGAGAAAGTGACCGGCTTATAGCCCAATTCATAATTGATTTTCATCACGGCAAGGCCTGTGGTAATTCCAAAGATTTTAGCTTCAGGAAATTTTTGCAAAGACAATTCTAAAACCGCTTTTTTGATTTTCTTAGCCAGTCCTTGATTTCTGTAATCAGGATGCACAATAAGGCCTGAATTGGCTACAAATTTTTCATGCCCCCAAACTTCTATATAGCAGAAACCAGCAAAGATTTCTCCGTCTAGGGCAATAATGGCATTCCCGTTTTGAAGTTTTCTTTGAATGTATTCAGTACTTCGCTTGGCTATTCCGGTGCCTCGGACCAAAGCAGAGGCAGCAATAGTGTCGCAAATAATTGGCGCGTACTTAAAATGAGACGCGTTGGCCATTGTGATTTTCATGGGCAATTAATAAAAAATAAATGATAAGGATAAATGATTGCGCTAGGGGGGAATTGGACACACCTAATTCCAAAAAAGAGAACACCCTTACGGGCGGCGGCGCCTAGGGGTAGTCACAGTACTACTCATGCGAGTCGAAGGGTGAACTGCATGGAAACCAACAGAAAAAGAAGCTGTTGGGGATAAAAATTTATATGTGGTACTGTTAATCACATTTCAAATGTATATAAAAAAAAGAAACGTTTACTTTTAAAGGCAAGTTTCACTCCTTTAATGAAACATTTTTAACAGATTCCTGTCTGGAGCTTGTTATTTTAACAATTTCACGAATTAAAAAACCAAAAACTACGAAGTATTCAATGGAAATGACCCACAAGTTCTCCTTAAAACTGGGATTGGCATAGGTAATATAACTTAAAAAGACCATGGCGCTCCATAAATACATATACCTAAATGGGGTATAAATGGCCAAGGCAACACCAAAGCAAAGGTACCAAGGGTGCACGGTAGTGGCAATAAACAAATGGCCGGTAAACATTAAAAGCATGGCGCTAATGGAAACTTTTAATACAGCAGGGGAATCTTCGATATTCGAAAGATAAAGGCTCTTTAATCGATTAGGAATGGAAGCATAGGGCGCCTTTTGTAACCCACCCATTTTTTTCCACTGCCAATAAAAAACAACTATTGCCCATACAACAATCATATAGGGCAGTACCTTCCCATAGGTTAAAATGGTTTTGTAGGCACTATTCCCAAGGTCCATGGAAATGGACTTGATCAGGTTGTATATAGAAGCATTAAATTCAAAATTATTAAACCACAAGCCTATGGTTTCTGCATAAGAATTCCAGAAACCTTCCACCATAGTGGCCCCCAGAACAGTCCGCAAAAAACCAATATCCAAGCCCCTAAATAGAGGAATCTTTTTACGCCCAAAGGCCACAGTAAAAACGGAATAAATAAGATGGGAATTAATTTGGTCATAATAGTCAAAGCCAAAAAGCATCCGCCAAGAAATAGCCAAGACCCTGCACTTAATGTAAGCTTGGCTTTAAATGCACCAGCACTGGAGTGATTGGATTGTAGCTTGTATATGTAGTAGCGCTCTGTCTTTGGCGCTTCAGATGAATTTCTTTGGCGCTGAGATACTTTTACCAATGCCCAAATGGCTGCTAAAAAAAAGGCCACCATTACGCCTTCTAAATGTAGGTTTCCGCTGAGTTCAAGAATGACTAAAGGATTTAGAAAATAAAAGAAAGACTTCCAAAGGGGCTCGTTAAAATAGCCCAGCAAACGTGTTGTAAAAAACAGAACAAGCAGGTCTGCAACCAATACAACTATCTTAAAAACAAGCACAGAAACCGCTATGGATTTGTTCCCAATATAGGCGGCAAGGCCATAGACGTATTGGCTTACTGGCGGGTAATTGGAATAGTGCTTTTGGCTCAAATCACCCATTTTCTCAAAAAGTAATGCTGCATTAGGCATCCAAGGGTTCACTTGATCAATGATTTCTTTTGGAAGATAAATGTAAGGGTTAATGCCATTAATCAATAAATGACCATCCCAGAGGTACCTGTAAAAGTCTTGAGACAATTCAGGTGTAGCGCCAAATAGCAAAACCCTGAATACAATTCCAGCCACCACGAGCAGTTGGAAGACCTTTTTATTTCCATTGCTTTTAAAATTTGAGCTAGTGGTTTTTAATACCTGATAGCTGAGGCCATATAAAGCGGCTGCTAATCCAATGAGTTTAACAGAATCTGTTCGGTCTAAATCATAGCCAAAACTCCAGTACATTAGGCCTGTTATTAGCAGAAGGGTGAGGGGGTATGCGTAAAGCTTCAAAAAAGAGAACATGCCTATATTTTAGCGCTTAAGGACTTGAAAAATACAAATCCGAAACCTAAAAACAGCATAAAATGAAAAGGAAATAACCCAAAATCATTTAGAGGAACAGCGATATACATGCCGTAAAAGAAATAGCACATAAGTAATCCCTCTAAAATTACATTAGGGGAAATTTTCTTGGACAGGTATTGGTTTCCTTTCCAAGAGTCTTTAATAGAGTTAATATTGAATTTTGGTGTTCTCACAAATTCAGAGCGCTTCCCTCTATGGCCTTCCAATACAGCCAATGAGTTGTGTAATGAGAATCCTAGGGCTACGGAAAAGAAAGTAAAGAACAATCCAATATATTGTAAAAAGTGCTCTATTCCTTTGCCTTGGGTGTTTTTATAGGTAAACCAATAGCAAATAAAAAGGATGATGGTGCTGACAATGAAAAAACTAGTGACTTCAAATACCCAAGCCAATTCAGGAAAAATACTTTTGATGTACATCATGGGAATACTTAAAACCGCCACAGTAAAAACACATAAAAACATAGAAGAGTTCAAGAGGTGCATAACGCCATGGAATTTGGTTTTCCAACTTAAATGGGGCGCAGCCAATACCTTGCGCACAGATTTTCTGAAATTCTCTGCCCCGCCTTTATTCCATCTAAATTGTTGGGATCTGGCAGCACTAATCACTACGGGCAATTCTGCAGGAGTCTCTACTTCTTCAAGGTATTTAAATTTCCAGTTTTTGAGTTGGGCCCTATAGGATAAATCCAAGTCTTCTGTTAAGGTGTCTCCTTCCCAGTTGCCTGCATCTTCAATACAAGTTTTTCTCCAAATTCCAGCGGTACCATTGAAATTAATAAAATGGCCCTGCGCATTTCTACCTACTTGTTCCAAGGTGAAATGTGCGTCTAAGGCAAAAGCTTGTATTCTGGTCAGTATAGAGTAATTCCTGTTCAGGTGGCCCCATCTGGTTTGAACCACCCCAATTTCTTCACTGCCAAAATGGGGCACTGTGCGTAACAACCAATCTTTTTGAGGCAAGAAATCTGCGTCAAAAATAGCGATGAGACTTCCTTTAGCTATGGCGAGTCCTTCTTTAAGGGCGCCTGCTTTATAGCCGGATCTATTGCTTCTTCTCACATGAACAATGTCCAAGCCCTTTTTTCTCAAAGCTTCAATATGAAGGGCTGTTTTCTCTACAGATTCATCGGTAGAGTCATCTAGGACTTGTATTTCCAGGCGGTCTAAAGGATAGTCCATCAGGGCTATGTTTTCGAGCAAACGCTCTACCACATAGGCCTCGTTGTATATAGGCAGTTGAATGGTGACATAAGGTACCAGCTCTTTTTTACTCAAATCTATCAAGGGGCCATGAGCACCACTTCTTTTGTGTTTTAAGTAGTTAAACAGCAAATTGAGTTGTGCTAAACTGTAAAAGAATACCAACAGTAAAGCAAGTGTGTAAAGAGATATAATAAGATAGGCCAGTGGGTATTCCATGTTATTTGAAACTGTATTTAAAAATCCAACCCAGGATCTTTACGCCGGCAAATATAGTGCCTTTTACAGTTCCTGACACCTTAGAGACCCCAATTCTTTTTTTATATCTCACCCCTATTTCTATGTATTTTAAGCGGTTGCGAAGGGCTTTGAGTTGCATTTCTACGGTCCAACCATAGGTAGTGTCGGACATATTCATGTCCAATAATCGCTTGTATTTTATAGCTCTAAAGGGACCTAGGTCAGTAAAAGTAGCCCTAAAAAAGAGTTTCATGAGCGTGCAGGCTAAGGCGTTTCCAAAGACCTGTTGGGGGGTCATACTGCCTGCTTCTCTGAGGGCTTTTTTACGTGCCCCCACTACAAAGTCATAGCTATCATTGGTGATAGGCGCAACCAAGTCCAGCAGCTCCTCTGGGAAATCTGAATAATCGCCATCTAAAAAAACAATAATTTCAGGAAGTTTCTCCATTTGAGCCACATATGCCATCCCTTTAAGGCAGGCGTGTCCGTAGCCCATTTTATTTTCCGTAAGCACCTTCGCGCCTGCCTTTTCTGCTACAGCTACAGTTTCATCTGTAGAGCGATTGTTCACCACAATCACCTCGCTGACTATAGCAGGAATTTCAGCCAGGACCAAACCTATGGATTGGGCCTCGTTATAGGCAGGAATAATCACTACTATTTTGGGTGGGTTTAAAGGATCAAATGTCACAAATACCTATTTTTATTTTATATATCAAATGTTTTTGGTCTGCCAAACCCATTACTTATTTTTTATTGAGCAAATCTATCAGTGAAACGTCGTTCCCCAATAGTATTTCCGTAGGATTAATTCTGCCAGACTCAGGACCTTGCTCTAGCTTCAATACTCCTCTGGGGCAGACGGCAGAACACACCCCACAGCCCACACAACTGGAACGCACAATGTTTTCTCCTTTTTGCGCATAGGCCCTAACGTCTATGCCCATTTCACAGTAAGTACTGCAATTCCCACAAGAGATACATTGCCCTCCATTGGTGGTGATTCTAAACCTGGATTTAAACCGCTGAACAAAACCTAAGTAAGCCGCTAGTGGGCAGCCAAAACGACACCACACCCTGTTCCCAAAAATAGGATAGAATCCGGTGCCAATAACTCCCGCGAAAATAGCGCCTATTAAAAAGCTGTAGGTGTTTTGAATGGATTGTGTTTTAATTCCGACTAGGCTGGTGTTTCCCGTAAAAAAACTGTAAAGTGTTGCGGCTGTCATGAGCACCGCAAAGACCAATACCCCATGCACCAACCACCGCTCTACCCTCCAGGAAAAAAGGGATTTGCTTGAATGCTGTCTATAAGGGTCGCCCAAGGTTTCTGCCAAACCACCACAGCCACATACCCATGAGCAGTACCATCTTTTTCCAAAGAAATAGACCATTACAGGAACCACCACGAGGGTCAATAAAATACCCCATACCAGAATAAACAATCCAAGGCCACCGGAGTCTATGAGTTTGTTGAGGTTCCAGCTAAAAAAGAAATCATAATCTAAGGGGAAGGCGTTTTTAAAATCTGTGGCAGGCAGTTGCAGCCTGGTCATGATTTCTGGAATTAAAAACGCAAAAACAATTTGAAAAAAGAGTACAGAGGTGGTGCGTAAGATTTGATAATTCACATGCCTGTACTTTATATACATGCGAATGGCCATAACCACCATAATTACACAATACATAAATCCATACACAAACCATTGGCTGGCAGGACCACCATTAAGTGCGTAGGATAGAGGGTCTAGCATAAGGGTCCAATGAATGGTGTATTGGGGCGCAAAGTAAAGCACTAAATAAAAGCCAATTAAATAGGCAAAAACACCCCAGGCAATAAAACCTCTATTGGTGCTATTTTGTTTGTAAATCCCGTTGTTTTTAATCCCTTTAGGGCCTTCCGTAATGACTTGTGGAACAATAAATAAAAGGGCTCCAAAGATACCCAGTCCAAAACTAAGCCAGAAAAAAAGCAGGCTGTTTTCTGCTACTAGGCCTTTGGCCGATGCCTTTCCCAATATAAATGCCAAATCCTTTGGTGCGCTATAAATAATATTCCCATAAGCTTCTTTTCGCGCTTCCTTAGAGATTCCTTTCTTTTTTGCCGCCGCCCTGTGATCATCGTTAGTCTTTAAAACTACGGCAGACAAAGCATTTTTAAGGCTATGAATATTATTAAATGAACTGTTAGTAAGTGCCGCCACGGCATTGGACTCAAACACCTTAGAGCTAATTCCCTTTTCTGTCATCAAGGCAGTGAGCTGTGCTTTTGTTGGACTAAAAGTCCCCATAAAAATAGCACTGCTAAAGGTGAAAATCCCCAATAAAAACAATACGATTCCTAACTGTTGTAATTGTTTCATTTTTTGGTGCTAAACGGATTAAATATTCTCGTCCAGGATTTTTTTACTGGCTTGAGTGCTTTTTGAAAAACAGTGTTGTAATGGTTTAAAAGGTCTTTTTGATGTGAGTTACTGAATTCGGGGTCAAAAAGGGCATCGGCCCAATGGGCCAAACAATAATCTAAAGATTTATGTTGGCTGAGCCAAGCGTCTAAAACAGCATGCCTCAGTCTAATTCCAAATACATTTACCCCCAGTAATTGATTGGTTTCTTTGTGGTATGCAGCAGTAATAGCGATGGGCTCATGAGGGTGTTGCCAGTGAAAATGCTGCTCGTGCTCCTGCTTTCTTTTGTCGGTATTTACCCAACCATAGGTCTGGTATTCTACCTCAAAAAATTTAGCAGAATTGAACCAATGACCTGGTTTATAGGCCGTTTTGTTGCCGCAAATGGTTTGGGCTAAGGTTTCTCCCATCATTCTACCGGTGTACCAAACCGCTTCTATGGGTCTTCTGAGGCCTGTCACCTCTGTCTGTTGCGCACAGTCTCCTATGGCGTAAACACCTGCTATATTGGTCTCTAAGTATTTATTGACCAAAATCCCTTTGTCTAATGCAATGGGGGTGTTTTTTATAAAATCTATATTGGGTTGTACCCCAGTAGTGATGCCAACTAACTGACATTCAATAAGCTCATTGTCACTTGTTAAGACTGCTTTCACCTTTCCTTGGTCCCCGCCAATAATTTCTTTTAGTTCGGTGTTAAGCCTCAGGTCTATGCCGTGGGATAAAATGTGGTCATTGAGTAATTTTGCATTTTTTGTGGGCAATACCCCTTCCCAAAAATGCGCTTCTCTGACCAGAAAAGTCACAGGGATGTGTCTGCTGTGTAGCATTTCTGCCAATTCAATTCCAATGAGACCGCCGCCAACCACAACAGCCCTTTTACAGACTTGCGCATTTGGGGCGTTGGCTTCTAAAAGATCCAAATCTCTTTTGTGATAGAGGCCTTGAACACCTTTTAATTCTTGGCCAGGCCATTGGTGAAAGCTAGGTTTTGAGCCTGTGGCTATAATGAGTTTGTCAAAAGAAATTGGAGCAGATTGGTCTAAAAACAGCTGTTTTTTTTCTGTATCTATTTGTTTCACATGGTCTTGTACGAGCCCTATTCGGTTTTTTTCCCAGAACCAATCCTCATAGGGTTTAGTGTGTTCAAAAGTCATGTGTCCCATATACACATACATGAGGGCTGTTCTAGAAAAGAAATGAGGGGTCTCAGAAGAAATAACAGTAATGGCTGCATTAGAATTTTTTCTAATATGCCTGGCGGCTGTGATACCAGCAATTCCATTTCCTATAATAACTACTTGTTCCATATATTTTTGTCACTGCACTGCATTTTAAGGGTCCAACTTGCCTTACAGCGTGAATTGTTCCTGTAAATATCCTACTTTTAAAATAAAAAAACCATGAATCGCTCTTTAATCCTGCTTTTTGTATTCGTTATTTCTGGGCTTGGGTTTTTACATTCCCAGTCAAAAATAAACGGGCTGAGTTTTGTGTCTTCAGGAAATAAAGTCTTGCCAAAGCATGTCCAAAGTGTGGAAGCGGTAAATGCCAATTGGGTGGCTCTTATGCCTTTTGCCATGATGCGCTCTACAGCATCTCCTGGGCTCAATTACACCCCTGAACGTCAGTGGTATGGAGAGACAGAGGCAGGCATTCAACAGTATTTTGAGCAGCTACAAAAGGGCAATATTCAAGTGATGTTAAAACCCCAAATATGGGTCAGAGATGGCGCGTTCACGGGTCGTATCAAAATGAATTCTCCCAAAGATTGGAAGCTTTTTGAAAGCCAGTATAGCGCCTTTATTTTACGCTTTGCGCGTTTGGCACAGCAGTTAGACATTCCGCTTTTTTGCATAGGAACGGAACTCAAGGCATTTGTTCGTGCCAGACCTGAATTTTGGAAAGGCCTTATTGAAGACATCAGAGCAGTTTATTCGGGAAAGCTCACCTATGCGGCCAATTGGGATGAATATGAAGAGACCTTTTTTTGGGACGCCTTAGACTTCATTGGAATTGACGCTTATTTTCCCTTGTCAGAGGAGAGAGACCCTTCTTATTTGTCGTTCATTCAGGCCTGGCAACCCCATTTCAATAAAATACAGGGACTGGCTTTGAGTTGCGAAAAGCAGGTGGTATTTACAGAGTACGGCTACAGAAGTGTAGATTATTTGGGGGCTAAACCCTGGCTAGTAGATAAGAACAAAGAAGCAGTGAATTTGGCCGCACAGTCTAGGGCCATTCGTGCGATTGTAGATACATTTTGGAGCGAAGAATGGTTTCAAGGAGGCTTTATTTGGAAATGGTTTATGTTTTTAGACACTGCAGGTGGTTCTGAAAACAATAGATTTACCCCTCAAAATAAGCCTGCCGCTCAAACCCTTGAAGGCCTGTATGGGAAGTATTAGATGGCTTACAAACGCTCAATGAGTTTCTTAAAAAGAACGATCATTTTTGGTTCTGTTGCACCAGCTATGGCAATAATTTCTGCAATATTTACTGGTTTTAAGTGGTCTGGATCGCAGTCGTCAGTGAGAACGGAAATAGCCGCTACAGGAAGGTTTAAGTGGTTGGCTACAATCACTTCTGGTACAGTAGACATACCTACGGCGTCTGCTCCCAAAATTTTCAACATCCTGTATTCCGCCCTAGTTTCTAATTGAGGGCCTACTACTGCTGCGTAAACCCCCTCTTTTAAAGGGATGTTTTCTTCTATAGCAATCTCTTTGATGGTTTTGGACAAGCCGGCGTCATAGGGCCTACTCATGTCTGCAAATCGCTCTCCAAAATCGGCCACGTTTTTAAAGGCTAAAGGGGAGCCGCCCTGTAGGTTTAGGTGGTCTTCTATAAGCATCATCTCACCTTTTTTAAAGTTGAGGTTAATGGCGCCAGAGGCATTAGAAATAAGCAAATGCTTAATGCCTAATCCATGCATGACCCGAATAGGGTAGGTAACGTCTAATAAGTCATAACCTTCATAAATATGAAACCGGCCTTGCATGACCACTACTTTTTTTCCTCCTAAACTGCCGTAAAGTAATTTGCCTGAATGAAATTCAACAGTAGCTAATGGAAAAAAAGGAATTTGATTGTAGTGGGCTTCTATGGTTTCTACCAAGTGATTGACCAGTTGCCCCAGCCCAGTGCCCAGGACAATGCCCACTTCTGGTTGGTCAAATCCTTTTTCTTTTAAATAGGCTATTGATTCTTCTAAGTGCTTTGGTATCATAAGGTAGGAATATAGGGTAAAAATACAGGAATTTCTGCTAGGTCTTCAAGGGTATCTATATCATTTTTTTCTTGGAGCACCTGGTAAGTGCATGTCAAACGTTCTATGCTTTTTGAAAGCACCTCATGGGTGCTCCAAGGAATATTTTGGAAGAGTTCAGGCCTTGTTTGGGAGAGCCCAATGAGATAATACCCGCCGTCTTGGGCAGGGCCAAAAACCACGGAGTCCTTTTCTAATGCATGAAAAGCCTCATTAATATCGCTGGCCTCTAAAGAGATCAAATCCGTCCCAATAAGTACAATTTTATGGTAACCTTTTTTAAATCCGGCTTCAAATGCGGCCAGCATTTTCTCCCCTAAAGAGCCATTTATTTGTTTGTTCTTATGGAAAAACCTAGGGTCCCATAAGTCTTCATTGTCAATAAAATCAGTATAAAACACTTCTTTATCTACTTTTAAATTGCGGGTGGTTTGGGCCGTATGTTGTAGTAATATACGGTACACGGCCAAGGCATTTTCTGGGCCAATGCCCTTGGCTAGTCTAGTTTTACAGTGACCAAGCACTGGATTTTTAGCAAATATTATTAAGAGGTTTTTAGTCATATCAAAAGATTCCCCGGCTAAGGTCGTAAATATGTAAATTATTAGGAGACCTTTTAGAAAAAAATCTATTTTAGCAAAAACAATTCATTCCTATGCGAAATTCAGCCATTTTCTTATTTCTTTTTTTAGTTTTGGGTAGCTGTAAAAATAGCAGTAAACCTTCAGATTCCATGACTACTTACGACACCCCATTATACCAGGAGCCCCACAGGCCCCAATACCATTTTACCCCCAAAGAAAAATGGATGAATGACCCCAACGGCTTGGTCTACTACAAAGGACTGTACCATTTGTTTTACCAGTATTATCCTGAAGATATTGTTTGGGGTCCCATGCATTGGGGGCATGCTACCTCTACAGACTTGTTGCATTGGGAGCACAAGCCCATAGCACTTTTTCCAGACCAACACGGTTATATTTTTTCAGGATCTGCCGTGGTAGATTTTGAAAACACTTCTGGTTTAGGAACAATAGAAAACCCGGCTATGGTTGCTATTTTCACTTACCACCTGATGGAGGGCGAAAAAGCAGGAAAAACAGATTACCAGACCCAAGGGATTGCATACAGTTTAGATGGGGGAGACAGCTGGGAAATGTACCAGGAAAACCCAGTGATAGGCAATCCAGGGATAAAAGATTTTAGAGACCCTAAAGTTTTTTGGAATGAAAAAACCAATGCATGGACCATGCTTTTAGTAGCAGGAGATCACTTGCAAATTTGGGGATCTGAAAATCTAATAGATTGGAACAAGCAGAGTGAATTTGGTAAAAACCAAGGGGCCCACGGAGGTGTTTGGGAGTGTCCAGACTTATTTTCCTTTACAGATGAAACCAGTGGAGCAGAAAAATGGGTGTTGTTTATAAGCATCAATCCAGGTGCACCCAATGGTGGGAGTGGCACCCAATATTTTGTGGGAGATTTTGATGGCAAGACTTTCACCTCTGATCAAGAAGAAGACCAGTGGGTAGACTGGGGTACTGACAATTATGCCGGAGTGACCTATAACCACACCCCAGATGGAGCGCGGTTGTTTATAGGCTGGATGAGTAATTGGTTGTACGCTCAAAACACCCCCACAGAAAGATGGCGCAGCGCAATGACCCTACCGAGAACCCTTTCTTTAAAAGACATAGAAGGCGTTCCAACACTCTTTAGTACTCCAGCTCCGGTATGGGACAATATTGGAAAAGACCAAAAAGGAAAAGATGTTTCCGTACCAGCAGGGCAAAGTATAGTCACTTATTCAGAAGACCTAAACCAATCTAAAATAGATTTTGTTTGGGATGGTTCTGCCATGAGTTTCTCATTTGTGAATCAGAAACAGGAGTTGTTAAGTGTTCATTTAGATCCAGAAAACCAGCAGATGTCTATAGACAGAAGCGCTAGTGGATTAGTAGACTTTCAAGAAGATTTTAAAAATATTCAAATAGGGCCCATTGGAGATTTGCCCAATACGGAAATTCCAGTATCTATATTTCTAGACCAATCTTCTATAGAGGTTTTCTTGAATGGTGGTCAAAAAGTCATGACGGCACAGTTTTTTAATACCAACCCATACAATCAATTGAAAATTGAAAATAAAGGCACAGAAAAGGCTGTTTTTAAAGGCTTAAAAATCACCCCAATTCATAGTATTTGGGGGCAGGATTAGACTGTTTTTATCATAAACCAGGATTTAGAAGTATAGAAACCAAATCAAAAAAGCCACTTTTTTAATCGCACTAAATAGCAGCAATCGTTTTGTGTTTTTGTTCCAAAGGGGCTTTTTCATGATGGGATTTGCTTGTTTTTAATTACTTTCACTCAAATATATGCAAAAAACACCACTATGAAAATCCCTTTT
>JGI20152J14361_10001164_pt1 | contig 17641 bp, 15 predicted proteins | sample COG_02_FD_14361 | JGI IMG/M metagenome (IMG submission 14361)
GTGCGTCTCCCGCCAGGATCGCTAAGGCTTCTCCAAACTGAATGTGGGTGCTGGGTTTTCCACGTCGTAGACCGTCATCATCCATGGCGGGTAAATCGTCATGGATTAACGAGTAGGCATGAATCAGTTCAACGGCGATTGCGGTACTGTCAGCTTGATCTAAGTTAAGTTCGAGCGCGTCGGCGCTCTGATAAACAAGGGTTGCACGCAGTCGTTTACCCCCACCCAGACAGGCGTACTTCATAGCATCAACGAGTGCTTTGGGTTGGTTAAATGTGCTGAGTCGTTGTGCAAGCTTTACTTCGATTCGGTTTTGGAACGGGGCGAGAAACTCAGCCGTCATCGGAAGACTCGAAGGGCTCGGATGCAACGCCATGACTGGTTTTTACCAGCTGCGCGACGGTTTGCTCGGCATCGGTCAGGGCTTTTTGGCACGCGCGGGTCAATGCGATGCCCTCCTGAAACGCTTTCAAGGAGTCCTCGAGGGAGAGTTCACCGGCTTCCATGGTTTCAACCAAGGTTTCGAGTTTCTTTAAGGATGCTTCAAAAGCAAAGGCAATGGCTTGGGGCATATCGGCGCTGTTGTCATCAGTTTGGTGCACCTTACTGCCGCGCTTGCGACAGGTCAATCAACCGCCGCGCGCTTTTTTATTTCGGTCAAGGCCGAGAAGGATGGTGCTGAGCCCTAACAGATTGTTGATACCCTTGCTCGCCTCAAAGCGGCGGGGCGCACGACGGCGTCATGGCAGGCGAGATGTGATGAGCGGCTCCTGCGAGGAATAGCTTGCCGATTAAGCGTCGCATGCGTTGAGATTCAGCCTCAGCGCTCGGGGGCTTGCAGCGCTAAGGTATAGTCGAGGCTAAACGCGCCACTGGACAATCGGTATGGGGGTAAGGTGTCCGGTCCACAACTGGCGCCGCCCAGGCCGCGTTGCATGACATCTAGGCTCAGCCAAACGTGATGATCCGGCGCGACTTCATAGGTGTGAAAGGCGTTTAAAAGCGATTCCTTGGGGTAATGACTGGCTGACGCTTCAAACAGCGGATGCCCCGTCACGATCACCCCCAGTTGACGATCATTATGGAGCCCAAGCCATCTTACGTCTGTCAGGTTGCCATGGTCCTGAGGCAGGATATACGGTACATACTGGGCACCCACCGTACTTTCGTGCACCATTAAGCGGCCAGATTGTTTGCGATCGACATAGGTCTCATGAGGCCCTCGGCCATACCAAGATAGGTGTTCAAAGTCCGGGTTGAGTCGATACCGAACGCCTAGCCGCGGTAAGTCTTCTAACGCCTTGGGCACTTGAAACCGATGAGAAACATGGAGCGCAGCATCGGTGGTCAGATGGTATCGCGTTTTGCAGCGGATTTGCCCGACTTGCGTCACGACTCGAGTGGTATGACTGAGGACAACGCCGTGGGCGCCTTGCTCTGTAATCGATAGCTTTCCGGTTTCTGGTTCAGCGTCAAACAGGCCTTGTGCGCGCCATCGGTCCAGCGCCTTATGCTGCTGACCGGTCCAACCCTTGATGCCATCGTTATCAATTGGCGCCCGCCAGATATTGATCATTAGGTTGCCCTGTAGGATGGCGTCTTCTTTGAAGCAAATGTCAGCCAAGCCGAAAGCATCGAAACAAAAGACTGAATCCATGGCGCGTAATTGAATCCGCCCGTCCTGAACTTGAATATCAGGCGGCGTTGGCTGGTCCTTACGCGGCCGCGTTTTCGCGGCGGCTTGAACGGTTTTTAAGGCGATTTGATCCCAAGCCACCAGATGCCCGGCATCGCACCAAGATTGTTTTTGTTTGAGCGCGAACTCGAACAGAATGCTGTGCTCCCCGGGTTGATGGGTGCAGGATTTGGGTGCGGCAACCACCACCTCGGCCGCGGCGCCGGCGCGTACTTTCGGCAGTTTTAGGACACGTGTGTTTTGAATCAAGCCGTCTACCAAGTAATGACAAGTGACGGTCAGTCCGGCCAAATCGGTAAAGTCTTGTTGGTTGCGAATCTCAAAACGATCTCCTCGGCGTTTGCGGACTTTGATCGGTTGAACCACCTTTTTAAATTCAAGCAACGAGCTATGCGGGGTTCTGTCCGGCCAGCAGAGTCCATCGCACACGAAGTTCAGGTCGTGAATCGTTTCCCCAAAATCACCGCCATATGCCCAATAAGCTTGACCATCGGCGGCCGCGAGAATCCCGTGATCGATCCATTCCCAGATGAAACCGCCCTGCAACCCTTTATGGGTTTCAATCGCATCCCAGTATTCCTGGAGGTTGCCGCAACTGTTGCCCATGGCGTGGGCAAACTCGCACATGATGACGGGTCTTGGATCTTGGCTGGTCGTNGCATGTTCGATTAATTCGGCAACGGACGGGTACATGGGGCAGACGAGGTCCGAGCCTTCGGCGTTGGCGTCCCAGTCGCGTTTGACGCCTTGCTCGCAGATGGCATTTTCATTATGAATCGGCCGGCTTGGATCAAAGGCTCGGATCCAGGCGGCCATGGCAACTTGGTTGGGGCCATAGCCGGTTTCGTTACCGAGGCTCCAGGAAAAAATGCAGGCATGGTTTTTGTCGCGCTCGACCATCCGGGTCGCGCGAGATAAAAACGCCGGNGCCCAGTGACTGTCTTGGCCGAGTTGAGCGTAGTGATGATGGGCTTCAAGATTGGTTTCATCGATGACGTATAAGCCGTATTCATCGCACAGTTCTAAAAATCGAGATTGATTCGGGTAGTGGCTGGTCCGAACTGAGTTGATGTTGTGCTGTTTCATGAGCGTTAAATCTTGCCGCATCAAGGCTTCAGAAATGACTTTCCCGGTCTGGTCGCAGTGATCATGACGATTAACGCCTCGGATCAGGACGGCTTGACCATTGATCAGGAGTTGGCGGTCTTTGATTTCAATGTGTCGAAACCCGATCTTCAATCGAGCGCATTCCAGCACTCGGCCCAAGGGGTCCTTCAGGGTGATTTCCAAATCGTAAAGGTTAGGGTGTTCACTCGACCAGGCATCAACCTTTTTGAGGGACTTTGACAATTCGATCACCGCGCCTTTGCCGGTAACCGGAAAGTACTGAGCGCGGTCAATCTGGCCAGCGAGCCCTTGGGTTAAATTCCGATCTTGCCCGGATGGGTAGAGGGCTGCGCTGACGCTGTGTCCGAGCGCGCCGCGTCCTGAGGCAGACAGGGCGATGCTGAGATCCAGCCGTGCGCTCTGATCACTCGGGTCGAAGATTGGTTTGGCATGAATATCCCTTAAGTTGACCCAAGGCCGGCGGGATAACCGGATCGGACGATGAACGCCTGCATGCCACCACTGATCTTGATCTTCGATATAACTTGCGTCACTAAACCTTAAAATCATCAAGGCGATTAGGTTTTCGCCGGGCACCAAAAACGGCGTTAAATCAAACTCTGCAGGCAGTCGAGAGTCTTTGTTAAAGCCGATGGTGTGGCCATTACAAAAAACGTAGCAGCAATTCTCAACGCCTTCGAGTACGAGCACGGATTGCAAGCGGGTACTCGATTGATGATTGAGTGTAAGCCGATAGAGTCCCGTTGGGTTTTGGTCAGGGACGCGAGGTGGTTCTTGCCGAAAGGGCATTCTAACGTTGGTGTAAATGGGTTGATCGATTTCATCGGGATCCATGGTCCACAGTGCCGGCAGGGTTACCGCCTTAAAATATTGATCATCGAAATCGGATTGTTCCCAGCCCAAAGGCGCCTGGTCAGGGTGGGGTATCCTTAGAAATCGCCAGCCGTCAGAGAGTTCCGTCTCGCGGCTGGACTGACTGGCTTTGCTTTGTGCCTTGCTCGCAAATCGATGGAAATGAGCGGCTGCCGGTAGGCGACCAAAAGCCAATGTTTCTGGATTTTCCCAATGCGGGTTAGCCACTGATGTCTCCAAACGTCGCGATCGAATTAGGGAGTTTAATCGAGATCGCGATAGCGTGGGACGTTGAATAAAATCACGACCATGATGATCAAACCGAGGGCCGACAAACCAACCGCCCATTGTGGCCCATAAAATTCTGCGAGTAGGCTGATCGGATAGATGCTGACCGATAACAGCGCCATCTCCAGCATATAGATGCTCATCACCCTGCCGCGAAATTCGTCTTCAACATAGGATTGGATGAGCACATTGCTGAGCGACATGCGGGTTGCTTGACCAAAGCCGACGACGGTGAGCAAGGCGACCGAAATCCAAAAATGTGTTGATATGGCGAAGAGCAGCAAACTAATGCCCATAATGCCAGCCCCCCATAAGAGAATCCGAGCCCGACGCCGATTTCCGAACGACGCGATATAGAGCGAGCCGAGGAGCGATCCGATACCCGAGATCGAGATCAATAACCCAAGCCGATCCGGGCCCGCGGCCAGAACATCTTTGGCAAAGCCTGGCAGGAGCATGAAATAAGTTAGGCTGAAAAACACCATGAGGAAGTTGCACCCGAGCAGCATGAAAATGACGGGGGTGTCGAGAACGTAGCGAAATCCAAGGCGAAGCTCGACCAACATTGATCCGGTGGGCATATCGGCGTCTGCTTTATCGTTAACTTGGATAAAAGACATTAGTGCAGCAGACCATAAATACAGACCGGCCATCAGCAGATAGATCCATTGTGCTGGATCAATATTGCCGTTGCCGCCGCCGAGCGCGGCAACCAAGCCGCCTGCCAAGCCGGGTAGCAGCAACCGCGCCGTATTCATGCCCGAGGTACTTAACCCAATGGCATTAGTGAGTCGATTAAGACCGACAATATCCTTTGTAAATGCCTGTCGTGCCGGCATCATCGCGTTCATCACAAGGCCCTGCAGGATCGATGACACCAGCAAGTGTCCAAAGACCAGCTCCCCGCGATAGATGAGCGCCGCAATCCAAAAGGTGATGAGGGCATTGGCCACGCCGCTGATCTGGAGCACAACTTTCTTTTGCCGCACGCGGTCCGCAACAACGCCGCCGAGCGGTGCGGCGAATAAGCCCACTAGCCCGCCGGCGGCGGTCATCCAGCCAAGCTTTTCGTAGGACGCAGTGATTTCGTAGACCAGCCAGCCTCGAATGAACATTTGGATGTTCATGGCGGCAAAATTGCCGCACAGGGCGAGGAAAAACCAACGATAGTTTTTGATTTCAAACGCGGCAAAAGTACTGCGCCAGCGACTTCGCTGAACGGGTGTTGTTAGAGCGGCCTCAGCGCTTGGCGAGGTTTTTGGGTTGGCCATTGGATCAATATAGCAGGCTTAGCCCCTGAAACTAGATCCGCGATAATGGTGGGTTATCCGCCGAGTTCAGCCAGGGCCTGGGCTGCGGCTTGACTTGAAAACAGCGCCTGACTTTGCTGAAGGTCTGCCCGGGCTGCGTCGGTTTGGTTCAGCGCTTTGGCGGCCAAGCCTCGACCCAGAAAGTATCTGAAGTGGTTGGGGTTAATCTTAATCGCGGCTGAAAAGTGCGTCTGAGCTTGACGGAATTCTTGTCTGGCCATCGCAATCTGACCGGCGGCACTGTGGATCTGAGCCTCAGATTGGGATTGCTCGAGCGCTGTTTGGATTTCCGATTGCGCCTTACTCAGATCGCCCTCTTTTAAAGCGATGAGCGCGGTTTGGGTTTGATTGTAGGCTTGCGATTGCTGACTGAGGCGATTGAGCTTGGACTGATAGCGATCAAAGCCCAAGGTGAGGTCCTGGCGCGCGGCCTGTTTTAGGCGCTGCGCGGTATCGCGATTTTTCTCGACCCGTTCTTGCGAGGGCGGGTGGCTGGCAAGCATGCCGTCGAGCCAGTTATTGGATTGGCCCTTGGACAATTGCACGAAGGTTTCTTGCAGCGAAACTGCGGCCTCCGGGTCAAAACCCGCGCGCATCATATAGATCATACCGTAGGCGTCGGACTCTAGCTCCGCCTCTCGACCATAGGAGGATACGATAAATTGCGCGCCCAATTGCGCACCATTATCAAAGATACGGCCATAATTGCCCGCATTTTGATCGATTGCAGAACTGGCGACGCCAATCACGCTGGACAGCAGCATACCGCGCTCGATCGATTTGGCGCTGTGGCGCGCGGCCGCGTGGACGATTTCATGGCTGAGTACGGCTGCGAGCTCCGCTTCAGAATTGAGTTTGGTGAGAAGGCCTCGGTTGACCGCGATTTTGCCGCCGGGCAAGGCCCACGCATTGGGTGTGCTGTCATCGATGATCACGAATTCATAAGGCAATGATCGGTCGGCAACCCTTGCTAAGCGTTGACCGATTTCGCTGACGTAACGCGTCAGGTCGGGGTCGCTCATATAGCGTCCGCCTTGGGACTGCTGGGTGGGCTCAAACTGTTTCGCGCCCATTGAAATTTCTTGGGACTCATCCAGCAGCATGAGCTCGTTTTTACCCGTGACCGGGTTGACGGCGCAGCCCGCTAAAAAAACGATCGGCAGCCAAAGCAGGCGTTGCACTGGAGCGGTCAGGGCGCTGAGCATAATTGATCCTTGTTGCGGTTCGGCCAGGACTGATTCTCCGTCAAAAGCAGGTTCTGATCCACCATGGTATGCTCTCGAGCCTTGCTGCCAGCACCTTAATCAGAGCACCCAAAGTTCATGCGTCCGTCATTACAACTTGAAACCATCGAAGCCCGCCTTGCGAATCAAACGGTTACCACCCAAGAAATCGTTCCCGGTCAGCGCGAGGCGGCAGTTGCGTTGGTACTTCAACCAAAGGTAAGTGGATTGCGGGCGTTGTTTATTCTTCGAGCCAAAAAAGAGGGAGACCCCTGGTCGGGTCAGATGGCGTTGCCGGGTGGTCATCGAGAAACGATTGATGCCGACCTGGTTGAAACGGCGCGTAGAGAGACGCACGAAGAAATTGGCTTGGATTTGAACCAAGCCGGACGCTATCTTGGCTCACTGGCGGGCATCCGGGCAAACCCGCGCGCCGGCTTTGACCTTGTGGTGACGCCTCAGGTTTTTGCGTTAGAGGATAAAGCCGTCCCGTTGCAGCCCAATGAGGAAGTGGCGGAAGTGCTTTGGGGGAATCTCGATGAAATGATCAGCGGACGTTCTCTGACGGACGCAAGTTTTCCAGAGTTTCAGCGTGAGGGCACTTTTCCGGGTTATCAGGTTGGCGCACAGGTCGTTTGGGGGCTGACGTTTCGAATGATTAATGATTTCTTTGACCTGATTCGTCCAGACGCAGGGTGATGCGATCTCGCCATCATCTTACCGGGTTGACTTCGTCTCATCAGGAGACCTAATCCGCGCTAAATCTGCACGGGTTACGACAGTTTTATGAGATTGCGAGGGTTTTGAGGCCAATCCTGCACGGTGTTGGGCCCCTAACAGCAAAGCGGCTTAGTACCACTTGAAGGCGTATGCGTTTGCCCTGCGTTGCACCCATCCTGCATGGCTCGGTCCAAAATGCGCCGGCATAAGCAGTAAATTGTTTTCTGCACAGTCTTCAAGCAAGTTGATGCGAGTCTCAATTGCCTGCTCAGGCAGCTCGCAAAATGCGCTGTTCATGGTGGGCTCGTAGACCTGCAACGGATGATGACAAATATCCCCACAAAACCGGGCGCGCTCATCACCGCTAGTGAGGGCCAAGGTAATGCTGCCAGGCGTATGGCCCGGCGTCAGGGCGATACTCAGTCGATCGCTGATGAGGTCCATCTCGTCGATCACCAAATCGGTTTGGGGCAGTATGGGTTTGATACTGTCGTGATAGGTTTTTTGATTCACTAAAGCAAAATCATCGTTTGGATCAGCGGTTTGAAGTGCTGCCTGAACATGCTCCAATTCTGTCTTTGAAAAGACATAACGCGCATTGGGGAAGGTCGGTTGCCAAGTCCCATCGATCAGTTGGGTGTTCCAACCGACATGATCAACATGTAAGTGGGTGCAGAGCACGTAATCGATTTGGGCGGGGCCCACGCCGGTTGCCTTAAGCCGTGCAGGCCAATCGGTCTTCATTTGATGCCAGGCGCGGTACGGGTTTCGATCTTTGTGATTGCCGATACACGCGTCAATTAAGATGTTGTGGTGCGGCGTTTGGATTAGCCAAGAATGCATCGAGGCAATAATTCGACCCGTTTTTGGATCCATATGGTTTGGGAGTAACCAGTCTTTGTGGGCGTCACTAAACCCTGATGGAAAGTTGGGAAAAACGTCATCGGGTCGAATAAAGGCCCGATGAGCTCCTCAATGCGGGTAACGCGGGTATCACCGAGTTGGAAGGATTGCATCAGATTTATCCCCTTCTTAAAAAGATAGCATGGCGGAGCTCATACCGTAGCGGTTCAACGGCGAGGAATCAAAAAAGACCCGGCGCCAAAACGATAACCGTTTTGACTGAGTTTTTTTTGCTGGGTGGGCCCCTGGGATGATCCTGAGCGTGGGGCTTGTCGGCATGAAGCGTTAGGAAGCTGCTCAGATCAATTTAGGGTTATGCGTTGACCCACAGTGAGTAAGATGGTTTGCTAAGGCGCAAGGGTTGAGACTGCTTTTCATCTTTGGCGTTTTCGAATGAGTCAACCCTGAGGGTCCGGGTTGCCCCCAGGCTAGGTGAGCAGCGCTCAGGCTCAGAAAAACCTTGATAGTAATTTCCGGAATCCTACCGAGACCCTAACTTTTAGTTCTTGCTAGACGTTGATCTGGCTCGAGCAAACGCACAGACGTGGAGCGCTTATCATGACAACCCATCAAACCTTTTGCCGGTATTGCCATGCTTACTGCCCGATGTTGGCCGAGGTTGAAGGCGGCAAAGTGCTGTCGGTCAAGCCAGATACCAGCAACGCGATGTATGGCGGCTATACCTGCATCAAAGGCCGGCAGCTGGTTGAGCAAATGTATCAGCCTGCGCGGTTGACCACCTGCTTAAAGAAAGGCGAAGACGGTGAATTTACCCCCGTCACAAGTAATGAGGCTTTCGATGAGATCGCTGAGAAAGTAAAAGCCTTGGTCGCGGAGCACGGTCCCCGTTCGATCGCGACCTATAACGGTACGGTCGCCTTTCAGAATTCAGCCCAACTCGTCTACAGCCGGGCATTTCATAATGCATTGCAATCGCCGTCTTACTATACGAGCGTTACGATTGATCAGCCGGCAAAGGTGTTTGTTGGCTCACGGATTGGTTACTGGACGGGCGGCAGTCATTCCTTTCACGATTCCGATGTGGTTTTGATTATTGGTAATAATCCGCTGGTGTCGCACTACGCGCCCCCGGGCGGCGTCCCTTCCGTGAGTCCGGCTGATCAGTTGCGGCGTGCGCAGAAGCGGGGTTTAAAGCTCATCGTGATCGACCCTAGAAAAACAGAATTGGCGAAGCGCGCAGATCTGCATTTACAGGTTCGTCCTGGTGAAGATGCGACCTTACTGTCGGGCATGCTGAAAGTGATTTTGAGCGAAGGGTTACAGGATCAAGATTTTTGCGATCAAAACGTGTCGGGTTTGGCATCGTTGCAAGCAGAAGTCTCGGGATTCGATTTGGCGGACGTGGCAGCCCGGACGGGTGTTGAAGACGCGTTGATCATCGAGGCGGCGCGCTTGTTCGCCAGTGGTCCGAAAGGCACGGCCATTACGGGCACCGGTCCCGAAATGGGCGCGCATCCGAACTTGACCCAACACTTGGTGTCCTCGCTCAATATTGTTTGCGGACGTTTTTACCGGGCAGGAGATCGGCTGCCGAATCCTGGCATGTTGTCACCGCCATCGCCTAAAGTCGCGCAAGTTGCCGATGTGGCCGTCGCTTGGGGACGGGGCGCGCGCTGTCGGGTGCGACCAGACTTAGGAGAGTTAGTGACGCCGGGACGACTCGGGCCATCGCGGGAGATGCCAACGGCGCAACTGGCGGATGAAATTCTCACGCCTGGGGAAGGGCAGGTGAAAGCGCTGTTCGTGATCGCGGGAAACCCGATTATGGCGTGGCCAGATCAGGAAAAAGCGCTTGCGGCAATGAAGGACCTAGAACTGTTGGTGTGTATTGACCCGTATATTTCTGCCACGGCGGAATTGGCAGATTATGTGCTTGCGCCGAAGCTCACCCTTGAGCGTGAGGACGTCACCTTATTGTCCGATGCCTGGTATGAAAAACCGTATAGCCAATATAGTCGAGCGGTCATTGAGTCCGAACACGATGTCATTGAAGAGTGGGAGCTGTATTGGGCGATTGCAGATCGGATGAATTTGGAAATCAATATCGGCCGGTCGGTGATTCCAAATCAACCCAAGCCAGAAAAGTTTGATCTGCTAAAAGCCATAACGAATGGCTCTAGGGTGGATCTTGATTGGCTGCGCGATAATCCCGGTGGTCATATCTTTGAGGATGTGGTGTCAGAAGTGCAGCCTGGGCCAGAAGGGTCTGTTAGCAAGCTTAAGCTGTACCCAGAGGGGGTCGAGGAGGAGTTTGCAGAATTGCGCGCCGAGCCTGGACTCAATGCTGATTTTCCGCACCTTCTAATTGGGTTTAGAAGCAAATATGTCTTGAATTCCTTTGGCATAACCTGCCCGTATTGAAGAAAAAGAGTGGCACCACCAATCCCGCTCACCTGCATCCTGCGGATCTGGCGGCGCTGGGTATTGAAGATGATGATGAGGTTCAGATTGCCTCGGCCCATGGCCAAATATCCGCGATTGTTAAAGCGGATGCCAAGATCAAGCCAGGCGTGATTGCAATGCATCACTGCTGGGGTTTGTCGCCCGACAAGCAGGGTTCGGTGCGAGAGAACGGGGCCAACACCAATTTGTTGGTCAGTAGCGAGTCCGATACCCAGCGCTATACCGGGATGACGCGTTCAAGCAGCATTCCGGTTCGGATCAAGAAGTCTGCCTAGCGCCCGAGTGCGCTAAGTGCTGACTGTAGGCGTGGGTGAGAAATCGTGCCACGCCCAGCTTGGTGTGTTCACTTCGAGGTGAGGCGAAAACATCAAAGGCGTGCTGGGCGCCAGGCACCTCTAGGTAGACAACCGCATTGTCCGAGGCAGCGGCGAGTTCCGCTGCAAAAACCCGCCCCAAGCCAATTGGAACCAACGAATCTTTATCGCCATGGACGACCATGAAGGGTGGCGCGCTGTCGGTTATGCGCAGCAAGGGCGAGGCGTTTTCGAACAGGGTTGGGGCGGCGGCAAGNGTTTGTTTCACNATGCGATCTTCCANAATGCTTTGCATGCCAGCGTTATGTTGCAGCTGGTCTNGGTTTGACCAATCAAAAACGCCATAAAAGGGTACGGCTGCCTGAACCTTGGTGTCATTGGTTTCGAATCCGGGNTGAAACGCCGGGTCGTTGGNGGTGAGGGCCAGTAGCGCTGAGAGATGCCCACCTGCGGACCCGCCGGTAACGGCTATAAAATCAGCATTGCCACCATAATCACCGATATTGGCTTTGATCCAACTCAGCGCCGCTTTGCAATCAATGATGTGATCTGGGTAGGTGGCGCTCGGACTCAGTCGATAAGCCACCGAGCAGCAGATCCAACCGAGTCGCGCCATGTGCTGCATTAAAGGCACGGCTTGGCCGGCTTTGTCCCCGTACATCCAGGCTCCGCCGTGGATGTGCATCAAGACCGGTGCCGAGGCGGGCCTTGTGTCCGCCGCATAGATATCGAGCTTCAAGTCATGNTGGTCATAAGGGATGTTTCGGGTGATGGTGAGTCCGGTTTTATCGCGTTTAAAAGGCCGCAGTTGGGTTGCAAAGTCNGGCGCCAGTTGGAGTGCGCTCCGNAGATCCGGGTTGATGGCGGCTCGATAATCCGCGCCCAAANCCTTCTGCAGCGCGCTTTCAACGACAGGCCCGAGCGCTTGCCCCTGATAGTGATGGTGCAGCANGGCCAGCCAATTCGCGAAGAGCGCAAGGATTGCAAAAAAACCAATCAAACCGGAAAAACTGCCGTTAATGAGGAGTATAGCGGCGAGTAGCATTTCGATGAGGGCGATTTGAAGGGCGAGTTCGCCAGCTAGCCAGCCAGTGGCAAAGCTATAAACCATGAAGCGGGCATTGCTGAGCACAGGGAAGTAAAGGTTCAGGGTCAGCGCAAGACTTAGGATAAGCAGGACAAAAGCAGTGAGGGTCATAGGCACCTTGTGTGTGATTTCAAATCATTGGGCTGAGTCAGGCGGCGCGCGACCCTTGCGGGCAGTATAGCCCCTAGATTGCGTCTTGGATAAGAATTACAGGGCTGGCGATAAATTACCATCCACGTTGATGGCGGTGCCGCTAACGTAGCCGCCCGCATCCGAGCATAAAAGGCAGGCTAGGCTCGCACACTCATCGGCGTAGCCCAGACGCCCCATGGGCAAGGATTTGCCAGCCGCCTTTATAAAAGCCTTTAATGAATCGTTCGACCCACTCGCCTTGTGTGCTCGCACCATCTGGTCGGACTCAATCCGCCCGATATTTAAAGCGTTCACCAGAACGTTATGCGCGGCGCCTTCGCCGGCTAAGACCTTGGTGAGCGCCATGCCGGCGGCGCGGGTCACTGAGGTCGGGGCCGAGCCTTTGGCGGGTGTCTTAGCAAGGGTATTGAGCATATTAATAATCCTGCCCCAGCGATTGGCTTTCATCGATGGCAGGACCAAGCGGCTTAAGCGAACCGCGGCCATGAGTTTGAGATCTAAATCGTACTGCCACTCATCATCGGTGATGGCCTCAAAGGCGCCGGCTTTTGCGAAGCCGGCATTGTTTACCAGGATATCGATGCGATCGAAGTCCGTTGTAACCGCTTGGTGGAGTCGTTTGATGTCCTCGGCATCGGCGACGTCGCAAACGTAACCAATGGCCTTTTGGCCCGTGGTTTGGGCGATGGTTAAAGCCGCTTGCGTGACCTCCGCCTTAGTTCGAGCGGCGAGCGCGATCTGCGCCCCGGATTCCGCAAACTTTAATCCCATGGCATAGCCCAAGCCTTTGCTACCACCGGTGATGAGGGCAACCCGGCCATCCATTCTAATTTCCATTGGGCGTCCTTAAAACTGGTTGAGATTGACTCGAGGCGGGGTTCGACCACGAAGCTCGCGATCGAACAAATGTTCCTCAACGAGGGCCACCATCAGCGCAACATGATCCTGGGTCGCATTGAGCGCCTTAACATATTGAAAAGCGTCGCCGCCTGCGGCCAGAAAGGCGTCTTGGTTTTCAACTTTAATCTCTTCAATGGTCTCTAGGCAGTCGACCGAAAACCCTGGGCAGATTACCAAGAGATCTTTTTTACCGGCCGTGGGGAAGGCGCGCATTTGATCAATTGTGGCGGGTGTAAGCCAGGCCGCGGGGCCAAATTTAGACTGAAAGGCAACCGACCATTGATCTTTGGTCAACCCCAGAGCGTGCGCGACGCGACGCGCTGTTTCCTGGCATTGGCTCGCGTAGGGGTCACCTGCATCACTTTGTGACATGGGGATCCCATGAAAAGAAAATAGTAAGTGAGCGCCCGCTATCAGCTTCTTATTATATTTTTCGATCGATTTTGTTAATCCATGGATGTATTTTGGATGGGTGTGGTACTCACTGATGAATCTGAAATTCGGAACGATTTGATCATCGGTTGCTGTTACCCACTTGTCGAAGACGGCGCCAGTGGTTGCGCCTGCATACTGTGGGTAGAGTGGAATGACGAGGAACTCGCTGCAGCCGTCGTCTTGGGCCTGATTCAGGATCGATTTAATTGCAGGATTGCCATAAGTCATTGCCGTGTAAAAGTGCAAATCGCGCTCAGGATATTTCCGCTTAAAATATTTGGCGACGCGCCGAGTCAGCGCGGCCGTGATATTCCTGATTGGGCCATCATGGGTACCCCAGATCATCGAATAATTGTGGGTAAGTTTCTTGGGTCTGGTCTTAAGAATCACCCCGTGCAGTATGGGCAGCCAAATTGAACGCGGTAGATTGACGACGCGGGGGTCGGATAGGAACTCGGCCAAGTAGCGCTTGATGGCGGGCGCAGTCGGTTCATCCGGCGTGCCAAGGTTTGCAAGAATAATTGCGGTTTTAATGGTGTGCACCTGTAGAAAATGAAAAATGTTAACACGGTAACATTGATACGAAGAAATGAGATGACCTGTCTTTTGCGGCCAAAAATGCCAGCTAGGTCGCATCAACAATTAGACGTATACTGATGCCTAGGGGGGTGACTTGGCTTCGACGCTGGTTACGAAACCTAAGGTGCATGCCGAGAGGGTAGTGACTCTCGTAAAACAATCACTGTAACTTTATAGTTGCCAATGACGAAAACTACGCGCTAGCTGCCTAAAAACCTAACCTTCGGGTTACTTTTTATTTAGCTTACCTCGGGGCGGATGTGCCCATGTATTCAAACCGAGGGCACGACTCATGGGACCGCTGTCAGACCCCGCTTGTGGTTGATGCAGTTAAACTTAAAGCAAGCTCGCCGTTTAATCCCTGTTTGCCGGGCCAGTGAACGGTTAAATAATAGACAAACTATGCATGTAGAGCCGAAGGCAGAGAACTGACGGACGCGGGTTCAACTCCCGCCACCTCCACCACATTAAGATCGTATAAGGTATCCAGACGTTTCGTCAGGCCAGTAAAATAAGAATGTTGACCTTAATATGCTGTACTGGCGTGAGCTAGTGGTTGTTGACATCTGTAGTCAATAAAGGCCAATCTTGTCGCGGCTGCAAGCTAGTGTCGAACACGTACCAATTTAGATATCCAAACGACATATCTTAGTCCAAGCCTAGTAAGGCAACTTGAAGCGCGCCGGGGTGCAGCTGTAAATAGAGGAGTTTCGGTAATTTTGTCTGTACACACGGCCATACAACTTTTGATCAGGAATAGCGCGAGCTTCTTGGTCGTAGCTTTCTTGCTGGCGGTAGCGTTGTCCTCCCTTGCAGCAGACCATGCTGATGCTCCAGCAGTGACTGCAGATCCAGCAACTGACATAGCAGATATTTATGCCTGGACGACAGCCGACACGCGCAATATAAATCTGGTCATGACGGTTCCCGTCGCTGCATTTTCCGATGCGGTTCAATACGCTTTTCGCGTAGAAAGCTCTGAGACATTTTCAGCAGCAGGAGTAGAAGTCGATGTTATTTGTACCTTTGCCAGTGATCAAAACTTGGAATGCTGGGTGGGTAATGAAGATTATGTCAGCGGCGATGCATCCAGTGAGTTTGGTCTTTTGAGTGAATCCGGGCTAGTCAGAGTATTTGCGGGAGAAAGAAACGACCCGTTTTTCTTCAACTCCAGCGGCTTTAACGAAACGGTAGCGACAGTTGTTACCGCCGCGCCTGGCCTGACTTTTGACCCCGCAGGCTGCCCTACTCTCGATAGTGCCACTTCAACCGCGCTACAAACGCAACTTGCCACGGGCGGCGACGGTTTTGCTTTGAGGTCTGTGCTGGCATTGGTTTTACAAATAGATCGAAGCCTGCTGACGGCTGGCGGTGACGTTGTTGCTGTTTGGGGTTCCACCCATCGAATTTGAAGGGAATGAGAATGATTTTTCGTTGGCTTTTCGTCGTTGGTACGCTCATATTTTTTGTCGGTTGCAGTGACTCGGCCGATTCCGTGGCCCCCATGGTGGTGCCGCCTTCGCCGCCTACATTGGGCAAACAAATGGATCGAATAGGTCGGCCAGCAATTTTAACGGCGCTTGTCTCGACCTTTGACGAACCAATTGCTCGTGGTGTAAGTCGCGATGCATACAACGCGGCGTCGCTAGCGGATTGGAAAAAGTTCACCAATAATATACGTGGCAACCTCGCGCTCTTCGACGGCCTTGATGGGCAGTGCGGTAATCAAATATTATTGGACCCTTCTGTAATTGGACCAAGTCGTTACGATACATTTGCGACGGTCCTGGCGGATGATAGATTGTATTTGAACACAACGTCGGGCTCTTGTTCGCAGTATCTAGGTGTTGAGCTAGATGCCTTCAATTTAGCTGCCAACGACGAGTGCGGTGGTCGGACAATTACTCAGGATGTAATAGACGTATCCTATTCAGCATTGGTTGTTGGCAACGTTGTCTTTGTCACCGATGGTGTCGGTAGTGACAATGTCAGTCAGTCCAATGATGTCTTTCCTTTTCTGGGCAAGTGACGGTCAGAGCCGGCGCCACTTAAGTGGTGTAAGGTAAAGGTTCGGACAGGGCTGTAATGCCATCTGCACTGATCTCCCCCTTAGCATATGTTTTGAATGCTGATGAAATTCACAGAGTACATGGGTGGGGTGTTTGCAGTCAGCATTTAGCGATAGCATTATCAGCGCCTTGTCATTTTTCAAGATCAGAGCGGCATCTATGGTTTTTCTAACCGACTTTGTTGTGGTTCTCGCTGAGGGGGTGTCTGCAAAAAATGTAACTCCGCTGACGCGATTTCCCCATTTAGCGGCGCAATGATGAGTCGCCTGTTGTGCGGCATTACATCGCTGACGATAATCGGTCTCTTGATGATACCTTTGACGGTGCGAGGCGAAGGGCAATCTTTCGTTCGAACAACATCCTCTCAAATCGCCATCCAAAATTTGGACTATTTAATTCGGCGCGGCGAGCTGCAAGTTAGCGCAGCACCAGGAGATTCCGCGGTCGTTGCTGCTTATCTCGAGGTACTACTTCTACGGGTGCGGTTCTTAAACACCTTCAGCGACTTTGATCGAGCATTACAAGTTACGCAAGAGCTGGCTCGACGTAGCCCCAACGACCCGCGTGCATTGCTGCACTTGGCACGAGTCATGCTGACATTGCATCGATTTCCGGCGGCGCTTGCGCTGTTGGGCAAAGCCCATGCTAAAGCCTTGGCTTTGCCTGTTGACCAGCAATCCCGTTTCCAACGAGAGCTTGATTTGCAATATGTCACGATTAAATTGGCACGTGCTGAAACAGATCAAGCACTAAGCATGCTCGAAAAATTAAGGATTAGCAGTGATGGCGTCAAAGGTGCCGCCGATCTATCGGTGTTTTTTGCAGCGGCTTATAAATCGCTGGGGCTGCTTGAGGCTGCTGATGCGGAACTTCTCAAATCGCTTGAACTTTGGGACCGCATAACGCCTCTTTATATCGCTTGGATCAGCTTTCAGCGAGGTGAAGTTTGGGTTGGTGTCGACGACGCGCGTGCCCGAAGGCTGTATGAAGAAGCGCTGCACTATTTGCCGGAGTACGTATCTGCCAGGATTCATCTCGCTGAACTAAAAATGCAGGGAGGGGATTCTCGCGCAGCTTTAGCCCTCCTGACACCGATCGCGAAAGGTCAAGATCCTGAGCCTGCTGGACGCCTGGCCGAGTTCTTGGAAGCTGCTGGTCAGGGTAAGGTATCGGCGCCATATCGAGAGATGGCCTTGCATGGCTGGCAGGCGTTACTCGATCGTTATCCTTTGGCCTTTGCCGATCATGCGGCGGAATTTTGGTTAGGCGCGGGAAAGAACCCAGAACTAGCGTTGGAATGGGCAGCAGAGAACTACAAAAACCGACCTACACCGAGCGCAAAAGCGCTATTGTTAGAAGCCACTTTAGCGACGGTCAATTTCAAATGAAGCCCATGTGATGGTGAATAGGATTGTCAACCTCTAGAGGCTGATAGGCCGTGACGGTGATCCACTACCGCGTTTATAAAAAATTAAAAGAGGTCTTCTGCACAGAACATAATGGTTTCCGACCTGATTACGTTTTGAGCACCGAATTGTTTATCCACGATCACATGCAGGC
>JGI20152J14361_10001168_pt1 | contig 17611 bp, 23 predicted proteins | sample COG_02_FD_14361 | JGI IMG/M metagenome (IMG submission 14361)
CTGCCAAATGGGCCAACAACAACGTTTTACCCGATCCAGCCTTTCCCAAGACAGCTAAAACCTGATCAGCACCAGCCGCATGAGGCAATAAGGTTTCATTCTTCAAGTCGACGCCTGCGGACAATAACGCCGTCGTCACCGCATCATATGCGTCCGCCTGATCGTCTGAATATTGCACGTAATGCCTCGCCAATTTGCTTTGGCAAAGCTTACGAAATCAAGAACTAAAGAGCCAGCGCCAAGTCAGGCGGCAATCGCAATTTGATCACCCATTGAGCGCCTGTACCAAAGCTCTGATAATGCGACCGGAATACGTGCCTGATCGGCCATGCGGGCCTGTATTTCTCGATCAAACGTCCAAGCACCAGCACATATTTTTTCACGCCCCTGCCCGACTGTTCCCAAAATTTTTGGCGCCCAGCCAAGACGGCGATAAACACGTATCATGTGCGGATCAAAAATCGCAATTATGCTTTCCAACTTCTGTGACAGACCAATTTGACAGCCTGCCAACATCAAGGCCGCAGAAACCTGAACAGTATTTTCATTCAAGCTTGGCGACAAACAAAACCGTGTCGTTTCCCAAATATGTTCAGATTGAATTTCATGTCCGATGACATCACTAAAATGATCGTTCACCATTACCGACCCAGTTGTCGGCAATGTACGCATCGAACCACCATGTGTACCGTTGGGCATGATCCATATCGTATAAAGCGGGTTCAGCGCATCGTATTCATCACGTTCAAAGCCATATTGGTCAACGTCTACATCCCATTGTAAACGAACATGAAATTGTATTGCGCGATCACGAAACATCGTATCGCGTAGTTTGGGATAGTTTTCCAGTTCATCGGCATAAAGATATCGCAGCATATATTGCCCTCCTGAAAAGAGAGCTATGCGAACATTCTAAACGCACGCTTATATCAGCGCATGGCGCTGTTAGGTCTTGTTAATAAATGACGATGTTTCAAAACACTTTAGATCGTAATCAGACCCTGTGCCATTGCCTTTGCCACGGCATGGGTTGTGTTGTTCGCGCCCAGCTTGATCCGCGAAGACTCAATATAAACACGCAGCGTATGTTCTGAAATGGACAATGCTTGGGCAACACCAGCGCGGTTTTGCCCAAGTCCTAACAAAGTTAAGCTATCAATTTCGCGTGGCGATAACTTGATCGTATTATGTTCATCGTGGCGCGCCATGATGCGCCGTGTATTTTCGTGAATATAATGTGCCACCAACAACATATTGTGGCGCTCGCGTTCCACAAATCGTGCCCATTTGGCATCCGTTGTTGTGTGATTAATCGTGTACAATGCCTGTTCGCCATTCGGCCCACGTATCGGAAATGAAATCCCCTGCGATCCAACCCCTGCTTCGCTGGCATCCATTAATAACTGGCGCGATCCCTTCGTTGACCAATCAAGAGATTTCCACTCATAGGGTTCAAATTTTTGAAATGCACTCAGAACTACCGGATCAATCCCGCCAAGCCTTTCATTGACATAGTAGTCCATCCAACAGGCCGAATAGCTGGACAGTGCGAAAATTTCTGTTCCAATCGATACCGAGTGATAGGTCGCATGATCCACATCAAAGAATTCGGCCGAATACACGACCAGCCCGTGTAAGCTTTCAAGAGAGTTAGCCTGCGTTAGCTGTTCCAAAAAGGCGGTTATCTTGTGGCTCATCCGTTCCCAATACTACGGCTGCTCCCTCGGTCTGTTTGATCTCAGAGGCGGCCATCAAAATCGTATCATCCAACTGTTCTGCCAAGCGTGTCATTTTATGATTGCCCGCGAATGTGCGAAGGTCAGAAAGTACGTCAATTATCCAGTCATGTTGCATAGAAAGCCTCATTTATATTAGTTAATAACCCCTTAACAATCAGAGTATCATAAGGAGTAAACTGGAAAAACTCGCGAAACGCCCCTAGCTATTTTTGGGGAAGAAAAACATGTACTTCATTGAAAAAAAACAAATAAAATTCAAATACGCAAAAGGAGGCCAATAGCCCCCTTTTAAAACATAGTTAATAGACGTAAATCTCAAATCTACAAAACAAGATTTGGAATAATCTGCTTTTTACGAGAAACAACACCAGGAAGAACAACAAGATCACCTGTCACAGTCGCTGCAAATGATTTTTCGGCCAGTGTTTTTACCAACTCATTTGGCACCAAAAGCGTGGCTTGTTCATTCAAAATATCCACAACAAACAACAATACTTGGTCAACGCCATCTTCGCCAGCAACCGTCGTCATTTCAGCCATCAGGCTGTCTTTGCGTGACAACACTGTGTCTGGGCTGGTTGTTTCTAACACAGAAACGCGCAGCTTTGTGTCACCAACTGAATATTCTTTGGAATCCATACGCAACAATTCCGCGTCAGAGAACGCAGAAACATCTGATTTCGCCGCAAACATTTCGCCAGCGCATTCAGAAATATTTACATCCAAATCAACAGCCAACGATTTCGCCAATGCGATATCCACATCTGTTGTTGTCGGGCTGCGAAATTCCAATGTGTCAGACAAAATACAAGACAGGATCAATCCCTTGATGCCAGTTGGCGCAGATGTCAAATCGTCGCCCATAATGCCGGCCATAATGGTCGCAGTCGATGCAACTGGCTTGATTGTGATGTTAATCGGGCCTTTGGTTTTCAAACCACCAACTAACAAGTGATGGTCAATGATCTCAATGATGTTTGCATCCGCGATATCGTCCGGCAATTCAGCTGGATTGTTCGTGTCCACAACGATTACGTCGGCGCCAGCGGCTGATGTCAACAATTCTGGCGTGTCATAACCCCAACGCTTGATTACAAACGCAGCTTCGGTATTTGGCGTACCCAAAACGTAAGGTGTTGCAGGTGTTCCATTTTGTGACATGTACCATGCCCAGATAATTGCGGAACCAGTTGCGTCTGTATCAGGGGCCTTGTGGCCGAAAACTTTGATCATTTTAATCTCTTTATTGTCAGTTTGTGGCCTTATAGAGCGCGCGTTCATATCTGTAAACGCCACTGGGCTCATAGGGACTATGCGTCGCAATCATAGCTTTGCACACACCATCAAATTCGCTATCCATTATGAAAGGAGATTTTTGATGAAAACCCGTAAACTCGGCCAAAATGGCCCCACCGTCAGCGCTATAGGATTTGGCGCAATGAGCATCACAGGTTTTTTCGGACCAACGGACGATAAAACCTCTCAGGCGTGCATGTCCGCAGCTGTGGACCATGGCATAGACTTCTTTGATACAGCTGACATATATGGATCGGGTTCATCCGAAACGCAAATTGGGCAATTTCTACGTGAAACTGGCGCAAACATTAAAATCGCAACCAAAGCAGGCATTCAAACCCAACCAGTTCGTCAATTCAATAATTCCAAAGATTATCTGACTGCCAGCTTGGACGCATCATTCGAATGCTTGGGGGTGGACTACGTTGATCTGTTCTACATTCACCGCCGCGAAGCAGACCGCCCAATCGAAGAAGTGGTTGAAACATTTCAATCCTTGATCAAACAAGGGCGCATTGGTGGTTATGGTCTGTCCGAAGTGTCCCCAACAACATTACGCCGCGCACACGCAGTTCATCCCTGCATGGCCGTACAAAACGAATACTCTTTATGGACACGCATGCCTGATTTGGGAATGATCCGCACCTGCGCCGAACTCGGCGTTGCCTTTGTTCCATTTTCACCATTGGCGCGCGGTATGTTAACGGACTCGCCAGCAAAACGCGTGAATATGGTCGAGCCCGATTTGCGCATTAATAACCCACGTTTCATGGAACCAAATTTGTCTGATAATCTGGCAATGATCGCCCCTTTTCAAACTTGGGCTGCGGACAATGGAATGACCACATCCGCCGCCGCACTGGCATGGGTATTATCACGCGGGGAACACCTAATCCCAATCCCAGCAACCCGCACATCTGATCATTTGATGCAATGGATCGGGGCTTCTGAAATCATCCTGTCTGTGGATCAATTAGCGGAAATTGATACAATCCTACCTGCAGGCTGGGCATATGGTGATCGTTATTCTGTCAGCCAATATGTTGGCCCGGAAACATATTGCTAGTTCGCGACAGGTAACTGGATCGTAATCAGGTTCGTCAGGTTTTTCGTATCCGTAAATAGATCACCACAGGGCTGAAACCCTGTGGGTGAGTTCTTCTGACAATAATTATACGCCCCCATATCAAGGTTGATAACCATGTCGGGGTTCAATGCCTCTTGGATTTCAACCGCGGCATCATACAGTGTCTTGGCAGAACCCGTTTGATAAACACCCCAACCAGCACTATCGGTGAAAAACATACGCCGTACGAACCGACGTGCATTATCAACCTGTCGTAAATCCAATAATCCATCTGTGATCAACAAATGAGATTGAATAATACTGTAACCATCACTTTGGGCTTGGGTCACAAAATCTTTGCGATCTGGTTGGCGTTTTAGATTGAACTTACGCGAACCCAATTGAACCTGTGTGGCATTGAAAATCTCGGGCTCGCCTGTCGGCGACACCAACAACAATCCATCCCAACCTTGAAACCGCGTACTGATTTTACGCTCCTGATCAAAGGCAATACCTTCCACCCCAAATCGATCCGCACTGGAATACGCCCCCGTCACAGACAGAACATCCGTGGGCTGACGGGTTAAATCCAGTGGGTGGAATTGTAGATCAACAATCGCTGGAATTTCACAGCTATGAAACAGCGAAACCTGCGCACGCGCGGGGCAACCTTCAGCGTTGACGGTCACGGGCAGAGCCATGAAAAACAGTGCAGCAAAGGCCGGGAATATAAATCGATGTATCATCCCGCCAAAATAGACCCGTCATCGGGACAGTCAATGCACGCTTTTGAACTTACGATTTCAAACACTTTCACGCCGCCTAATCCAAACAATCGTGCCATAAAAAAAGCCGCCCCAATTGGAACGGCTTTTGAAAAAATATAACGTACAGCTTACAAAGTACGTTCAACCATTTTCTTTTTGATTTCAGCAATCGCCTTGGCAGGGTTCAAACCCTTAGGGCAAGTTTTTGCACAGTTCATAATGGTGTGACAGCGGTACAATTTGAACGGATCTTGCAACTCGTCCAAACGTTCGCCTGTTGCTTCGTCGCGTGAATCGATGATCCAACGATATGCGTGCAACAAGGCCGCTGGCCCAAGGTAACGATCAGAATTCCACCAGTAAGACGGGCAGGATGTTGAACAACATGCACACATCACACATTCATACAGACCATCCAATTTCTTGCGGTCTTCAATGGTTTGCTTCCATTCAGTTGCGGGCTTGTTTGTTTTTGTTTCCAACCACGGCATAATGCTGGCGTGCTGGGCATAGAAATGTGTCAAATCAGGGATCAAATCCTTAACGACTTCCATGTGTGGCAACGGATAAATCTTCACATCGCCCTTAATTTCGTCCAGCCCGTAAATACAGGCCAGTGTGTTAATCCCATCAACGTTCATCGCACAAGAACCACAGATACCTTCGCGGCACGAACGGCGGAACGTCAGTGTTGGGTCAACTTCGTTTTTAATCTTAATCAATGCGTCCAAAACCATTGGGCCACATTTGTCCATGTCTAGAAAATACGTATCCAGTGATGGATTTTCACCTGTGTCCGGATTCCAGCGGTAAATTTTAAACGCACGGACGTTTGTCGCGCCTTCTGGCTTTGGCCAAGACTTGCCAACTGTCATGCGTGAATTTTTTGGGAGTGTGAGTTCAACCATTTTATTACCGTTTTCTTGTTACGTCAGACACACCACAAGGGCGTTTTATAAGAGGCCGAAACCAGTTCGGCCTCTTGGAATTTTAAAGTTTGCTAGAAGTCATTTCTTCTGAAACCATTTCTTGTGGTGCTTCTTGCTGTGCACAAGCAACCAAAGTCAAAGCAACGGCAACAACTGCTGTCATTTTCAAAATATTCATTTTGTAGTCCTTTCAAATTTACTTAGTGAAACATCTTCACTGAAAGTATTGTTAACGGTTTTCCTCAAAAAGAGGCATTTATTTCTCATGTTCGACGTTGATCATGCTTTTTCACATTCAACGTGTTAATTCTGCATCTCAACCCTCAGTGGTGTCGTTGCTTCAACCCCAGCGTTTTTCTTTACACATTTGGCATATGCCGCTTTTGGCGACGCCATTGCATCAAGGTTTACACCAATACTGATGCCACCTGATGTGCTGACCTTGCCACCTGTTCCAATACCGACACCTAGATGAACATTCGTATCAACTGGTTTAAGTACCTGTGCCCGGCAAAACTGTTCAGCCTGCGCCACATCCATTGTGGGTGCCGCAGGTGTGCAGGCCGCAAGGCCTGTCATTGAACATATGCCCAGCAAAGCGCGCATTAATATACGCGCGCCTTTGGTGCGATCTTTTTCAAATCGATGCCACCTTCAGCCTCGGTTGTCAGCGGATCAAGATGTACATCGCGATACGTCAATTTCACACGATCTTCGTTCACGCGACATAAACTATGCTTACGCCAGTTTTTGTCATCACGATCTGGGTAATCTTCGTGTGCATGTGCTCCGCGGCTTTCTTTGCGTGCTTCAGCACCAACGATTGTTGCCAATGCGTTTGGCATCAAGTTGGTCAGCTCCAATGTTTCCATCAAATCTGAATTCCAGATCAGCGACCGATCAGTCACTTTCAAATCAGCAACTTTTTGCGCAACAGACGTCATCTTATCAACGCCTTCAGCCAATGTTTTGTCTGTACGGAAAACAGCCGCATCAGCTTGCATTGTTTTTTGCATTTCCATACGCAGATCAGCAGTCGGAATTGCACCATCTGCATGGCGAATACCATCGAAACGCGCCATTGATTTCTCAACAGACTTTTCGTTCAGCGGTTCATTTGGCGCATCAGCATCCACAACCTTAGCGGCGCGAATTGCGGCGGCACGACCAAACACAACCAAATCAATCAGGCTGTTCGAACCCAAACGGTTGGCACCGTGTACAGATGCACAACCAGCTTCGCCAACGGCCATAAGACCCGGCAATACGCGATCATGATCTTTTGCAGTTGGGTCCAAAACTTCGCCCCAATAATTCGTCGGAATACCACCCATGTTATAGTGCACAGTTGGAATAACCGGAATTGGCTCCTTGTTCACATTCACACCGGCGAAAATTTTCGCGCTTTCGGAAATACCTGGCAAACGTTCAGCCAATGTTTCCGGTGGCAGGTGGTTCAGGTGCAGATGGATATGATCACCTTCTGCGCCAATACCGCGACCTTCGCGAATTTCCATCGTCATACAGCGTGATACAACATCACGTGACGCCAAATCTTTGTATGTTGGTGCGTAACGTTCCATGAAACGCTCGCCTTCAGAGTTGGTTAAATAACCACCCTCGCCGCGCGCACCTTCGGTAATCAGACAACCAGAACCGTAAATACCCGTTGGGTGGAATTGAACGAATTCCATGTCCTGCAATGCCAAACCTTGGCGTGCAACCATACCACCGCCATCACCTGTACAGGTGTGTGCTGATGTGGCGCTGAAATATGCACGACCATAACCACCCGTCGCCAAAACAACCATTTTGGCATTAAAGCGGTGCATTGTTCCGTCGTCTAATTTCCATGCGATAACACCCTGACAACGACCATCTTCGGTCATGATCAAATCTGTTACGAAATATTCGATATAGAATTCGGCGTTATGTTTCAGCGATTGACCGTACAACGTGTGCAAGATCGCGTGACCAGTACGGTCAGCGGCGGCACATGTACGTTGAACCGATGGGCCTTCACCAAATTTTGTTGTGTGACCACCGAACGGACGTTGGTAAATTTTACCCTCTTCTGTACGTGAAAATGGCACACCGTAATGTTCTAACTCGTAAACCGCTTTTGGCGCTTCGCGAACCAGATATTCCATGGCATCCGTGTCACCCAACCAATCGGAACCCTTTACAGTATCGTACAGGTGCCATTGCCAGTGATCGTTTGGCGTGGTGCCAACATCCATGTTTGCCAATGATGCGGCGATACCACCTTGTGCGGCAACTGTGTGGGACCGTGTTGGGAAAACCTTGGATACACAGGCCGTTTTCAGCCCCTGTTCCGCCATGCCCAATGTGGCGCGCAAACCTGCACCGCCCGCACCGACAACAACAACATCATATTCGTGATCAATATACTCGTAAGACGACATTCAAATTCTCCGATCAACCAGCAAAAGCAATTTTTGCGATGGCGAAAATAGCGGCCAGACCAAAAGCCCAGCAAAATAGTTTGTTCAAAACGATCAGCACCAAAACGCTGCCCTTTGAATGAACGTAATCTTCGATCACAACCTGCAAACCTTCTTCTAGGTGCTTGAAAGTGACAACAAAGAATAAGATCAATGCAATTGCATTCAGTGGGCTTTGCAATGAAGAAACGACCGTTGCATGATCGGCCCCAATCAGCGGTGCCATGATGCAGATGAATGCGATTGTCAGCGGAATCAGTGCCACAGCCTTTAGACGTTCACCAAACCAGTGATGCGCACCCTCTTTGGCAGAACCCAATCCAATAACGCGACCTTTATCAGTTTTAAAGCTCATCAGATAACACCTCCACAAAACAACACGCCAGCGGTCAAAACGAAACTACCAATAATGACAGCCCAGCCCATGCGATCTGCGGTTTTCAAATCAAAACCATATCCCATGTCCCAGATCAGGTGACGAATGCCGCCCAACAGGTGGTAACACAGTGCCCATAAGGACCCGATCATGATAAATCCACCAATCCATCCCGTCAGGAACGTATTGATACACTCAAAATAGCTGCCACCCACAGTTGCGGCCAAAAGCCACCAAATCACCAACACAAACCCAAGCGTCAGTGCGACACCGGTAATACGGTTGATAATGGATGAAATGGAACTCATTTGCGGACGATAAATCGTCAAATGCGGTGAAAGCGGGCGCTTACCTCGGTTTACATCTGCCATGTCTCTCCCCATGGATTGGCTGAACATTGCATGCCTGATACATTAGTTTTGCAAAAAGGCACAGGGCAAAGAGGTCGTTTTCACCTGCAAAATTGCCGCACGCCATAAAAAGTGACGTTTGTGATCACAATTTTCCCAATTTCAAATCCCGATCATAATCAACATCGGTCTCTTTAGTGACCGCCTGTCCACAACGCATCACACCGTGCTTTTCATCGAACCCATATTGTGGGCTTCCGTGCAATTCCCAGCCTTTTGACAAGGCTTCTGTTACACGGTGGCAAAACTCTGACGTGTCGCCATTGGTTATAAAACGATAAGCTTTCATATCAGTATGTCCCTAAAAATGGATTGTAGCCTAATCCCATATGGATGCCCACGATCACAACAAATACAACGGCGGATATAATCAGCAACTTAATGTCTCCTGCCGCAGGCCCAGGTTCTGGACGTTCCCAGGTCTCTTGGGCGTTAATCAAAATGATCTGCAAAACAGACCAAACAATCATGCCACCAAACAACACAACAGACGCCATATCTCCGTTGACGATTAAATGCGCAATCGCCCAAACAATGACACCCGACAACATTGGATGACGCAATAAACTGCGCAATCGACCTTTGGAACTGCCCATCCCCATCATAATCACAGCACCAACCATCAACAGGTTATTTAGATGCCCCATACCTGCCATTGGCGAATACAGTTGATCCGTTGGTGCACTGCGATATCCGATAACCATTAAAACAACGGAACCCAAGATCAACACAGACATGATCCCACGTGCTGGCCCCGCCCCTAAGCGATCATTCATGCCTTGGCGCATAGAAGGCAAAACGCGTTTGAAAAAATGGGCCGCAATCCACAGGAAAAGCCCGATAAGTAATGTCATCATTTGTTAATCTCCTCGTTAAAATTAAGAGACAATTTTCAACGTTCAGTGTCAACCTGCGCACGCATAGTTAACAGTATTTTGGACATTCCTTGGCAGGTTGCAATCAAACAAAAACAACCAATTTTCTGAACAGCAATCATCATAAAATGACGCTTAGAAAGGCCAAAAATGCAAAAAACACTCTTCGCCCTCTCTCTTGGCTTTGGCCTTGCAATCATGGCCCAAGCCGCCCAATCCGAAGCCACATCATGCGGTGATCGCAACAAAGTCATCAAAAGCTTGGCGCAAAAATACGGTGAAACCCGCCAAGGCATTGGACTGGGTCGCAACAACGGTGTTATGGAAATCTATGCCTCTGATGAAACTGGAACATGGACAATTTTAGTGACTTTACCATCAGGTCAGGCTTGTTTGATCGCGGCAGGTGAATCATTTGAAAACCTTTCGGAAACACTCAAAGACACTGGCGAAGACACCTAACCACTTTCCATTTCAAATACAGAGAATATACTGTGGGCTCATTTTATTTATGGGCCCACAAATGTATTTCAAAACCACTGCGTCAATTATCATGGCGACAATCCTTAATTATCATGGCGACAATCCTTTCGACGACACCCGCAACTGCACAAGAAAACTTGGCCACTTTGGCCACTGATATGTTTATCGATGGTTGCATGAAAAACCCCGGCCACGCACAGCTATCAATCCTGAACTTCACGCGTAATCGCGACCTCACTAAGAAATCGATCCACATGCGTGGCACTTTGCTAACAAAAGGATCTTCAATCAACGAATTCAAACATTACAACGGCAAAGTATCAGGATTCGTTAATAATGCCTCTTTTGGCCCAGACGACTGCTCAGTGGTTATCAAAAAACCAAAAAACAAGCAGGCAATCGTAGATGAAATTACGAGATCATTGCTTGCATCTCCACTGGCATCCAGCAAAACAATTAAATCCAAGAAAAAGCGTAAAATTACTGTGCACACTGTAAAATTGGGTGCCCATTATGTCAGCGTTGGCCTGAATTTAACCGCTAAAAACGTGGTCATCCAACTGCGGCGACCGGGAAGCGCGACAAAATAGTACCAACAAGTTGCTTGCCCTCACTGTTCTTTAGGAATAGCAACAGGGCGAAATTTTGACCCATACGGAGATTACATATGGCACGCGCAAAAATCGCACTCATCGGCTCAGGCATGATCGGTGGCACACTTGCACACCTTGCAGCATTGAAAGAATTGGGCGACATCGTTCTGTTCGACATCGCTGACGGTATCCCACAAGGCAAAGCATTGGACATCGCAGAAGCTGGTCCAGTCGACAAATACGATGCCAAAATGTCTGGTACAACAGATTACGCAGACATCGCAGACGCGGACGTTTGTATCGTAACTGCTGGCGTTGCACGTAAACCAGGTATGTCACGTGACGATCTGTTGGGCATCAATCTAAAAGTTATGAAATCAGTTGGCGAAGGCATTGCGGCACACGCACCAAACGCATTCGTTATCTGTATCACAAACCCATTGGACGCGATGGTTTGGGCTTTGCAAAAATTCTCTGGCCTGCCGAAAGAAAAAGTATGTGGCATGGCTGGTGTATTGGACAGCGCTCGTTACCGCCACTTCTTGGCCGAAGAGTTCAACGTATCAGTGAAAGACGTAACAGCGTTCGTATTGGGTGGCCACGGTGACACAATGGTTCCACTAGAACGTTACTCAACTGTTGCTGGCATCCCATTGCCTGATTTGGCTGACATGGGTTGGACAACACAGGAAAAATTGGACGCAATCGTTCAACGCACACGTGACGGCGGCGCGGAAATCGTTGGTTTGTTGAAAACAGGTTCTGCATACTACGCACCTGCTGCTTCAGCGATCGAAATGGCCCAAGCATACCTAAACGACCAAAAACGCCTATTGCCAGCAGCTGCTGCATTGTCTGGTGAATTCGGTCAATCTGACATGTACGTTGGTGTTCCAACAGTGATCGGCGCTGGTGGTATCGAACGCATTGCAAACATCAAACTGACAAAAGACGAACAAGCAATGTTCGACAAATCAGTTGATGCGGTTAAGGGTCTGATGGACGCGTGTATCGCCATCGACGGCTCATTGGCATAAGCCAAACCAAATACAGAATGCAAAAACGCGTCCCATCGGGGCGCGTTTTTTTATGCGTCAGTCGCGATCATCTTGGCGACCAACCGATGCACAATCGGTGCCATGATCAAAACCATTGGAAACGCAATTCCCCATGACGCAATCCAATTACTGAACCACAGAGATAAAACCCCATCACTGTTGCCCAAGGCACGGAATGTGGAAATCCCCGACACCATCACTGTCATAAAACCGGATAAAAAGAACCCAAACAAGATTGGGGCGTATTTCGCGGGTATTTTCATGGTGTACTTTCAAAAGGCGGCTTAACGACTGGTTATTCTCACGATATAGGTAATCGATTACCAGTGGGTTGTGAAACATGTTTTCATTTTAGCGAAGCGCCCGCATCATATTATCCATCCAAACGCCGAGGTCTGCTATGCGGACAAAGCACCATTTCGCTGCAGTTGCGCGAATGGCCGCTTTGACCAATTACTAAGACTGCTCGCCTTCTTTCAACGACGCAATTGTCCTTTGCATGAAAGCCAGGAAAACTTGCCGTTCTTTGTCTGAGAGGCCGATCAAAGCCTCTTCATTTGTCTCCTTTGCGGCCTTGTAGGCAGCGTCGCGGATTGATCTCGCCTTGTCTGTTAGATGAATGGTTCGCGCTCTTGCGTCCGCAGGGTGTTCTTTGCGCTTGATCAGACCGTCGCGCTCCATCCTGGTCAGCGTATTGGCCAGTGTTGCCTGTTCAATGTCGAGCAGCGCCAAAAGTTCTTTCTGGGTTAGGCCATCCTTATGCCATAGCGCCAGAAGAGCTGGGAACTGGCCAGGCACGATACCGAGCGGTACGATCCGTTTACGAAGCCCGTCAGCAAAAAGCCGTGCCATGTGGTTCACGAGGTATCCGGCAGAAGTCATGCGATCAAATTCCATGGGCGATCTTTAGCATTGCATTGCTTGCTATGTAATAATATATAGTTTGCTATGCAATTCGATTCATAAGGGAAACTGAAATGAACACTCTGACGAAAACCTTCACATTGCTTTTGGCCCTTTCTGGCCCTGCACTGGCCCAATCTGATGCCACCACTCCGGGTCGTGAACTTGCAGAGGTGATCTTTGGTTCGATGGAGGACAATCCATCCGGCGCAATAGACATGGGGGAGTTCATCAATTTTGGCCAAGACGTCTTCTTTTCCATGGATTCCGATGAGAGCGGATCAGTGGACCCAGAAGAATTCACCAGCTGGGACTTCGGGTTCAACTTCATCGCCGAAGATGCCGGACAGGAACGCGCCTACGAAACAGCGCAGAAGATCATCTTTGCAAATTGGGATCACGACGCGGACGGCGAGATTTCCCAGAGTGAGTATCACAAGTCGATGGTCTGGGACTTTCGCCGCGCGGATATCGATGACAACGCCTTGTTGACACAGCAAGAGTACCTGCGGGGTTACGTGGTCAATGTAGCATATCGCGCCGCTCTTTCGGACCGGTAAGGGGAAATTCAATGCCTATCAAGAGCACCTCGTCCTCCTACGGATCTATAGCGATCACGTTGCATTGGCTTATGGCTATGCTGGTTCTTATCCTGATTGTTTCGGGCTTCCGCGCCGCCGGAACAACAATTGCGGATGCAAAAGCGGCCATTTTGATGGTGCACGCACCTGTCGGAATTACAGTTCTGCTGTTGTTGATTTTTCGCATTGTGTGGTGGCTGTTTTTCGACAAGAAACCGCAAACGATAGGGGGGCAGCCCCGCTGGCAGGAACTTTCAGCGCGCATAGTGCACTACGCCTTTTACGGCGTTCTATTGCTGATGACGGCGTCGGGTATCGGAATGTTCGTTTTGTCTGGTGCTGGGCCAATCCTGTTTGGTGGAACAGATGCTGCTCTACCCAATTTCAATGAACTGGCCCCCCGCACGCCACACGGCATCGGCGCACGCTTGCTCATCGCACTCGTCGTTCTTCATGCAGGTGCTGCGATCTATCACCAATTCGTCCGTAAAGACGGCCTTCTGTCGCGCATGTGGTTTGACAGGGACAGAACCAAAAAGGACATACAATGACTTTTACTTTCAAAAGCTTGGCTCTCGCAGCAGCCCTAACACTCACAGGGATTAGTCCAATGAATGCACAATCAGCCAACGAGCCTGTTATCTTGATTAATCCCTTCGTCGTGTCTGCGGGGTCGGAAGACGATGCAATCGCGATGTGGATGCAGGCGCGGGACTTTCTCGCAACCCAACCCGGCTATATTTCGACGAAATTGCACCGGTCTCTTTCATCCGATGCAACCTACACCCTGATCAACGTCGCGGAGTGGGAAAGCATGGAGACATTTCGGGCGGCAACAACCGCAATGCGGCAGTCTGCATCGATCCCTCGCATTGAAGGGGTAAACGGTGATCCTCAGCTATATAGTGTGATCGCAGAATAACCTTCGAGCATATGCTCGCCCGCATCAGCATTCAGTTTTACAAGTTCTGAACTCGAAGGGACAGACCCATGAAAACCCGCATTCACGCCATTGCTGGCATGATCGGCCTGCTCACGATCCTTGTGTTCTGGATCTCGACAATCTTGTCGGAACTCTTCGGGTCGCACGAAACTATTGCGACTGTTAAGGGGCTGATCCTTTACGGGATGTTCATTCTGGTGCCTGCAATGGCCATCGTGGGCGGGTCCGGTGCCATGCTCGGTAAAAGTCGGACGGATGCGCTCATCTCAGCCAAGAAGAAGCGGATGCCGTTCATCGCGGCCAATGGGCTGCTGATCCTGTTGCGGATGGCTTTCTTTCTTGAAGCCAGAGCTTCTGCAGGCACGTTCGATACTGTATTTTACATACTGCAAGGGATCGAGCTCATTGCTGGAGCGGTTAACATATGCCTGATGGCGCTGAATGCGCGGGACGGTGTGCGCTTGACCGGACGAAACGGCTCGACGGTGCAGGCGACGTTTCGTGGGCGCGAAATTGTGGCGACCGACACCATCGCCGTGCGCTTTTCAAAACCTGCGGGGTTTACGTTTGAGCCGGGTCAGGCGATCCGCCTGACAATTCCGACGGGTGCCGATAAGGACGCCGGTACGGACTCCCGCGTGTTGTCCATTGCCAGCGCGCCGTATGAGGAAGACCTGACCGTTGTGACACGGCTTCGCGACAGCGGGTTCAAACAGGCTTTAAAGGCCATGCCGGAGGGCACTGAGGTGCAGGTCGCAGGACCGATAGGGCAATTCACTCTGCATGATGATCCAAAGCGCCCGGCTGTGTTCCTCGCTGGTGGCATTGGTATCACGCCGTTCCTCTCAATGCTCCGCAATGCCGCGCATGACACGTCTCCGAGCCAGATCACGATGTGCTATTCCAATCGCACCCCAGCGGATGCCGCGATGCTGAGCGAGTTGCAGGAAATGAAAGCATCCAATCCAAATTTCCGTCTGGTTGCTACGATGACTGGCAAATTGGACAGCAATACTTGGACAGGTGAAACCGGTCGCATCGACAACGCCATGATGACCAGACATCTGACTGACCTGAATGGACCAGTTTACTACTGTGTTGGTCCTAGCAGCTTTGTCACTGCGATGCGTGACATGCTCGACAGCGCAGGTATCGAAAAGAAGAACATTCGACTAGAACAGTTCTCTGGATACTGAAAGTTGCGCAGCGAAGGTCCGGGCTCTGAACCTTCTTGGTTGCGTGGATGCACCATCAATGATCGTCAGGCGAATAGCGGACATTAGACACACTGTACAATCGACATATTGCCGCTAACCCCTCTGAATTGAGTTAATCTACGACAATGTTAGCACTAAATACGTCCAAACCTAATTTTGTGATCACATAATTTTATCCTGTGATCACAAAATCATCTAATTCGCCCCAAACACGCTATTTTCCACAAATTATGCTTTGTGCAGGCCCTTTTATGTGGTTGAGTAATCCAAATTTTACCGCTCAAGGAGTCTCCAGCGATGAATATTCATGAATACCAAGCGAAACAACTCTTAAAGGCATATGGTTGCCCCGTGTCCAACGGCGTTCCTGTATTTGAAGCCTCCGAAGCAAAAGCAGCTGCGGAAAAATTAGGTGGCCCACTGTGGGTCGTTAAATCACAGATCCACGCAGGTGGCCGCGGTAAAGGCACATTCAAAGAGGCCGCAGCCGGTGAAAAAGGCGGCGTTCGCCTTGCTTTCTCTATCGACGAAGCAATTGCACACACAGAACAGATGCTGGGCAACACATTGGTCACACACCAAACTGGCCCAGTCGGTAAACAAGTGAACCGCATCTACATCGAAGACGGTTCAGATATCGAAACAGAACTATACCTTGCTGTTCTTCTTGACCGCTCTACATCACGCATTTCCTTCGTTGCCTCTACCGAAGGCGGCATGGACATCGAAGCCGTTGCCGAAGAGACACCAGAAAAAATCATCACTGTAACAGTTGACCCGGGCACAGGTTTCACACCAGCCAACGGCGCAGCAGTTGCAACCGCATTGGGTCTGTCCGGGAAAGAGGTCGACGAATGCGTCGAACTCACAACAAACCTGTACCGTATGTTCGTTGAAAAAGACATGGACATGCTGGAAATCAACCCACTGATCGTTCTTGATGGCGGCGGTTTGAAATGCTTGGACGCTAAAATGGCATTCGACGGCAACGCATTGTTCCGCCAGCCAGACGTATTGGCCCTACGCGACGAAACAGAAGAAGACGCAAAAGAGCTGGAAGCATCAAAATACGACCTAAGCTATATCGCCCTCGACGGTGAAATCGGCTGTATGGTAAACGGTGCTGGTTTGGCGATGGCCACAATGGACATCATCAAGTTGAAAGGCGCAGAACCTGCAAACTTCTTGGACGTTGGTGGCGGCGCGACTGCTGAAAAAGTAACAGCAGCCTTCAAAATCATCACATCTGACCCACAAGTTAAGGGCATCTTGGTAAACATCTTTGGTGGCATCATGCGTTGTGACGTCATCGCCGAAGGCGTTGTTCAAGCGGTGAAAGAAGTGGGTCTTAAAGTTCCATTGGTTGTCCGCCTAGAAGGTACGAAAGTCCAAGAAGGCAAAGACATCATCAACAACAGTGGGCTGGACGTTATTGCCGCTGACGATCTTGATGACGCCGCAGAAAAAATCGTGAAAGCAGTAAAAGGCTAATCGCGATGAGCAATGCATCAATCAGGTCATGCCCAAATTGCACGGGTACTCAGGCAGCAAAACTGCCCGTGTATTCGCGTGATGAATGGGATGTGGTGTCCTGTGATGCTTGCGATATGATTTACTTGCAGAACCCTCCGAAATACGAAGCACTCGAAGAGGATTACGCATGGGAAAAAACATTCGTCCAAGAAGACAAAACGCGCATTAAAAAACGCGGGCTGCTAAAACGTCTGGCCTATGCAGGCCGGATGCTCAGCTATCGTCTTCGCCCTACCCCAAACACGCATTACCTTCGCGTGCTTGGTCCGGGTAAAATCTTGGATGTTGGATGTGGTGACGTTGTCCGCTGGACAGCGCCGTTCGTGCCATTTGGTATCGAAATTTCCAAAGCATTGGCAGGCCGCGCAGATGAAAAA